>ERZ1048686.1285-NODE-1285-length-19778-cov-6.224662_pt1 | contig 19778 bp, 13 predicted proteins | sample MGYA00383099_ERZ1048686 | MGnify/ENA primary metagenome ERZ1048686 (study PRJEB29581, sample SAMEA5548369) | metagenome | biome: marine; feature: coastal; material: water | depth 25 m | study: Short-term variability in the microbial, nano- and picoplankton... | reverse complement strand
CAGATGTTACCTTAAATGAATGTTGAATGCCAACATTGGATCCATCTACCATTTCTTCTGGAATTGAGAAACCTAGTGACTCGTCAAATGTGAAATTAATAATACGATCAATGTCGTTCTTCTTGTCACACTGAGCCACCAATCTAGACTTCTCAGTATCATATAATTCAGCAACTGAGACCTCTTCATCTCTAAGTTGGAATATTTGATACCCCTCGAATCGATAGAATCGATCTACACTTGGATCAGCAATATTAATCTCATCTTCCTCTTCATATAACTCTTGATAGTTATTTGAAGATATTGGATTTTCTATAACAAGCACCAACTCGTTTTCTAATTCCTGAATTGTCAGTTTTGGTGCATCTGGAGGTGATAATATATCAAAGCACGCATCAAATAATGCTTGCGCTTTTGTATCAGCTTGTTTCATTGCTTCTACAGAAGCCAAAAGACCACCTTCAGAACTTCTTCCGTATACAATTCCTACAGTAATGTTATTTACAGCACCAGGCCTAAGTGTAAAAGGTCCTGCAGACTGCACAAATCGACGGTCACCATTTGGATTGGCGGGTAAACCTGGAGTTGCCTCAAACCAACCATCAGGCCAATCAGCTGACATATCTATACCTCCTGTACCCCAATTTAATGGATCTGATGCTCCAGGGAACATGTAATCTGATAAAACATCAGACTCACTACCTGCTCCTAAACCACCATAAAACATCTCAGAGCCATTTGCCCATTGTCCTTCCATGAATTTATAATACTCAGTAGCCACATCTGGGTCATTGTAAGGATATAAAGACGTCGAAGTATAATAAGTAAATCTTCTCATACCAAAACGTTCGTTATCAATCAAAGAATCCGAATAACCTGTACCGATACCATTATACACAATACCATTATTGTTTATGGCATCAGAAATTGCGGGAATGATCATTTCATTTGTAGCTGGGTCCAGGTATGGTCCAGGATTATCCAATCCATCAGCATCTTGATAAGGACCTTCAAAGAAATCACATCCAATTGCTGGTGGATTTTCACCATAACCATTTGTTCCACCATCACTTTGATCAACCAAATCTCCGTTGTACGTGTAACCTAAACCTCTCGAAACATCACATCCAACATAATCATCAGAATAATTACCTATATCACAATCCAAATATTGAGAAAAATAAGTGTCATATAATGTTTGAGTTCCTCTATTGATCAATTCATAATTATAAAAGGTCATAAGGTTCACCTCATCATTGGTTGCAAAAGAAAATGCTTGCGCTCTAACTTCCATTCCAATAGGATCTCCAGTGGTTTCTGTATGTATATTCCCTTTGTCATTAAAAACCCACCAATGAGTTTCATCACCATATAAGGTTACTCTTCTATCCACTTGACATTCGACATCGTCTCTACCTAATATGTCATCATACCAGGGGTGATCTCCATTGTCAGGATTGTAATTACCATCCTCATCTCTGTCATAATAAGGCGCTAAAAAATAATCTTGACCTCTAGAAACATCGCCATGAGCAGGCCATCCATAAATTCTTTTCAAAACATCATTGGAAGGCGCTTCAATATCATCACAGCCCTCAGTTGCAATACCTGCATTACACTCAAACCAAATGTTGAAGGCAATGACTTCAGCTTTACGGATTGTGTAAAACCTATCATATGCCTGACATTGGTCTGGATCAATATTTGCTTCACCAAAATCACGGCGAGCACCATCTCCCACAGGATATAATGGGTTATAATCTCCAGAACCAGGATTAACGGTTAATGGACCAGGCCAAAAGTCATTACCCGTCCTGTAGCGTAAAGCTGCCAGCTTTAATTGTCCGTTAACATCCGTACCTCCCATCCACAAAGCACCTGCATATATAGCAAACAAATTACTTCCTTTGGGTACCTCATATGCTGGGGTGCCTTCTTGTCTGTTTTGGAACATACTTCCTCCTTGCTCAATGAATGCACTCACATCATTAAACTCCATAGTAAGTTTTGCGGTTGCTGGACTACAATTTGCTCCTTTTGGCGTATTATCTCCACCACCCTTTTTGTCATTTGGACCGAGATATGCCAATCCATTAAGCGATATACTTAAGCCTATAATTGTTGCAAAAAATTGCTTTTTCATATTTGTAACGTTTAATCCGTTTATTTCTAAAATTTTCTTAAAAATCAAATTTAACTCCCAATCTTATCGTTCTTGGTGAACTGATGTTATAAGGGTTTTGAATTTTCATTGAATAATAATCTCTAAATGCTTGTTCATCTATTTGATTCTGAATAGATGACTGACTAGATGCCGCTGCAAGGTATCCATCATCATCCCAGTTTCCAGTAGCTCTATATACATTTAATATATTGAACTGGTTAAGAAGATTGGTCACCCTAACATATATATTTAAAAAGGCTCTTTTCTTTTTATCTTCTTTGGATCCAAATTCCAAATTGAACGTGCGATCAATCTGTAGATCTAAACGATAGGACCATGGTAATCTTGAACCATTTAATGTTCCATTAAGACCAGCGTTTAGGTTTCCAATAGCTTCATCAGTTATAAATGTTTGATTCGAGTATGGAGATCCTGAATAAATATTAGAAAAAATATTCAGACCTGTGTTTTCTAATAATCTCATTTTCCCTAACATTGGGCCGTTGTAGTCTTCTCCAGTACCATATCTGTAGTCAAAAGTTATTGCGATTGCATGTCTTTGATCATAAGAATAAGGGAAGATATTTCTTAGGTTAGGTAAACCAGCATTAATTAGACCTGCCGCGGATGTAGCGTCAGAACCAGTACCTTCAGCAAATTGAAGTGTGTAATTCGCCGTCATTCGAATGTTTCCCGTACGTCTTAAATCGTATGCTATTGTTAAACCTTTGATTGTTCCAAAATCCCTGTTACCGTAAGTTCTGTAGGTCGCAGGATGCGCTTGAAAAACGTTAATAAGCTGAACATTATTTCTTTGTTCCCTATAGAAAGCCGAAATTTTTAGTGATGATGTTCTTCCAAGAACTTGTTGGAATCCTAACTCATAATCAACAGTTGTTTCTGGCTTCAAATTCGCATTACTAATGATTGCACTTCTGGAATTGATAAATTGGTATTCGAAAGGATCGAATCTATATCCTGAAGTTGGTCGTTTAGTGAGTATATCATAATGAGCAAAGAAAGAAGCTTCTTCTGAAATCGGAAAAGAAAATGCCACTCGAGGCATAAAATTAATTTGGGCTTTATAATCCTCAAAAGCACTCTCATCAGGTGTTTCTTGACCTGGGTTTTCTAACCATGGTGCTATACCAGCAGATCCCGCAATTGGTTCTGGATCTTCTACTGGAGTACCATCAGCATTAAACCAATTCATTCCTGTTCTAAATCCATTGATTGAAGATGGGTCATTTACGTCATCAACGTAAACCACATAATCATCACCCATACTTTCTGGTAAATTCACCCATTCATATTGAGATGGATTACCTTCTTTTAAATTTGCGACCTGAGCAACAGTCTTTGCATTGAAGAATAGATAAGGATCTTTTAAAACAGGTTGATTTGCATCAAATACATCAACACGCACACCAACATTAAATACGATATCATTAAATGCAAATTTGTCCATTATGTATCCTGCCATATAAATCGGCTGGAAAGCTCCAACAAAACGTCTGAAGTTACCATTCTCATCATATTCATTGAAATATTTATTAATGTCAGTAATGCCTTTTACCTTTTTACCCGTATGATCATAACCCCAATAAGACACAAATGAGTTTCCACTGTTCAACAATTCGTCTGGCGAGAACATATCAAATTGTAAGAGATTTGGATCGTATTGATCAATGTCAATGAAATAATCTCCATCAACAGCAATTCCATCTAATTTCTGTCTCAAATTGTAATCAAAAAAGGATTGATTGTCATTTTCGCGCTGACCGCCATACTCCCCGGATCCAGAGGTAAATGCGTAACCCGAATTTAATCGATCATAAGTTATGGACTTAAAAGATCCAGAATCCGCAATCACACCTGAATTCAAATCCAACTCAGTGATGTGGAAATTTGTAAGCTGTCTAGCAATCGTCCAAATCCCTATCGGACCATTACCACCACCATTGGTAGTAGTTCCATTCGTCCAACCCCTATCAACTCTTTGCTCATATTCAAAACCCAAAGAAATTGAATGGTCACCTATGACTACAGAACCCGCCCCAGTCACCCTAAACTGATCATTCTCAGACTTATAAAACCCATTGTAAGGCGTGCCTATGTTGCTCCACATGCCATATACAGATTCAGGAGTATCTCCATTTCTTAAAGCATTTCCTTGATTAATCTGAGTCAAGTTCTCATAATGTCCGATGGGTGCACCATCAAAAATATCATAGTATTGACTAGTAATCGCTGCCAATGCGCTATTTGTTTCAGACGGTGTAAAATCAACTGCCACATCCTTAAAACCATTATGCACATATGTATTTGTCTCAGAATTGTACTCGTATGAGGGCCTTCTAGTAGTAGTATAGTAACCTACATGTCCATAATTAAACATATTGTACTGATGCTTTGGATCATAATAATCTCTTGTAGATTTTGAATAATCGACCATCAAATTGTAATTCGCTGATTTAATCTTGGAACTACTTCCTTCCTGAGTATTACTAAAACGTTGTGTGAAACGACCGAACACCCTATAATCTAAATTATTATACTCACCAAAGTTTCCGAAATTCAAAAGAGATCCGTTTCTTCCCCAATTCGTACCTGTCGAGTAATTCAAGGATCCTCCAAACTGCAGGTTTACGGAGGGACCTGTATTCACATCTATTTTCGCCTGTGCTGAAAGGACCTTGTTTCTTGCATTCATTCTCCATGGCGTGCTTTCAAAATCAGAATTATTTAAAAATAGCGCGTTATGAAAAGTACCAAATCCAGATGAATTTGGCCTTAATGGATTTGCCAACAAGTCGTCTCTAACATCTTTTTTAATTCTATAACTTCCTCCAGACAAAGGTCTGCTATCTAATCGATCGGTATAATTGGCAGATATTAAAAAACCTAAGATTGGTTTTGTCTTATTTCCAGCAGAATCTCTTTTCATTAACAATGGTCCCGATAGCATTCCTTCAAAAAGGTTATACCCATACTTGTCTAAACCGATAACTTTTCCATCGTAACCGTCCGGGTCTTCACCATTAATATAAATACCTGAAGAAACCGCCTCAACACTCCCAAAATATGTCGCAGAAGGACCTCTTGTTGTAATTGAAATAATACCACCAGTTACATCACCATAGTTGGCAGGTACACCACCCGTTATTACTGCAACTTCCTCGAGAGCAGATTTTGGAATATTAGAGGAACCTCGTACTTTAATACCATCAATATAAAAATAGGTAGCATCGGACCTTGAACCTCTAACAGAAATAGCCCCTGTTCCTTCATTCGAATTTACTCCACCAACTGATTGCGCAACTCCTGCCGCTGATCTAACTGGTAGTCTAGAAATATCTTCTCTTGTTACTGTTGCTCCAGATGCACCACCATCCTTATCAATTAAAGGCACCTTGTAAGCAATAACAACCGTTTCATCTATATCTTGAACATCTTTGGGTTTACTTAAGAGAATGTTATCTAAAAAAGTGATCTTATCTGATGATATTAGAACTGCTGTAATTTCTTGTGGTTGATACCCCTCTGCATTCCGAATTTCAACTAAGTATGATCCAGGTTGAATGGCATTAATTTGAAATTTACCGTCAAAGTCAGTTAGTGCTTTTCCTTTAATTGTCCCATTTTGTTTGATGAGAACCTTACTGTAAGGCAATGCCTCTTTTGAACCATCGTCTCTAACTGTACCTTTCAATGTTCCTAAACCCGACTGTGAAAACGAGTAAGAACCTACTAATAAGAACGTTAAGAGGATGTAATGTAACTTTTTTATCATAATATATATGAGTTGGTTTAAAATTCAATCATTTCAAGAGGGTAAATATAAAAAAAAACACCGTTATTCAAGAATTGTTAAAAATATTTAAATTGTTTTATTTAAGACTCGGAGAGTAAGATTATTAAATTACAATATAATTAGCATTTTTACAAAAAATAAAAGGTGATATTTTTTAATAGACTTCATATTAAATTTGGAATAATACAGAAAAAGAATGTGGACTGCAATTCCTGGATGCTTGACAATGAGATCGTTGAATCTAAGAAAATACAGAGCCTTAAAAGAAAGAATGAATACACTGGTATTCGACAGCTCAGAAATGAATTGCTCCCAAATAAAGAGATCATTTACAGTTCCTCTGGAAAGCCATCATTAATTGACGATACAACACAACTTTCAATTAGTCATTCGTCTCAAAGTATTTGTGTTGCAATTTCTGATTCCCCATTGGGAATTGACATAGAAAAAATAGATGGTCGAATACTTAAAGTGAGAGCCAAGTTTATGAGTTGTGAAGAAAAACAGTTTTACGCTTATGACTCCATTGAAGACCTGACTATTCTTTGGACTATTAAAGAATCTATTTATAAACTACTTGACATCAGAGGCTTAAGCTTTTTGGATGATATTCAAATAATTGAAAGAAACAGAGATGAACACACGTGTTTGGTGCAAACAAATGGGATGCGAAAAACATATACTCTTAAGCATGAAAAAATCAATAATCAAATATTAACGTACAACATCAACTAAAATGGACGTGTTAAAATTCTTAAATGGGTTAAAAAATGGAATCGCTATTCTCATTGATCCAGATAAATTCTCATCAAAAGATAAACTAAGCACATACTTAGACAAAGTGTCCTTTGCCAACCCTGACATTGTATTTATTGGAGGAAGTACCGTGTCTAAAATAGATTTTCAAAATTGTGTTGAGCTTTCCAAAGAAAAAATAAAAGCTCCAATTGTTATTTTTCCTGGGGCTTCTCATCAGTTGTCAGAACATGCAGATGCTATTTTGTTTCTATCATTGATTTCAGGACGGAATTCGGATTATTTAATAGGGCATCATATTGCTGCGGTTTCAGAACTCGAAAACATGAGTCTACAGATTATCCCAACCTCCTACATGTTAATTGACGGAGGAAAAAAATCTTCTGTTGAATACGTTTCAAATACAAACCCGATTCCAAAAGATGCTTTTTCAATCGCTAGAAAAACTGCATTAGCTGGTAAATACCTTGGGCACAAAATCTTATATGCAGACGCAGGGAGTGGCGCAAAGGAAAACATTTCAAAAGAAATGATCAAGTTACTTTCAGCAACAAATTCACCATTAATAATAGGTGGAGGAATTAGAAGTATTGAGCAAATTAGGGATGCACATCAAGCGGGTGCGAAGCTTGTCGTCATTGGCAACAAAATCGAAGAAGACATCGATTTCTTGTTGGATATAAAAAACTACAGCTTAAACTTGGGCCTTTAAACTGAGATCAAGACTTTTGACGGAATGTGTTAATGCTCCAACGGAAATAAAATTCACTCCCGTCTCAGCATAATCGACAATAGTTTCATCGGTTATTCCGCCAGATGCTTCTGTTTCATAAGTATTTGGAATCAACTCAAGAGCCCGAACTATTTCTTTTGGTGAAAAATTATCTAACATAATTCGATCAACTCCCCCCTCCTTTATCACTTCATTTAACTCTTTGATTGATCTAACCTCAATTTCAATTTTTAGTTGTTTTTTTTGGTCAGATAAATAAGCGTTCGCTTTTTTAATGGCACTTGGAATACCTCCTGCATAATCAATATGATTGTCTTTAATCATAATCATATCATAAAGTCCAAACCTGTGGTTTTCAGCACCACCAATTTTAACCGCTTCTTTTTCAATCAGTCGAATTCCTGGAGTAGTCTTTCTTGTATCTAACAAGACGGACTTCGTATGAGAGATTTGATCAACCATTTGACGTGTTTTTGTGGCAATACCACTCATGCGTTGCATCACGTTAAGAACGAGCCTTTCCGTACTCAATATTGATCGTGCAGAACCTTTTAAGGTAAAAGCAATGTCTCCTTTTGACACCTTTTCACCATCCTCTTTCAAAACGTCTAATTGTAATGAAGAATCATAAATTTCAAAAATTCTTTTGGCTACTCTTATTCCGGCAAGCACGCCATCTTCTCTTACTTCAAGACGCGCACTTCCTTTGTCATTTTCAGCGATACATGATAATGAAGAATGATCTCCATCACGTATATCCTCTTTCAATGCATTTTTTATAAAATCATCTAACATAAATACAAATATAGAGGAATGAATAAATTGTGAATATTAGTTCTAATTTTATTGTATGAATTCTTTAAGTGATGAAATCATAAATTCATTAAAAGTGCTTCCCTCAAACCCTGGAGTGTATCAATTCATGGACTCAAATGGAGATATCATATACATTGGAAAAGCAAAAAACTTAAAAAATAGAGTGCAATCTTATTTTAGAGGCAAACATGAACACTTTAAAACAAAAATTCTCGTTAAATCTATTTTTAAAATTAATTATCACATCGTTGATTCAGAATCGGATGCCCTACTCTTAGAAAATAATTTAATCAAAACACACCAGCCGAAATACAACGTATTACTCAAAGATGACAAAACCTATCCATGGATTGAAGTGATTAAAGAGCCCTTTCCTCGTGTTCAAACAACGCGAAATAAAAGCAATAGAGATTCTTTATATTTCGGGCCATTTCCTAATATTCGAAATATGAATATTATGTTCAAACTCATTAAAGATTTGTTTCATGTAAGAAGCTGCTCTTTGGATTTGAGTCCAGAAAAAATCAATAAAAAGAAATATTCCATTTGTCTAGAATACCATATAGGAAATTGTAAAGGACCCTGCGAATCGTTTCAGTCCATGTCTGATTATGATGACATGATTGATAAAATCACCATGCTTCTTGAGGGAAAAACCACATCCTTAATTAGATTACTAAAGACTCAGATGAACTCACTTTCATCGAAATATGAATTTGAAGAAGCAGAAAAAATAAAAAAAACAATTGATGGTCTCAATCAATACCGAACGAAATCTATAATCGTTTCTGAGGTTCACGACTTAGATGTTTTGACTGTAGAAGACATTGGTGAGGTGTTCTATTTTAATTACATGATAATTAAAGGTGGCGCAATAATGAATGTTTACAATCAAAAGGTTGCTAAAAAACTAAGTGAAGACGCTCAAGACTTTGCTGTTTTAAACACTTCGATATTAAAAGAAAAGTTTGGGTCAAACAACAAGATCGTTGTTTCAAATATCAATATAAAATCCTCTTTTAAGGACTTTAGTTTTGTCATACCCCAAAAAGGCGACAAAAAAACATTGCTTGACCTTTCTTTGAATAATATTAAGCACTACATAAATAATGAAAAGAAAAAATCGATTCTATTCAAAACTAAAAATCATCAATCTAGAATTCTTGAGACCATTAAAAAAGATTTTAAGCTGAATAAAACACCTAATCATATGGAGTGCTTTGACAATTCAAATCTTCAAGGAACCAATGCCGTCTCGGCATGTGTGGTTTTTAAAAATGGAAAGCCTTCAAAAAAAGACTATCGACATTTTAATGTAAAGACAGTAAAGGGTCCTGATGATTTCGAAACAATGAAGGAAGTTGTTTTTCGCAGGTACAAAAGACTTCTTTCTGAAAAACAAAAACTACCCGAACTTATTATCATTGATGGAGGTAAAGGTCAACTTGGCGCTGCTCTTGAAGCGCTACAAGAGCTAAATCTTATAGGGAAAATAGCGATTGTTGGCATCGCCAAAAGGTTAGAGGAGATTTTTTTTCCAGGAGACAAGCATCCCCTCTATTTAGATAAACGGAGTGAAAGTTTAAAGGTGATTCAATACATGAGAAATGAAGCCCATCGATTTAGTATTACGCACCACAGAAACAAAAGGAGTAAAAACGCATTACATTCATCCCTTGAAGAAATTGAAGGAATTGGGCATAAAACCAAAGAAGTCTTATACAAAACCTTCAAAACCATGAAAGGAATCAGAGAAGCTGAAATTAGCGAACTTACTGCAGCAGTTGGGCCTTCTAAAGCTCAACTATTAGTAAATCATTTTACTGCTTCCTAGAGCTTATAAAACGGCATCGAAGAAGCCGAAGTTTCTCCACTTAATTTTATGGTGTAAGAACCTTGTGACAGGCCTTTCGTGTCTAGAATCAATGTGTTATTTCCTTCGTTGGCATGTATCATAATCGTCTCAATGAGTTTTCCTCTCACGTCGATAATCTGAGCATACATCTTTTGAGCATTCTTAAGTTCAAAAACGACTGAAACATCGGCCTCTGATGGATTTGGGTATAAGTTGATATTGAAATTGTCTCGCATTTCATTCAATCCAACAACTATATCATCAGATGAGCTTCCCTCATATAAGTTTATGTCATCAAGGTAAAAGTTGTTTCCTCCTTCACCTTCAAATTTAAAACGCATCCTAAAATTTTCTACGAAATAATCTGAAAAAACATTACCCATATGGATTGTTGTCCAATCTTGCTGAGAACTTGGTTCCCAAAAAGACGAAGAAACTTCGCTGGATAGGGAATTTCCACCTAATGTTTTTCTTTGCGCCCAATTCTCACCACAATCTTTCGAAATAAATACTTTTAAGAATTCGTAATTGGATGATGATCTTTTGCGGTATGCATATCTAAAACTCAGGGTTACTTGTCCCGTCTCAGGAACACTAGAAATGTCTATAGGCGCTGAAATTAATTCATCAACATTTGAGGGTTGCTGACCATAATTCAACAATTTGACACATTTATTTCCGGTATGTCCAAACGCCGTTTGCATACTAAATGCGTTATTATTATTGAGGTTTTTCACTTCCCAGTTTGTCAAGTTTTCTAGCGTTGTATATGACTCAAACCCTTCCCAAAAAGGCAATGCCGCCGCTGCCGGTAGAACCCGAATGTAATTGTCCTTGGTTTCAACATCAGATGAAGCACCGTCAGATGAATTTAACTTAATTGTATATAAGCCTTCATTGTTAAAAATGATACTTGGGTTTTGAGAGTTGGCATCCGTTCCGTTGGTATATGACCAGCCCGTTGATGGAGTTATGGTCCACAACCAGCTTGAAACAGCATTAAACGAATCATCTGTAAATAAAACCTCATTACCAGCACAAATAGTGGTTCGATCGGCATCAAATTCTGCTTCACACAAAACCAATACTCCTGTTGCTCCAGTAGCATTTAGATTACTTGTTTTCCATAAATTCGATCTTCCCGTACTTGAGACTTGAAGAGCCGATCTCATTCTTGCAACCTGCCCCGCAGTAAACATTTTTGAACAATATGAGTATTCCATGTAATTCTCAACATTGTCCCTCATGTCAAAACCCCAATAAGCATTGTCTCCATCACAGGTATTTGAATTGGTGTTGCAAGATGTGACGCCTTTACATTCTGGAGTATCCTGTACGTTATCATCATCAGAACAATTAGATGGTAGATTAGGATTATTTGAATTGCCCCATAAATGATCTAAATTAAGCCAATGTCCTACTTCATGAGTTAAAGTCCTACTTGACCCAATACTCGCTGTTCCGATTGAACCAACATAATCGTGTAATACCCAAATTCCATTCGTCATGCTTGTAGCATTCCATACTCCTGGATTCGTTGTATATCCCGCAGCACCTCCAATTTCGCCGCACACAAAAATGTTTAGATATTTGTTGCCTGCCCAAGATTGATTGTAAACATCATTTCCTTGAATTATGGCACCAACCTGACTTCCTCCATCATCTCCTTGATAGCTCATTGGAGAGTTTGTTCTCGTAATCCCTTTAAAACAATTTCCATTTGGAGCTTTGGTGGCAAGAACAAATTCAACCTCAACATCTGATGGGAATCCAATAAAATCCGGGTGAACATTTGCAGTATCTGCATTTTGTTTTCTAAAATCTCTGTTCAAATTGAACATAGCATCATAAATCTGTTCATCTGAAATGTTTTCAACTCCTTCACTGTGTAGTACATGAAAAACAACTGGAATTTTATAGATGGTTCCTTTTTGAATTGGTTCTTTTAATTTTTGTTGAAACTCCAGCTCCCCTGGCTTGTTCATTTCAATGAATTCCTTGCTCTGTCTGAGCTTGGCCATTTTAATATGCTGGTGACAATATTCAATATTTTCCCCATCACGAGCGTTAGTTGGGTCAAATTTCTTGGTGTTTTGAGCGATACTGTGTAATGAAGAAAATAGGATTGCACACAGTAGTAAATAAGTTAATTTCATGAATTTAGTTTTCTTATAAACGTTTTTATTTGGTAAAGGTTTGCTAAAATAAACAATTATAATTTTCTAAAAAACAAATAATGAGTTTCCTTACCCATTCAAAAAAAATAGTTGTTCCTTCATATCGAGAATATTTCACCTTCCAATTCTACAAATAGTTACATTTGTATATGAAATCAAGAAAAGCAATTGATACGCTTTCAATAGCAACAAAATTAGTTTTACCGAACGACACCAATACCATTGGTAATTTGTTCGGAGGCGAGCTCCTCGCTTGGATGGACGTTATTGCAAGCGTTTCTGCACATCGGCACTGTCGAAGAGTTGTAGTTACAGCCTCCGTAAACCATGTCTCTTTTAAAAAACCCATAAAAGAGGCCTCAATCGTGACCTTAGAAGCTAAAGTTTCTAGGTCGTTTTACTCGTCAATGGAAATCATTATTGATGTATTCGTCGAAGACCGAGTGACTGGAGAAAAGGTGAAATGTAATGATGCCATATATACCTTTGTGGCAGTTGATCAAAATGGAGGTCCAATTCAGGTACCTGAACTCATTCCAGAAAGTGACGAAGAAAAGGAACGATATGAGGCTGCCTTGAGAAGAAAACAGTTGAGTCTAATTTTAGCGGGGAAATTAAAACCCAATGAAGCCTCTGAGCTAAAAAAACTATTTTTAGAAAACGAATAAACAATATGAGTAAATTTCAAGACCTTATAGATGCCTATGGTGTTAGCCATAAAAACAAAATAAATAAGTTAATTCATTGGGTTTGTGTTCCGGCAATTTTCTTCAGTATAGTGGGTTTAGTATCAGTGATTCCTTTTCCTGTGGAGACTGAGTTAATAAAAAATATTGATCTAAATTGGTCATTTTTCGCCCTTGTACTCGTCTTGATGTACTATATTTCTTTATCCATTCCTATTTCCATTGGGATGACCTTGTTTTCTTTAATCTGCATTTATTTCTGTCTACACCTCAATACCTTTGACCATCCTCTTTGGATTTATCTAGGCATTTTTGCCGTAAGCTGGGTCTTTCAATTCATTGGACATCATATTGAAGGAAAAAAACCATCCTTCCTGCAAGACATTCAATTTCTACTTATCGGACCTGCTTGGCTGATGCATTTTATTTATAAAAAATTAAACATTCGTTTCTAATGAAGCTTATATATTTATTTCTTTTCTTAGGTTTTCATGGTTATGCTCAATCCCCTCATGGAGACTGGTATGCGACTTTGAAAGCTGCTGACCTTCCTTTGGTTTTCCATATAAAAAAAGATGGTAAAAAAACGGTTATAACCGTTGACTCTCCTAAGCAAGAAGCCTTTAATATGTCGGCAGAAATCTCCCTTTCAAAAAGCAATCAGCTATCCGTATTGATGAAAGACCTAGGAGTGTTATTTGAGGGAGTATATTATCCTGACTCCATCTCAGGAATATTTCAACAAGGGGTAATTGTCGAAAAGATGACTTTTTTAAAGCAGCCAAAAGAACCTGAAGAAATCAAACGACCACAAAACCCAAAACCTCCTTACAATTACGACATTGAGGATGTGAAGTTTATGAATTTAAAGGATTCTTTCTATTTGGCAGGAACACTAACCCTACCTCGCTCTCAAAGTACTTCGCCCGCAATCGTATTGGTAAGTGGGAGTGGGCCTCAGAACAGAGATGAAGAAATGCTTGGACACAAACCATTTTGGGTACTTGCTGATTACCTTTCCAATTTAGGTTATGCCGTATTACGATACGACGATCGTGGAACCCACGAATCAAAAGGTACATTTAGCTCTGCTACTACTTTCGATTTTGCTCTTGATGCAGAATCTGCTGTTGAATATTTAAAGCATCGTGAAGATATCGATGCAAGTAAAATTGTTGTCATGGGTCATAGTGAAGGTGGAATGATATGTAATATTTTAGGAGCAAGAATCAAGGACCTATCTGGCATTGTATCTCTTGCAGGGACGTCTATCAGAGGGGATTCTATACTTCAAATTCAAACAAGACTTATTTCGGAAAGTAAAAATGCATCTGAATCAGAATTAGATATCACCCAAGGATATAATAAAGAAATATTTGAAGCAATAGTAGCGTCAGCGTCTCCTGCGGAAGCCATGGTCGATATAAAAAAAATATCAAAGAAGTGGACGAAAACAATGCGCAAAAACGATATTATTAAAAAACGCGAAAAAAAGGAGGTTATTAATTCTGTTCAGCAGACCATGCTAAATCCATGGATGTATCAATTCGTAAAGTATTCTCCAAGTAAGGATATAAAAAAAATAAATTGTAATGTTCTTGTGATTATCGGTTCCAAAGACATTCAGGTTACGAGTAAAGAAAACATTGAAGGATATAAAAACCTCTTGCCTAAAAACCGAAAACTGCATACCGTTAAGGAATTAAAAGGACTCAACCATTTATTTCAAAAATGTACGACCTGCACAGTAAGTGAATATGGTCAACTCGAAGAAACATTCTCAATGGATGCAATGGAGGAGATACGTGATTTTCTGCAAGAAATTTGGAAATAACTAGCCGATTGCTTTTATGATTTCATCTGGCTCATGAGCCATGCATTTGAAATGACCTTTTGGGCATTCAGCATATCCTATTTTCGAACAAGGCCGGCATTTCAAATCGCTCTTCTCAATTATGATATCATTGGAGTTTTTCAGCTTTCGATATGGGTACATGCCAAATTTGGGCGTCGTATTTCCCCAAATACTAATAATATCAATTTCAAAAAAAGACGCAATATGCATCAAACCAGTATCTCCTGTAATTAATTTGTCTGATTGCTTAAGAATACTCGCAGATTGTAAGATGCTATAGCTTCCTGCACAGTTTACAATGTTCTTATTTGAAAACGAATCTTGTAGTTTTGAGCCAATTTCTGTATCATTTGAATCTCCAAGTAAGGCGATAGGAACATCGATTTGATCAATGATTTTTACCAGAAGGTCATATGGTATTTTTTTGGTGTTAAACTTCGCGCCTAGAGCAATACAAAAAAACTTTTTGGGTACCGTGTTAAATAGATTTTTTAATTCAATATGAGCACTCGTCGGCACTGAAAATGGGCTTCCTGTGATTGATTGATTTAAACCTAATGATTTTAAAGTTTCAAAATAGCGATCTACGATATGAATATCAGGGAGGGTATCGATTTTAAACGAAGTCAATATTTTTTTTCTAACATTCAACTTATTAAATCTTAAAACTCTTTTTCCATTAAAAATCGAAACAGAGATACTTCGAATGTTTTTGTGCAAATCAATAATAATATCGAATTTCTGATCTGAAATCCATTTTCTCGTGTCGCTTACAGAACCATTATAGGCATGTGAGTAATCAATATCTTTATTCGCAGTCAAGAGCTGAATAAAAGAATCTTTTGAAAGATAAGAAATATGAGCATTAGGAAGTTTTTCTTTAAGCGCAGTAACTACCGGAAAAGTCAAAACGATATCTCCTATCGAGCTAAAGCGTATAAATAAAACTTTCACTTTTATGAATTAAACTTTAAATTCACCTGAGTCCCTTTACCAATCTCAGAATGGAAAATTCCTGAAATCCCAGACATGTTCATGCGGTATTTTACATTGGAAAGCCCCAGTCCATGTTCCACATTGTCAACATCAAAACCATCACCATCATCACTTATTGTTATGGATATTTTTTCTGTTTGATCTTTTATCATCTTAAAAGTGAAAACGCTCGCGTTTGCATGTTTAACGGTATTATTAAACAACTCCTGAATGATTCGGTACAGATTGAAGTTGTCAATAGAATGCATATCTGACTCAATAATCGATTCATCCATTTCCAATCGAAATTTAATTTCTCCAATGGAGTTAATACGATGAGCAAATCTTTCCATTGCATTAATAAAACCAGCTTCCAATTCGGGAGGCAATAAATTGTATGCAATCTCCTTTACTTCACGAATACAACTTTGAAGCAAGTTCCCAAGCTCTTTGTAATTTGCTTTTTGCTCATCCTTAACTTCGAGATTTTGAAACAAGAGATTTAAAAGTACCATTTGTTGCCCTAACCCATCATGTAATTCTCTTGCAATTTTTTTCTTCTCAGATTCTTCAGCTTGAGAAATAATATCAAATTTTCTCTTTTCAAATTCAAGTTCTTTCGTTCTGTCAATAATTAAAGCTATAAACTCAATTTTGCTGGAGTCTGACTCAATTTGACTGATTTCAATGTCGATGGTGATTTCCGAGGCATCACTAGTTAGCTGAGTAAACCTCCCCCCTTTTGATGTGATTAAGTCATCTTTACTCGAACCCGAATTAAATGAAGTTAAACGCTTGCCAATAAGCTCTTGGGCAGAAACTTTATACAACTCCTGTGCTGCATTATTTACAAGCCCGATCGTCATCTCCTCTCCCATCAATTGGATAATAGGTAAAGGTGACTTTTTAAAAACATCTTTAAATTTTCGTTCTGATTTTTGAACCTTTATACTTAATTGTCTCCTTAACAAACCATATTTGATGGTTTTATTTAATATTTGGGCATTCAGGTCTCCTTTTAAGACATAATCCTGACCCCCCTTGGAAACAATTTCTAATGCGATCGATTCATCATCCATTCCAGATAATACAATCACAGAGGCTAGAGGAAAGATCTCGTTTATTGAATCGTAGGTTTCTACTCCTGAAGAATCCGTAATATTCAGGTCCAACAATATGACATCCGGTTCTTGGTATTTTCTAATCTCTTTTGCTTCACCAATAGAATCAATCGAGATAATGTTTTCGAGAGAAATCCCAGAGGTGCTCAGCTGAAACTGAACCATCTCAGCAAAAACAGCATCGTCCTCTATGATTAATATTTGTGCTTCATTCATGTTTAATAGCTATTGCGAATCAAAACCCTATCATTGTCTACAACATTACGAATTTCTGAACGAAAAGAATCCAACTCCTCAGCAGCGATACAATCTGTAGGAAATGATAATTGTAAGTCTTTAATGTAATCAAAATATACAGATTCTTTTCCAATAGTTACCTGCCTCAAACCAGATAAATACACAATGGTGACCTCCCTATCAGACACGATAACGGCTTTAGATGAGATGCCCACTCTAAATTTACTTCTTATTCCAAATACAAGAAATAAGATGCCTTCAATTGAAAAACCAAAGAGTACAATTCCCGGGTAGTGATGTTCTCCTGTAACTTTTAACATAGCGTAAGCAACAGCGGACATGATGCCAGACTCAAGCAAGGTATATACGACTATGCGCTGGGATCTGCCCTTACTAACAATCTTGTTCCATTTGAACCGTTCTTGTTTATTGACAATAAATAACCCCATCCATCTGCGAATACTTCTCCATATGAGTAAGACAAAAAAAAGTAAAGCAAACCCTAAAAATAAATAACCTTGATAAGGAAGATCACTTCCCGTTGTGTGAAGAAAATCAATTGGAACATCAAATCCTATATACACTGTTAAACACAATAGTGGTATTGTGAAAAAGATCAAAAGGCTATTTGTAAAACTATTCATTTGGGATCATTTTCAACTGACGTTTTAACAATTCAATTTCTTCTTTTGTATCCTCATTCTTTTTATTCACTTTATCAAACAGTTTCTCGGCACCTTTTGACACTGAAAAATAACCAAGGTTGGTTTCAGATTGTAGAATGTCATTTTCTAATATAGAAATTCTCTTTCGCAGATTGTTTTTCTCTTTAAAAAAAATGTCTTTCCTGTTTTCCATCAGTGCATAGGAATCCATTTTGAGTTTGAATATGGTCAGCTCTACTTGTTCAGGTTTAATTTGAAGACCTTTGACTTTTTCTTTTAACACAGCAATAAAATCGGATAAAACATGGCTTGACTTGTCTTTTCGTACAGGTCCTATCGCAACGAAAGACTCGATGTCTTCCTGAAGATTTTGTTCTGTGTAATCTTTTGGCAATTCCTTCTTCTTAAAAGATGCAATTGCAGCATTTTTCGCCTTTAAATTTTCTTCAAGCGATTTTTTAAACTCATTTGAAACCTCTTCTTTCTTATTAAAAAACTGATCACAAACTTTTCTAAATTCTTCCCAAAGAGAACGTTCATATCTCCCTGCATTTTGTGTTGTTTTCCACTTCTTTTGAAGATCTATCAAGCCTTTTGTTGCAGCTTGAATGTCTTCTGAATTGTTAAACTCCACCGCTCGAGAAATTAAATCTTTCTTCACATCTCTTGCTTTCTGATCAACCTCATCTTTTGATTTGAAAAACACCTTTCTTTCATCAAAGAAAGAATTACACAAGCTTCTAAATTCCTTCCAGATTTTATCATTGTCTTTTTTTGAAGCGAATCCAATTTTTTTCCAATCTTCTTGGGCTTTTTTAACTTCATTCGTAAGATTGTTCCATTGTTTGATGTTTCTAGGATCAGCACCTTCTTGAATTTTGCTTTTCAAAGCAGCTATTATTTCTCGTTTCTTCTTTAAATTGTCATTTTGAATTTGGCGATATTCATCATAATGTTTATTTATTTTGTCATAAATAGAACGAACGGCTTCCCAATAACTTGTCTTTAATATCTCCCATTCTTCATTATTTACAGGACCAATATCCTCCCAATCATCTTGAAGAGAACGAAGTGATTTTTCAACTTCTCTTATTTGACTTTCACCATTTCGAAGAGATTGTAGTTTATGAATAACCTCTTGCTTGAGTTGAGCATTCCTTTTGTAGTCATGATCTTTAATTTCACGATAAATATTCATATTGTAAAAGAACATTTCGCGAAGCCTAGAATATTCTTTTTGAATGATATCCCTTTTTGCTCTAGGAATGTCTCCAATTTTCTTCCAGGTTTCCTGTATCGTATTAAAAGCTTTAAAAGCTGAGCCAATATTTTCCTCGTTTTCAACAAGTGTCTTGAGCTCTGTGATAAGTGCGCTTTTTTGCTTTAAGTTTGCCTCTTCTAATTGATTTTTTAGCTCAATCTGCTTTTTTCGATTTTCCTTGTAACTTCCATAAAGCACATAAAATTGTTCTTTAATAATCGAAAAATCAATTTGCTCTATCGTTTCTCCTTTATCTTTAGCTTTTAGTACCTCAACTTGTTGACTCCCCTCTGATTTCAATAACCAATCATCAAAATCAATTTTGAGCTGATTGACTTCTCGAATATTAGAAATCAAGTCATCTTCACCAATTTTAGCACTAAGCTTTTCTATTAATTCATTTTTCATTTTACCAAAACATTCATGTCAAAATCTGCTAAGCTCACAAATCTTTCAATCCGTGATAAAATTTCTTCTTTTTTTAAATCTAACAGTCTTTCGGTCCCAAATTTTTCAACACAAAAAGAAGCCATCGCAGAACCATAAATCACCGCTCTTTTAAGGTTTTCAAATGACAAGTCATTTGTGGACGAGATATAGCCCATAAATCCACCGGCAAAAGTATCTCCAGCACCAGTTGGATCAAAAACCTCTTCTAATGGC
>ERZ1048686.1283-NODE-1283-length-19804-cov-5.804800_pt1 | contig 19804 bp, 16 predicted proteins | sample MGYA00383099_ERZ1048686 | MGnify/ENA primary metagenome ERZ1048686 (study PRJEB29581, sample SAMEA5548369) | metagenome | biome: marine; feature: coastal; material: water | depth 25 m | study: Short-term variability in the microbial, nano- and picoplankton... | reverse complement strand
TTTTCGATCTTTATATGCTACCCTACAAAATCCATTAGTAATTGTTCCATTTGGATCATTTGTTTTATGTGAAAACACTTGTCTTTTTTGAGACTTTAAATCATAATGAATCACTCCACCTTTTGTAGATAAAAAGTAGGTGTTTTTTCCATCTTTTTTTATTCGGTAAACCCTATTAAACTCAGCCAACATTCTTTTATCAACATAGTTTATTCTTTCGTACCTGTATACTGTGTCAGACGATATAGTAAGTTTAAAGAGACCATCTTCAAAACCCACCAATAAGGTGTCTTTACTTATACAATAAGATGACATCACCGTAAATTGCTGCTCTGAACTTGCAGAAGCAACATTCTTCCATCGATTTAAATGACTAAAAATTCCAGAATTTTTATCTAATCGAGAAATACCAAGATCTGTTCCCACAAATAAATATCGCGCAGATTGATCCTCACAGAAACTCCAAACATTTTGAGATGGAAGTGATTTTTTTAAATTAGACCCAGGACCTACCCCCATAAATCCGCTGTAATCGGGATCAAAACTAGATACTCCTCTATCACTACCTATCCAAACATGTCCATTTAAATCCTCGTATAAAAACGATAACTTATCATACATCAAGGCACTCTTCTGAAACAAGTCTTGTGTACTATTGAACAACTCCCCATCTTCGTTTAATGTATATAAACCGCTTGCTGCAGTGGCAAAAAACCATTTCCCGTTTGAAAAAAATAAATCCTTTATTGCCAGATGCTCGAGTTTTTTGGTGGTTTGAAAGTCCCTTTGAATATTTTTATTCCTTTGGTTGTATTGATATACCCCGTGAGTTGTACCCAATAGAATCTTACCCTTGTCCGTTTGTCTAATCCTCAATATTGAGAAATCTTCATATCCCAAATTAGATGACTCTATCTGAAAGGATTCTAGTGTTTTAGGACTGTAGTGATAAAGCTTTTCATCTTCGGTGTAAACCAATAAATCACCATTATCTAAAATTGAGAGTAGACTTATTTTTTTTGAACCATCAGGCCAATCAATTATGGTGAACGTTTTAGTAGAAGGATTGAACCTAACCACTCCATAACCAAGAGTGGCGATGTAAAGCTCTTTGTTTTTGGCAATTGATATATCTTGAATATCAAATATCTTCTTTTTGTCTATGGTAAATGTTTGAAATTTTTCCGTAGTAGGATTATATAAGGTTAGTCCATTCCGTGTTCCGAACCACAATTTAAGATCTTCGGTTTTGACTGCTGTATTGATAAATGGGCTTTCTATTCCTTTGGTTTCATCCGGGTTGAATATTTCAAAGGTTTTTCCATCAAATCTATTTAATCCATCCTGGGTTCCGATCCATAAACCACCATAGTCATCCTGAACAATAGTATTGACACTACTCTGAGATAAACCATCATTAATATTGTAATTGTTAAAACGAAAATCCTGAGACCTTACTGAAAAGGTCAAAAGACAAAAAAGAAAAATATATTTATTCACAAGAAAACATCTATTGAGCTTCTGGTCCACCCTCAGTATTTGCTTGTATCAAAGAGTTTTCAAGGTCTCGATCAAACATATACATTCCCCCTGCATCTGTTCCAATTAAATTCAATTTATCCAATATGGTTCTGGCCAAAGCCTCTTCTTCAAGCTGTTCGGAAACATACCATTGTACAAAATTGTGTGTCGTATAATCTTTTTCCTGCAAACAAATATCAACTAAATTATTGATGCTTTCAGTAACTCCAATTTCGTGTTCTAACAAAGATTCGAACACATTCTTCAAATTTTTAAAATCTTTTGGCGGGGCATCAAGGCTTGGAACCAAAGCTCTACCTCCTCTTTCATTTACAAATTTTACTAGTTTGAGCATATGAAAACGTTCTTCATCGGAATGGGTATACATAAAATTGGCGGTGCCATTTAGTCCATTTGACTCAGCCCATGAGGCCATTGATAGGTAATATTGTGAAGACGATGCCTCTTTTTTTATTTGGTCATTTAATGCAGACTCTATTCTCTTGTTCATAATACAGGTATTTATACAAATTTAGGATTTATAGTTGTAATCAAACAACAATACCTATACAAGGTTCTAAAATTTAAAGAACCATGAAGCTGAGGGTGTAAATAACATTCCTTTTTCTCCTGTGCCCGAAATTAAAAATAGTGAAGCAGTAATCTGAAAAGCTCTCTTGTTGGTTTTTTGAAAACGCAAACCTGGGCCTAAAGATAAAATAGTGATTGGAATATCCACATGCTGCACTATTACCACATAATCCCAAGGACTCTGTTCTAATTCACGCATACACCCAAAACTTTTCCCAAAAATCAACGCGTTTTCAAATAATAAGCTGATGTTATTGCCTATTTGAAATATTCCTGCTAAAGAAATTACTCCGGTTCTTATTAACGGAGGTTTAATAGAAGGCATATCTGGATCAGTATAATGCGTGTAGTCTGTTCCACCAATTGACATTGTTTGTGCCTCTCCAAAATAGACCCCCTCTTCATAATAGTCTGTTTGAATTCCCAAATTTAAATAACCAAACCCACCGGATAGACTAATATTATTCTTAGTGTCTCCTACAGTAATAGTCCCGTTATGAAGAGCTCCGAACCCCCGAAATCCGTTAAAATATCCACTCGTACCAATCATAGATCCAATTGAGAAGTTTACTTTTTCATAACGGGTTGGGATGGTGAATTTACCTACTACAAACAATGGACTAACTATCCATGTACTTGCAACCCCAATACTTAAGCGATCGTTTACCGCAAAATGAACTTCGGGGCCCCAAATATTAAATTTGGCATAATACTCATTTTTCTTAATTGGTAATGCATTATGCGTGAACGCATATTGTGTTGAAAAGGGACTCTCTCTTCCTACATTACTATTTAAAGTGTCCTCGGGTAATTCTGTCTTGGGTATTTGTTTTAACTCAGAGATAAAACGAATCTCGCGGATCTCATCAATCAATATTTGATCAAGATAACCTCGATCAAATTGCTTGTCTGTCGAGAGCAATATGTTTCCTTTTGTAGTAGATTGGGCTGTATATTTAAAGGATAATAGAACTAAAAATATATAAAAAGAAAGCGTTTTCACGAGTTGTTTGGTTTAAGTTATTATCTCGATTTCACAATCGAATACATAAACCCACCAAAACAAAAACCATTCCTAAAATTTAAAGAACCAAGACATCGTTGGTAAGGGAAATGTGAATATATCGCCATTATCCCATACAGACACACCAGCTATGGCAATTTGAAAGGCGCGATTGTCATTTTTTTGAAAACGCATACCTGGCATAATATAAAGAGCTACGGTTGAAAATTGTGATTCTGTTACAGTTGACACAAATGGAGAGGTATAACCACTGGTTCCCGTAACAGGATCATAAACATAATCTCCTCCGGTAGTAGTTCTTATGTTTCGATTACTATTTGCCAAAGCTATCATAGAATCAAAAAAGAAGCTAGCCCTATTTGTTACTTGGAAAATACCTGCAACGGAAAAAATTGGAGCTTTTAACAAATTGGGTTCGCTATTTCTCGGAACATCTGGATAATTATAATAAGTAGTCGTTGTTCCATTAGGATTGGTGTATATAGTTGAATCACCAACATATACACCCAACTCGTAGTTGTACATATCATCTCCTGAATTAAAATACCCATACCCAGCAGAAAAACTGATGTTGTTTTTCCGATCACCATAGGTGAGAGTTGCCCAATGTAGTCCTCCGAAACCTCGAAATGAATTTAAATAACCGCTTGTCCCAAGCATGGTTCCAATAGAAAAATTCACTTTTTCATTATTGGTTGGGATGGTATATTTGCCAACAGCGACAAGAGGACTCCCGATCCATGTGGTCATCACCCCGATATTTAAGCGATCTGTGACTGCAAAATGAATTTCGGGACCAAATAGATTTACCATAGCATAATGTTGATTTTTCTTTATCGCTAGCGCATTATTTGTAAAGGCATATCTGGTAGAAAAAGGACTATCCTCTCTAAACTCACCATTTTTTATTTCACCTACATCATCTATTCTAGATATTCTTTTTACCTCTGATTTTGGTAGGTAAAGCTTACCCAAAGCTTCTGTTTGTAATAATAATTCACGGCCGTCATCGCTTAAAATTTTAGCAATATACTGTGTGCCATCATGCTTTTCAACCAAGCGGAGAGATGTATCCTTTGGTTTAGATTGGGCCTTAGAATTAAATGCGAATAAAAATGAACATGTAAAAAAGAAGATTAAAAAATATTTCATGACAATTTATGGTTTTTTTTATGAATAAAAATAATACAAAGTCCTTGCTTCAAATGTTACATTTCAAACGTAATTTAATCTAATTTATTATGTAATTTCGATGAACCCGATTGGATAGAGAAGTAAGCACCTCATATGGAATTGTATCTAGAAGATGCGAAAACTGAATCAAGTTTTGGTTCTCTCCAATAATCTCGACCAAGTCTCCCACATGAATCGCTTCAGTTGAAATGTCAATCATAATCATATCCATACATACCTGACCAACAGTATAAAAAGCATGTCCATTGATGTAAACACTCCCTTTTCCGCTTCCTAAGGACCTTCGATATCCATCTGCATAGCCCACTGGAATTATTGCGATTTTCAGCTCTTTTTCAGCAACATAGGAACGTCCATAACCAATAGACTCCCCCTTTTTCACATTTTTAACCTGAGCCACCTGACTCGACCATTTAATGACCGGTTTCAATTCCTTCTTAATCTTTGGATTATTCGATATTCCGTATGCTACCAGCCCTAATCGAACCATGTCAAGCTGAGCACTCGGATAATTCAAAGCTCCATCAGAGTTACTTATATGACGTATAAAAGATCCTGATACACGTTCTGATATTTCAGAGCAGATCTCTAAAAAAGATTTCAATTGTCTTTGAGTAAATTCGGTGTCTTTGGTATTGTTAGATTCGGAAAAGTGTGAATATACTCCCTTTAAACTCAGCTCTGGTTGTGATTTTAAAAGTGCAAGAAAACGACCTATTTCTTCCTTATGTAAACCAAGCCTATTCATTCCTGTATCTACTTTTAAATGAATCGGAAAACCAATTTGATTATTCGCTATTAATATTTTAACAAATTCATCGAGAATACTCAATGAATAAATGGAAGGCTCAAGTCTATTGTCTATACATTCTTGAAAATCATCGACCCCTGCATTCATAACTAAAATTGGACATTTTACTCCATTTTTACGCAAAGCAAGCGCTTCGTCTGTATAGGCGACACCTAAGTAGTCTGTGCCTACCTGTTCAATATACTGTCCAACCTTAATAAGCCCAGTTCCATATGCATTGGCCTTAACCATTATTAAACATTTTGTGTCTACAGATAAACGGTCTTTTAAAAGGTGAATGTTTTTTTTAATCGCACTCAAATTGATTTCAATTTTTGTTCGATGACGTTTCAACTTCAATTGTCCAGCAATTTTATTCATAAATGAATTCTTGCCTCCTTTAACTAAGATTACTGCACCTTTGAGAGAAAAACTGATGTCTTCTAGAGACTCAATAAAATAATAGTCTTCAATTTGATACTGTTTTAGCAGGTGAAGCGCCTCATTTTTGTTAATCAATCCGCCTTTTGGTAAAAGGATGATTTTTTTCTTTTTTTGAGCAATTGATTCTTGGTACTGTAAAGAAGTTTCTAGCGATTCCAAATCTAGCCCATATGTATCATTCACAATTATGGAATCATCTATTCCCTCATAGGACTCCAGTCTCATTGCCAAATCAGGGAAAAAGCTTTGTAAACTGGTAGGACTAATCTCAAAAAAAGACGCCACACCTAAACATAAAGCCGCATTTGTTTTTTGAACGCTTTGTTTAAAACCTAACAATTCGAGTTCATTTGAGTAGTCGGAAGTCTGTATTATAAATTGCTGAGGTAGCTTTATTGGCTGAAGAGTCTCCGAGGTAAAAAACACATATTCAGCACCATTAAAAAGAGTTGCATACTCCTCCACTTTATCCTCTTTCGAATCAAAGTGATGATTAAATTTATCTCCAACATGGGTTATTATTCCGTAGCTAGGTTTTAATAATTCATTAAAGAATTTACCTTCTCCTGGGTCAGTAAGCGAAACTTCAAATACACCTAGTTGGGCATCATTATGTAATTCCAGAAGTGATAAAGCCACTCCAAGTTTAGAGTTATAGCTTTTTGGGGATTTCACCAACCTGAATTTTTCATTCAACAAAAACCCAAGCCATTCTTTTACAATTGTTTTACCATGTGTTCCCGCAATAACAATGATTGGGATGCTGAACTTCTTTCTATGCCATTTGGCCAGATCTAAAAGCGCTTCTAAAGCATCCTTGACATGGATATACACAGCATCTGTTTTTATTGTAAAGCCCTCACGGTCGACCACAAAAACACGAATTCCTTTATCGTAAGCATCATCGAAAAAGTCTATTCCCTTTCTGAATCTTCCATTTAACGCAAAAAAAACTTTGTTATCACCCTCCTTGATGAGTCTCGAGTCATATACAACGGAATGAATGGGCGCATCGATTTCGGAACCAAGGATAACTCCCTGAATGACTTGTGACAACTCCGATAAAGTAATATTAATTTTCAAGACTCTGTATTCGTAAAACAAGCCCGACATAAAGGTCGGTATTTTTCAACTGCACCCACAAGCACCTGTGAGGTTTCTGAAACAGTTCTATTTGAAAACTGCGCCAAATTTCCGCAAGAAACACATATCGCATGAACCTTTGTTACATATTCCGCAATTGCCAACAAGTTGGGCATTGGGCCAAAGGGCTTACCTGTGTAATCCATATCCAATCCAGCCAAAACGACTCTGATTCCTTTTGATGATAAAACTTCGCAAACACTAATGATTCCATCATCAAAAAATTGTGCTTCATCAATAGCCACTACCATATGTTTATCAATATGGCCTAATATTTCAGAAGAGTTTTCAATCAACACCGCCTCAAATTCATTTCCACTGTGACTAACTACATTTTTTTCACTGTATCGATTATCGATTTTGGGTTTAAACAATATGAGCTGTTGATTGGCAAATTCTGCTCTTCTCAATCTTCGGATTAACTCTTCAGTCTTTCCGGAAAACATGGAGCCACAAATGACCTCTATCCAGCCATTTGATTTTTTTTGCAAGGGAAACTGCTCTAAAAACATAAATTAAATTGTAGGGTTATCATTCTCAAAAAAAGCAAAAATACCTTTATTTAAAAGATCCTATATACTTTAGGACAATATAACAACTTTTAAGCTAGATTTAATCGATAATTTTGTAAAAACCAATCCCAATTGTTCGATTGATTATTTTTATCAAAAAAAAACCGTTTTGAGCATGAAACCTATTTTTTGTTTTCTATTTTTAATGAGCATTCAACATTGTTTTGGACAAAATCACTTTGACTTCAAAAAGTTTACGAAAAAGATGTGCTCGTCAGAGTTTCATGGACGAGGATATGTAAATCATGGAGATTCAATTGCCGCAGACTTCATTGCTAATCAAATGATGCTTCTTGATATCGATTCGTTGCCAAAAGGCTATTTTCAACCCTTTAAGCTCGATGTCAATACCTTTCCTGATAGCTGTTCAATTCATATAAATAACAACATCCTTACGCCAGGGGTGGATTATATAATCAACCCCATTTCAAACGGAACCTGTCGTGATGAAATATGTATAGGAACAAAGAAATTTGATTCGAAACATATTGAAATTATGGACATGAGGAAATTGTTTGAAGAAGATTGGGACCCGAATTGGTGGAGGAATTATGACGATGAAACGCTCTATGTCATAGATAATAATGTTACTGAAGACAGTCTTTCTATCTATGTTCATGAATTGGCCCAAAGCGTATCGAAATATTATGATGTAATTGAATTGGTCAATAATAAATTCACATGGTCCGTTCGCTCAAAGCCTCAGGAACATTTGTATGTTCAGATTAAAAAAACAGTTTTTGATTCCTTAAAAACAGATGTGCTGAATTTACGGATTCACCTGCATAATAAACATTTAATTAATTATGTATCCAATAATGTTGTAGGTCAAATACCGGCCAAGAAGAAAGCCAAAGGAAAAATCATGCTCACTGCGCACTACGATCATCTGGGAAGAATGGGAACAACTACATATTTCCCTGGAGCCAACGATAATGCCAGTGGGGTGGCGATGCTACTTGAGCTTGGAGCAGAGCTAAAACTCAAACCATTGAAAAGATACGATGTTTTTCTTATCGCATTTTCCGGTGAGGAGGCTGGACTGATTGGTTCAAAATACATGTCAGAACATCCTACATTTGATATAACTGATGTTCGATTTTTACTTAACCTGGATATAATGGGAAGTGGTGAGGAAGGAATAACAGCGGTAAATGGCAGGGTATTCACAAAAGAGTTTAAGCGTTTACAAAGGCTGAATAAAAAGCTGAAATCTGTTCCTGTTGTAAAAGCAAGAGGAAAAGCCGCAAATTCTGACCATTATTTTTTTACTGAAAAGGGAATTTCGTCATTTTTCATATACACCATGGGGGAAAATAAAAACTACCATGATATATACGATACCTATGACAACCTCTCTTTCAGTTCTTTCAAGAGCTTGTCTAAATTATTCAACGCCTTCCTCAGAAGACTCTAGCTTGAGTTTGGATAAATTGATGGATTGAACAATAATCAACAAAAGACATATAAAAAGGGCGTGTAGGGCAGCCCACCAATTGCCTCCTTGAAAAATCAAAACCAATTCATAAATTAAAAATGCCAAAAGCTGAAGTGTAGTCATTACCAAAAAATTGCCAATAAAACGCTTTGGGTTATTCTTGATTTTAAAATTCACTAATACTGTACTTCCTAAAAAAATAAAAGACAAAACAAATGAACTAAATATATTGTGATAAATGCTTATTTTTTGAATGTACAAGTCTGTAAGAATAAAGCTGACAAGTACCAATGCCAAAATAGGAGTGTATTGTTTAATGATTCTCTGAATCATCCTGCTGATTTAATTTTGAAACTTCACGAATAACAAGAACCAATGATCCAATGACACCAAAGAGTGATAATATTATTGTCAGCCAAGGGGTTTTATTTTTAAAATAGTCATCTAAATAGACCCCAAGCCATGTAAACAAAAAAATGGTGGCCCCCATCTGAATCCCTATCGACGAAAATCTAATATAGATGTTACTTTTCCAACCCGGAGATTGTTTTTTCATTCTTCAATAATATCTTCCTCCTGCATAAGATCAGACATCAAAGTGTTGGTTTCCTCAACTGGAGTTTTTGTTGAAGACATTTTACAACTTCCCTCAAAAAATGCCCCTTCGTCAATCTTCAACTTTTTGGTGTATATGTTTCCGTAAATTTTTGAGGTATCTCTCAAATTAAGAACATCATCAACTTTTATTTCACCTTCAAGAGTTCCGAATATTTCAGATGTAAAGCAAATGATATTCCCCTTAACAATTCCTGAATTCCCTATGGTCACTTTACCTTTACAAGATATATTACCCATAATTTCACCCTCAATAAGAATGTTGTTTTCTGATAAAATATCTCCTGTAATTTTGGTGCCTACAATGATGTGGTTACCGTCTTGATCTGCTGAATATCCCATATTTGAAGTAAATGTTTCTTTTCTTTTTAACATATTAATTTAATAAAAATCAATGAAAAATGACTTATATTCCTCAAAATTAGAAGTTTCTATTAATATTTTGAGATTATTTTTTCCAATTGAATAAATTTTATTGTCTTGATAATCATCAAGGATTTCGTATCCCGCCTTGTATGTATTGATATATTCCTGAGCGGTCTTTCTGTTTTCAAATTCTTTTACCAATACAAAGGATGTTTTATTCACGGTCAAGTTTGAGCTTGTCTTAAGCTTTTTATTTTTATGTTTTTTCTTATTAAACGTTGACACTCCATATTTAACATCATCTTCATCATCATCTTCGTCCAATAACACGATTATAAAATGCTTCTCAGTTTCGTCATATTTATAAATGTACTCTGGATCAAAATTTATGGAATCATTTTTACTAAATCCATTTTCCAAAATATCTAGGAGGTTTTGTGCAATTTCGGCTTGAGGAGTACCCGGTTTTTCTTCAATGACCCTGTTGATTAATGGCACCAACTCTTGTTTGTTTTCTTTTAATTGTCCATTGGCAAATACATTTAATAGAAGATACTCGGCTCTGAATGCATTGGACAAATCTTCTTCAATGATGCGATCAGTCGAATCGATTACAGCTTTATAAGAACCATCATAATATAAATCAACCAATTCTACATAGGCCATCTCATCCATTTTCTGTGATTCCTTTTGCTTGACGTAAAAATCTGGGTCATTCAGGTACTTTGCAGCATCTGAGCTCGGATAATGGGTCAAGATATGATTCGCATACACCTCTTTTTTTCCTGTTGCCTCATTTAATTTATACAATTGAAAGGCACAAGACAAATCCGTAAGGTTTCTTTGATTGATATCCAACACTCTGTTGAATTGAATTTGAGCCAATTCCGCTTCATTCAATATTTCCTTGTAGAGCACCCCACTTTGATAAAGAGCCTCAAAAAGATTGGTTTCTGATAAGGCGAACGCACTATCCGTAAGAGGTATATTCTTTCTCAAATCATCTATAGTCAATGAGTCAATTCCTATTTCTTCAACCAACAATGAATCTACTGCGCTTGAGTCTGACAATTCCTCATTTGAAAAAATAATCTTTTCGCTCCTCCTCCAATGATCTTCATTGTCTCTCGACCCCCATGCCTTTCGGAAATCATTGTAGCCCTCCTCTCTTAATTTCGGATTCGTAAAAACTGATTTTTTTGTGGAAGTGGCGTTGGCATTGTTTTGTTCTTGAAGCGCTAAAAGTTTCGCAGCCTCCATTTCCTTTCTTTTTTGAGCCTCTTGTTTGATCTTTTTTAAGGTTTCTTTTAAAAATTGCTCTCTTTCCTTTTCATCCATTAACGCAATGCGTTGGACACTGTCTTCAAACATTACGATTTCAATAGCCTCAACAAGATCTGATAACTTAACAGCTTTGTCTTTTATCTGATCCCCATTTGGATACCCCTCCGGAATAAACCTTGTACATGAATCATAATATTTTTGAGCAGAAACATAGTTCTTTTCAAAATAACTTAAATCACCTAGCTTTTCATATGACATTGCCTTTTGACGCGCATTTCCATTAGAATAAAAAGCAGATTTGGTCAAGTATACTCTCGCCAAATCCTTGTTGCTTCTGTTGATTTCCAAATTAGCTAGTGCATAATATACTTGATCTTTGTACTGTGCATTTTTGGCATCTTTGAGCATTTTCTTTAAATCTCTACTCAGCTTGTCGCCTCCCCCACTAATCGCACGATTTAGTCTGGCATTAAATGAAATCTCAAATGGTGCGGATGCTTTTAAGGCTTGAGTATAATGAGAGCGGGCTGAGTCCAGCACATTGCTTTTTTGATATAGTTGACCCAAAATAAAATGTAGCCTTGCCTTTTCCGCAGCAGAAGGGCATTTTGTAATTGCAGAATTTAGTCCATTAATTGCCTCTGGATACTCTTTTCTTTTAATTGCTAAATCTGAATAGGTTTTATAAATGTCATATTGCAGCTTCTTACTCATTTTCGGGATTTCTTCCCCTTCCTCTGTTTTATCTTTTACAAAAGGAATGAAATCACGAAAAGTTTTATCTTTTTGCTCGAGTGAAATTGCATTTAAATCATCTAAAATAATCTTCGCATCAGCAAACTTTCTTTGTTCAATTTGAATTTTAGCAATCCAAAGTTTTGCGACATAATAGGAAGGGTCTTTTGCAAACAGTCGTTTTACAAACTCAAAGTTTTTCTTTGCCTTTTTGTATTCTCTTTTGTAATAGAGAGCCCTACCAATAGTTATCCAATTTTCATCAATCCATTTGTTGTGCTCCTCATCCTTGTAATACATGTCCTCTGTACTTGGCATACTGTGATTTTTTATCACATTTGAGCATTTTGAAATGGCTGTATCGATAGCGGAGTGCATGCCCTTGGACTCTTCTTCGTTTGGAAGAAGGTTCACCGGTAAAACCTCATAAAAGTCATCCTTTTTGGATCCGTAAAATGTGCGCAACGATTGATCGAGTAACTCGTTTGCATTAAAATACCCATTGAACCGAGCCGTGGTTGAATGATAGGTTCTATTGAGAAAAGAGTTTTTCTCAGTTGAACAAGCTGAAATGAGTACTAATACACCGATTCCTAAATATGTAATTGACTTTAACATCATAAACGTCTATCTATAACTAAATTATCTGTGTTTTAGTATAAAAGAATAGGGATAATTAAGCAATGTTTGTAAAAACCTGCTGAATGTCATCATCATCTTCAATTTTATCTAACATTTTCTCAATTTCTATTAATTGTTCTTCTGTAAATTCAACAGGAGAAGTAGGAAACCTTTTCAGACTTGATTTCTGGACCTCCAACTTCATCTCTTCTAATGATTTTGCAATCGTTCCGAATGCAGTGTAGTCCCCGTAAACAAATAATAAATTGTCTTGAACTTCGAGTTCTTCTACTCCAGCATCGATAAGACTAAACTCAAGCTCTTCAATATCGAGTTCTTCTTGTAGCTCTAACTCAAAAACACTTTTTCTTTGGAACATAAATTCTAATGAACCTGTAGGTACAATGCCTCCACCTGCTTTATTAAAATATGATTTTACGTTGGCCACTGTACGTGTTGGGTTATCTGTTGCGCATTCGACAAAGACAAGTACTCCATGAGGACCTTTTCCCTCGTAATTCATTTCACTAAAAAGTGCCGTATCTTTTTGAACAGCTCTTGATATTGCCGCCTCGATATTATCTTTGGGCATATTTTCAGCTTTGGCGTTCTGAATTGCAGTTCTTAACTTGGCATTTGATGCAGGATCAATGCCTCCCTCTTTTGCTGCAAGAGTTATTGCCTTTCCGAGCTTTGGAAAAATTTTGGACATTTTATCCCATCTTTTTTCTTTAGCTGCACGTCGATATTCAAAGGCTCTTCCCATAGTTCAGTTTTGACAAAAATATACAATTCAAGGTGTAAATTCAAGAACGAGATTGACTAAAAGCATCTAAGATCTCATTCAAATAATTCAAAACAGATTCTCGACCTAGTTTTGATTGACTAGAGCTAATAAAAACAGGAGGGAATTCTTCCCAATATTTTAGTAATTCTTTTTTATAGAAAGACAAGTTTTTTTGAAGTGCTGCGCTCGACAACTTATCAGATTTCGTAAATATAATTGAAAATGGAATGCCCTTACCCCCGCACCAATTCATGAATTCTAAATCAATTTTTTGCGGCTCAAGCCTTGCGTCAATTAAAACAAAAGTTGTCAAAAGATTTGTTCTGTGAAGTAAATATTCAGAAATGAATTGCTCCCAATTGTTTCGGCTTTTTTTTGATGCTTTAGCATAACCATAACCAGGCAAATCCACTAAATACCAATCCTCGTTAATAACAAAATGATTAATAAGCTGTGTTTTTCCGGGTGTAGACGATGTCTTTGCTAACTTTTTTTTTCCTGTAAGCATGTTAATTAATGAAGACTTACCCACATTTGACCTGCCAATAAACGCAAACTCCGGCTTCTCATCTTGAGGGCATTTCTTAAATGTAGAATTAGAAATTAAAAAATCAGCGCTAGAAATAACCATTTGGTAAATTTATAATATCTTGTAAGTATAAGAACAATTAACAAACTATGTTGTTGCATTATAAGAAGAGTTAAATAAAATGGCAGAGTACAAGATAAAAGACCTTGAAAACCTTACCGGTATTAAATCTCATACAATTCGTATTTGGGAAAAGCGTTACCACATTTTAACCCCAGACAGGACAGATACAAAAATTAGAACCTATTCCGACTCAGAATTAACACATTTATTGACAGTAAGTATGTTAAATCGAAATGGAATTAAAATTTCAAAAATTGCAGAGCTTTCTCAGGATGATATGAATAAACTTCTTTGGGACATAAAAGTCGACAAAGAACCTGAATACAGTATGGATAAATTCATCTTGGCCTTAGTGACCTTAGATGAGGCTATGTTTAAAGAAACATTGAATGGTTTATTAGAATCTGTAGGATTAGAAAAAACGTTTACCGACCATCTTATCCCATTTCTAGATCGTATTGGAATAATGTGGTTGATTGGTTCGGTGAACCCAGCTCAAGAACATTTTATGTCGAATCTTATTCGTCAAAAAATAATTTCGGAAATCGACAAACAAGACATCCCCAATTCAACAGAAGCTACTGTTTTAATGTACCTTCCTGAACATGAATGGCATGAAATAAGTTTGCTGTTTTATCATTTTTTGTTGAGATCAAAGGGCATTCCTACATTTTACCTGGGTCAAAGTTTGCCGTATGAATCTTTGGGAGAATGTATTGACAAGCTAAAACCTAATGCATTATTTACATCATGGTTAACTTCTGTTGACAAAAAATTTGTGGTCGGTTATTTTAGCAGATTACATGCGGACTTCCCAGATCTTGACATTTTCGCTGGTGGTGCTCAAATACAAGCCAATTCAGAGGATCTTAAAAAGTTTATCGTTGAAGTAAGCGACTTATCAAGCATCACTGATCATCTGAAATCTTAAATAACAAAGTTTATAATCTTTCCCGGAACAATTATAACTTTCTTCGGCGTCTTTCCATCCAACCATTTTGTAGTTTGTTCCATCTTTTCTAATGCTGATTGAATTTCGTCTTGCTTAAGAGTCAATGGCAATTCAACTTTGAACCTCATTTTACCATTAAAAGAAACTGGGTATTCATAGGCGTCTTCTATTAAAAACTCTTCTTTAAAAACCGGGAATTGAGAATTAAATAGAGACCCTGGTGTCCGACCAATTTTCTCCCATAATTCCTCACAAAAATGAGGTGCATAAGGTGCTAAAAGAATAATAAACTGCTCAAGAACTTCTTTATTGTGACATTTTTGTTCAGTAAATTCATTGACAGCGATCATAAAAGTCGAAACGCATGTGTTTAGAGAAAAACGATTTAAATCTTCTCTGATCCGTTTTATGGTTTTATGTAAGGTCTTCATGGAATCCTTTGTAGGTTTTTCATCTGACACAATGGATTTACCATCAGCAGAACAATATAACCTCCAACATTTCCTTAAAAAATTATGTACTCCAGAAATGCCTTTGGTATCCCAAGGTTTACTTTGCTCGATCGGCCCTAAAAACATTTCATATAATCTTAACGTATCTGCACCATAATCGACAACTAGATCATCTGGAGTTTGAACATTAAACTTTGACTTTGACATTTTTTCAACCTCATAACCACACAAATATTTTCCGTTGTCATCTAAAATAAATGTAGCGTCCTTAAATTCAGGAAGCCAATTCTTAAATTTTTCAAGATCTAAAACATCATTATCTACAATTGAAATATCTACGTGAATAGCCGTGGTCTCATGTTCTTTTCTTTTTTCTTTTGTCACAAAGCTATTCGTACCATTGATCCGATATACAAAATTACTTCTCCCCAAAATCATCCCCTGGTTAATGAGCTTTTTAAATGGTTCATCAAAAGGAATAAATTTTAAGTCAAATAAGCATTTGGTCCAAAACCTTGAGTAGAGAAGGTGGCCAGTTGCATGTTCTGAACCACCAATATATAGATCTACATTCTGCCAATAGTCGACCTTTTCTTTGGACACAAATTCCTTTTCATTATGAGGATCCATATATCTTAAAAAATACCAAGAACTACCGGCCCAGCCAGGCATAGTATTGAAATCCATACGGTCACCTTGGGAATGATTCCATTGGTTTTTTTGAGCTCTCGCAAGAGGTGGCTCTCCCTCTTCAGTAGGCAAGTACTTATCTACGTCTGGAAGTTTGATGGGAAGATTCTCGTCGTCCACTAAAAAGGGGGTTTCATCAACAAAATAGATAGGAAAAGGCTCTCCCCAATATCTTTGTCGTGAGAACACTGCATCCCGAAGCCTATAATTTGTTTTTCCCTTACCGATTCCACGATTTTCAATTTCTTGTATCGAACGAGTTATGGCTTTTTGTATATCCAATTCATTTAAAAACTCTGAACTTGTAATAACCCCAGTCTTTTCTTCATGGGCACAATTCGAGATGTCGGTATCCTTGAAAATATTGGCAATTTGAATGTCAAACTTCTTGGCAAATAAATAGTCTCTTTGATCACCGCATGGCACAGACATAACGGCTCCTGTTCCATAATTAGCCAGGACGTAATCACCAATCCAGATGGGTATTTCTTTCCCGGTAAAAGGGTGAATTGCATATGCGCCTGTAAACTCTCCTGTAATATTCTTAACATCAGATTGCCGGTCTCTTTCTGATCTATTTGCCGTTTTTTCGATATAACTCGTAACTGCATCTTTTTGGGCTTTACCAGCAATTTCCAATACCAATTCATGCTCCGGAGCCAATACAATAAAAGTAACACCAAATATGGTGTCCGGCCTTGTGGTAAAAACCTCTATTCTTCTTTCATTATGACTTGAAACTTGAAAAGAAACTGAAGCGCCTTGTGATTTTCCAATCCAGTTTCTCTGTTGTTCTTTTAATGAATCACTCCAGTCTAAATGATCTAAATCGCTTAACAATCGTTCTGCAAAAGCCTTTATTCTCATAGACCACTGCTTCATTACTTTTTGTTCAACGGGGTGTCCCCCACGAATTGACAATCCATTGGATATTTCATCATTCGCCAACACTGTCCCTAATTTCGGGCACCAATTTACTTGAGATTCTGATAAATAAGCAATTCGGTAGCATTGTAATATTTCTTCTTTTTGCTTGTGATTAAAATCATTCCATTCACTCGATGTAAACTCCAAATGCTCATCATTATGAGCTTGTATTCCAGATGAGCCATTTGCATCAAAGTGAGATACCAATTCTTGAATATCTTTGGTGCAATCTTCACTTAAATCGTAAAACGAGTTAAACAACTGCTTAAAAATCCATTGCGTCCATTTATAATATTCAGGGGAGGATGTTTTAACCGCCCGATCCCAATCATAACAAAAACCCATTTGATTAAGCTGGTCTCTGTAGCGTTCTATATTTTTATCCGTTGTAATGGCTGGATGTTGACCTGTTTGGATGGCATATTGTTCGGCCGGTAAACCAAACGAATCATAACCCATGGGGTGTAGCACATTAAAACCTTCAAGTTTTTTATACCTAGCTATTACATCAGAAGCAATATATCCCAATGGATGGCCTACATGTAATCCCGCACCAGAGGGATATGGAAACATATCAAGGACATAGTATTTTTCTTTTGAGGCATCCTCTATGGTTTTATAAGATTTGTTTTCTGTCCAAAACTTAATCCACTTTTTTTCTATTTCCCTAAAGTTGTATTCCATGTTTCTGTAATAAGTTTGTAAAGATAGCTAATGTGACTAATCATTTGATGCTGTTTTAAGCAAAATAAAATTATAACTCACAAAGAAAAACACCTATTCCAATCGTGGCACAATTATTGCATTAATCTATTTAAAATTTGGAGAAAAAACTTCCATATTTTTGGTTTTTAACACTTTTTTTCATAATTCAACGTTTTTAACGAAACACAGAAAAGACCGGGTCTACCGGTCTTTTTTCTTTATAAATAATACAAGTAAATACTGGCAATGCCAATCAGTGTAAATGTAATGTCGGCAAAGACAAAAAAATAATTATACCCAATTTTTTTGTAATTCAAGGTCAAAATGAAGAAGTAGAAGAACCCAAATATCCATGCCCAACCATTTCTAACTGATCCCCATTCAAACCACAGCATTATGATTGAAATGATGACAATCAGCTGAATTACATTTACTGATTTTTGAATACCAACGACTTGAGGAATGGTTCTCATTTCTGCTTGATCAAAATATACGTCTTTAATATCCGAAGGAATTAATATGATAAGTAAAAACAAGAAATTCAGAATCCATGGTTGATCATAGTCAAATATCCAATAAGGAAAAATGAAGAACAATAAATACCATATTGCAAGTACAAATACAACCTTCAAATAAGGGATTTCCCTTAATGCAAATTTGCCTATTCGCTTTACATAAAACACACTGATCAAAACACATAAAACAGTCAATAAATTCTGCAAAAGGTCCCCACTAAAGAGCCAAAAATATAAAAGCATTGCCATCAACGTAGGAATAATCGCAAGAAGATAAATTGATCTTTTATGAAGCACTGTCCACTCATATATCTTATTGGGTAATCTTCCTTTCTTAAGCTTCCATAGACGATGTGAATTATATATACCAATTATTCCAAGAGAAATCATTAACGCATAAACCCAAGAAGACGTTTGCTCAAAATACAACCCGAACAAGAAGACGAAACTATGTATTGCTAATAAAATGTGACTTCTTAAAAGGTATTTGAAGATGTGATTCATAATCCAATTTTGATGGGGCAATAAAAACAATCTTGTATTAAATTACCTATCGACTTTACTCAATCTTTTTAGCTCTTTGTATTTTAGATAATTTGAAGAAGCACTAATTCGTGCTATTTGAAATCCACAAGACCCATCCAAAAATCCTTTCTTTATCAAGAATACATTTATGAATTTTACTATTGCGCTGATTTCGGGTTGAAAAATGTAGGTGCTTTTACCCTCATTAAAATACTTTTTGGCAACCAACAAGGCATACTTATTTGCTCTTTCCTGATGCTCTATTTTAGTATAATATGAATAATGTTCTAAATGACCTTCAAGAGTAATCACCTCTAGACTCTTGTCGTATTTAAGGTTCTCGTGAACAAACTCTCCTTCCCATTCAGCTTTATTTTTTGGAAAAATTCTCGCTTTATATTCAGGGTACCAGCCACAATATTTAATCCATGTTCCACAGTAATTGGTGTATCGATTAAGAATATAAATATGCTCCTTTGAATTACTTTTAATTTTTATAATTTGTTCTTGTAAAATGCGATCGGGAACCTCATCGGCATCAATTGAAAAAATATAGTCCGCATCAATCAAATCGTTCAACTTGTTTTTTGTTTGAGCGTAGCCTTGCCATTTATTCTCAACAAACCTTACGCCGTACTGATTACAGATTTTCTTTGTTTTATCATCGGAAAAAGAATCCATTACAACTATTTCATCCACATATTCTAAAAGACCAGTAATGCATCTTTCAATGTTCCTTTCTTCATTAAATGTAATAATTGCAGCAGCTACTTTTCGCATGATTTACACTATTGTAACACTTTTCCAAATGGCCTGAATTTCTCGTATCGCATGAGTCCAACTTGTTGTTGAAGGGGCGTCCACATAACCACTAACACAAACGATTTTTTCTGTTTTAGGATGAATAAAATGAAAAGACCAAAAAGCCCCTCCCGTTGAATGTCGATACCTTCCCTTAAATTCAAACATACCCCTTACCTCAACACCATTAATTGACTTAGAAAAATTCGTTGATTCTGAATATTCAGGATAGACAAAATCATTGTATTGAGTCCCCATATAAAGTCCTGGAATTTCATGAGGTACATTATATTTCAACATGGTGTCTCGGGCTTTCAATAATTGATCTACGGAAAATTGATTTGAATCAATGTAAGGGTATTGATACACCATAACACCAGAAAAAACAGCACCAAGATCTTGCTTTGACTCACCAACAAATTCTATTAGCCTCGTTGCAAGCGGAAGTTCAATGCGATAA
>ERZ1048686.1276-NODE-1276-length-19885-cov-5.927282_pt1 | contig 19885 bp, 11 predicted proteins | sample MGYA00383099_ERZ1048686 | MGnify/ENA primary metagenome ERZ1048686 (study PRJEB29581, sample SAMEA5548369) | metagenome | biome: marine; feature: coastal; material: water | depth 25 m | study: Short-term variability in the microbial, nano- and picoplankton... | reverse complement strand
GCAGCCTTCTTGTCGTCCTTCTTTGGCTTCTCACCGACAACCGCATCTTTGGCCTCTAACAAGAGAGCCTCAAGATTTTTGGTGGCTTTGTTGATAGTGGGTCCGAAACTACCGAAATCGATTTTTTTGATCTCATCTTCCGCTGCATGAAGAGCCTCATCAATTTCACCATAGGCCTCAAATATCTTATTCGAGGCTGCGGTAGCAGCATCTTTAACTTTTTCGTCAATTTTGGCGGCTGCAATCTTTTCGTTCAGGTCTTCCATGAGATGACCAATTGAATGAACGAGACTGTCAGCTTTGTCGGTTTCACCACTTTTAAGCGCTTGACGAACTTGACCGGTAACTTTTTTCAGTTGCGCGATGGCTGCCTCAACAGTTGCCGGCATTTCGTGGGAATGATCATCGTCAGCCTTCTGTGCTGACTTTTCGTCAGAATGATCTTCATCCATGTGGTCATGGTCATGGTCATGGTCTGATTTGTCATGGTCGTCAGTGTGCGCTGGTGCTTTGGCATCTTTTTTCACAACAGCTGGCGACTTATTCCCGGTATCACAGCCTGGGAACAGAATAAGTGACCCGACGAGAAGGGCGTACACACTTCCAAAAAACAGATGCGATGGTTGTTTAGCAAGAGTTGGACAGCGGGACATGGGAGGCTTCTCCAGTTTGGTGGGGTGCACGTGTTGTTAATCTCCGAGTACATCTGGTCTCGTTAACTTTTATGTTAACTCGAATAGTCTCAGGAATCCAGACGCTTTGCCGGCTTGCGACTTCCGGGAGCCAGAAGACACAGGAGGCTTCTTTCAGCCAAAATAACGGGCTCAGACGGGTTAAAGCCAGAAGGTTGATGTGATCGCCGGGTAGAGAGCAGTTGACTTGTGTCAACACACACCTCCCACAGCATTTCCTGCAGTAGAGGAGACGATGGGAAAAGGAATTCACGTTTTTCAGGTCCTGCATTACAGAAAATAAGGACATGCTGTGGTGTTCCAGTGAGTCCGCCTGCAGTGGGGTTATGTTCGTCAATAAGCCGCCTTGGTGTTGGTGCTCCAAAGAAACATGCCAGACTCACATCACCTGAAAACCAATCGACGTGGGTGCCGTCGGATGAGAACCACTCGACATCCGGGAAAGTGCCATTGCTACTGCTGCCGCCTTTCAAAAACGTGCGTCGGCGTAGCGTTGGATTGCTGAGTCTGTGGTGTATCAGTGCAGTAGTGAATTGAACGAGGTCAGCGTGCTCGATAGTCAGTTTCCAGTCAAACCATGATATTTCGTTGTCCTGGCAGTATGCATTGTTATTTCCCTTTTGCGTGCGACGGCATTCGTCGCCCGCAAGAAGCATTGGGACGCCCTGGCTCAGGAACAGGGTGGAAAGCATGTTTCGAATCTGTTTTGTTCGCAGTAGCTCAATAGCTTCGTTATCAGTTGGCCCCTCCACGCCGTAATTGCAGGAGAAATTATTGTTGTCACCGTCATTGTTGTTTTCGGTGTTCGCTTCATTGTGCTTATGCTCATAGCACACTAAATCATTTAGAGTGAAGCCGTCATGTGAAGTGATAAAGTTGATGCTGTGATATGGTTGCCGACGTTCCCCGGCATACAGATCACTTGAGCCAGCAAGTCGAGTTGCAAGATTTCCCGTTTGGTTCGCATCCCCACGCCAATAACGCCTTACATCATCGCGATAACGTCCGTTCCATTCTGCCCAACGTAATGTGGCAAATGTTCCTACTTGATACGCTCCGGCTGCATCCCACGCTTCAGCAATTATTTTGGTGTCTGCAAGCATTGGGTCTTCGGTGATAGCTTCTATGACCGGAGGGTTTGTCAGAATTTCTCCGTTCTGGTCCCGGGAAAGAATGCTTGCGAGATCGAAACGAAACCCATCGATATGGTAGGTGTGCACCCAGTGTCGGAGGCACAGGACAATGAGTTCTCGTACAACGGGGTGGTTTGCATTTATCGTGTTCCCGCAACCGGTGTAGTTGCGGTACGCCCCGCTGCCCTTGTCGAGCATGTAATACACACTGTTTTCGAGACCCTTCATGGAGAGCGTAGGGCCCTCGGCGTTGCCTTCTGCTGTGTGGTTGAATACCACGTCGAGAATGACTTCAATACCTGCTGCATGAAGAGCCCGTACCATTTCTTTCAATTCAGATACCTGGGCAGCCGGCTGCTTTGAGACAGCATAACCCTGATGTGGTGCGAAGAATGCCAATGGGTCATAGCCCCAATAATTTTCATGTTGGCGATGTTTTCCAGTAAAGGACTCCTGTGGGAACTCATGGATTGGCATGAGTTCAACTGCAGTGATGCCAAGACTTTTGAGATACGGTATTTTTTCAATGACTCCAAGGTACGTCCCTGGGTATTCGACGCCACTTGAAGGGTCTGCTGTAAAGCCCTTGATGTGCATTTCATAAATGACCGTATCCGCCAGTCCGTGGCGAAGATGTCGGTCCCCGTTCCAGTCAAATGTATCGTCGACAACAACACTTTTTGGGGGGCGAATAATGCCGTCATTATGTTTGAGGAAGTGGCCGGCGAGAGCTCTCGAATACGGATCAATCAATCGTGCCGTAGGGTCGAATAAGTGGCCGCCAGAAGCGTCAAAGGGACCATCTGCCTGAAAATGATACAGTTGGCCGTGCTTCAGCCCGGGCACAAAAATACTCCACACATCACCAAATCTATCGTGTTTTGGTTCGAAGGAGATCACATGCGTCGGGTCGCGGTCATCAGATTGGTCGTAGAGTAGTACTCGCATTCCAGTTGCATGCCGGCTGAATACAACAAATTGGACGCCCTCACCATGTTTCGAGCGAGAGTTGTGGAGAATCGCCCCAAAGGATAGTGGAGCATCAAATTGCAGCGGAGGAAGGCTACGCTGGCCGCGAGAGTGTTTCTCAGTTGTGTGACAAACTTTTGCCATGGCTGAATGATACACTGAGATACCCCACAGCAATCAAGTATGGTCCGTATCAGGGGTTCATGAAGGGCAGATAGCGTTATGCAACAAGTGATTCAACGACTCGTCGGGGCGCTCCAGAGAAGTTTTGATCTCCTGCTCAATACGCCAACTGGTCGGATGGTTGGAGTCGGTTTACTTGGTCTTGTGATTCTGGCATTGCTTACGCGCAGGGTGGTACGGTTATTTAAGAAGCCTAGCGAAGTTTCACTTGTAGATCCTTTACGAGTGGTCGATCTGACGGCTGAACCTCTTGGCAAAACGTCGAGGGTAGATCTGAAGGTTCATAATATGCCAGTGCGGTTAGGTGTTGTCGTCTTAGCACCGCTTGGTCGTATCGAGCTCCCCGACGACGATGAATTGCCCTCTATTCTGGACGGACTGGTACCTGGGCTTGGGGCTTTTATCGAGATTGATAAACCAATTATTCGAACTTGGTCCAATCAGGTCAGTGTCGGAGGCTTTGCGAATAACCTGGCTCTTCATATGCAGGTTGAGAACCAAGACCTCACTGAGACGCCGTGGTGCCTTGTTGCTGGTAAAACGAAACGGCCGGACGGACTTCTGCTGGTGACACTTGCGCTTGCTGCTGCCACTCAAAATCGTCTCGGTGTTGTTCGGCTGGAAGATGAGTCACAATGGATGCAGGCAATACAGGTGAGCCAGTCGGGTAGTTAGGAAAAAGAAGCTCTCAGTTTCCAGCAGGATGGGTTGAAGAAAAGGGTTGTTTCCGATTGATTGCCGGCAGGGGTTGCAGCAATTCGGTGTCGCGGGAAGATAACAGAGTGAGTGGTGCAACATATTCCAGTGCTGGCGTGGATCTTGCCCTTTATGAAAAGGCAATGGCGAAGCTGCCTGCGCATATGAGAAGAACGCAATGCCCTCGTGTGATGAGTAAAGACGGTGGGTTTGCAGCTATATTTCAACTGCAGTTACAAGGCCTTTTCGCACGCCGGTATGAGGATCCGCTGCTGATCTCTTGTACGGATGGCGTGGGCACAAAGCTTAAGGTGGCGTGTACGACTGGGGTTCATCACACTGTTGGTATTGATCTTGTTGCAATGAGCGTGAACGACCTGCTCTGCACAGGCGCTGAACCATTATTTTTTCTTGATTATGTAGCGCTCTCACATGATGACCCGGAGAGACTCGAGGAAATCGTTCGAGGAATTTCAGATGCGTGTGTGGAGTCGGACTGTGCACTCGTTGGTGGTGAGACGGCAATACTGCCGGATCTATATGCTCGAGGTGACTATGATCTTGCAGGGTTCTGTGTAGGTGTCGTAGAGCGAAAGCGGCTTATTGATGGCAGTCAAATCCAACAAGGTGATGTCGCTATCGGTATCGCGTCATCTGGTTTTCATTCAAATGGGTACAGTCTGATTCGAAAGGTCGTCTTTGATATAGCCGGGCTGACAAAAGATGATGTTGTTCCCGAATGCGACAACAAGACGGTCGCAGAAATTCTTCTTTCACCGACACAACTTTACGCACGTCCAATTCGATCTGTATTACGACATTATCGAGTCAAGCAGGTCGTGCACGGGATCGCTCATATAACCGGAGGCGGGCTGGCGGAAAATCTTGCGAGAATTGTTCCTCCGACAATTCAGATCCAAATTGAACGAGCGAGTTGGGAAGTGCCAGCTGTATTTCAATGGCTTCAGCGACTTGGTGCCATTGAACAGCAGGAAATGGACCGTGTATTCAATATGGGTCTTGGCATGGTGTTAGTAGTGTCACCTCATTTTGTTGATAGTATTCAACACCAGCTTGCGGATATGGGAATGACTTCGTGGAAGCTCGGTACTGCGATGGCGGCCAAGGAGGAAAACGAACGAGTTGTTCTCTGCGAATAAGTGCAACTGGGGGGAATAGGTGTAGATTTTCATTGGGCACATTGGAGTCAGTATAAACAACACTCTATTTTTCCACGGTCACCTTGTTTCTTAACGACTGGAACCGTTAGTTTGTGCGAGATGAGCCAATAGCGGTGGGTACTATTCGACAAGTCGTGATGCACCTATGCGTTTTTGGCAAATGTGCGTGTGGCGAATATTCTTACGATGGTGTTTTTCAAAGCGGTGCACAGAAAATGATGGTAAGCAAAGAGATTCACGGACAATCAAGTTTTGTTTTAGAGAACGATGTCGTTTCGCTGGCAATTACAAAACAGGGTGGGCATATGGCCCCAGTCGTATTCGGGGCAGCCAATGAGCAGCAGATTCGCCCATACTACGTAAGCCCCTGGCAAGAAGAAGACCGGTCGGATATGCCGGCTGAGGTACTTGTCCCGTTGCGAGGAGATTTTTTTTGCCTGCCCTTTGGTGGCAATGCACAGCCCTACCAGAATCAGAATCATCCAGTTCATGGCGAGACTGCCACAGCTGAATGGACGTTTGTAGATTCTGAGGAAGTGGAATCAGGAATCTCGAGATTGAGACTTGTGCTTGATACGCGTGTCAGGAAAGGACGAGTCACAAAAGAGATTACGTTACGCGATAGACACCCCGTCATTTATCAGCGGCACTGCGTCGAAGGTTTTGTAGGACCAAGTCCCGTCGGACACCACGCTATCCTTGAGATGCCGGATGAAGAAGGGACTTTTGTAATTTCTACGAGCCCCTTTAGACTCGGCATGACCAATCCCGGGGTATTTGGTGATCCGGCAGCGGGAGAGTATCAGATGCTCGCGGAAGGGAAGAGCTTCTGTGATCTACGGGAAATCCCCACACTTTTCAGAGATCCGGCCGTGGTCGATTGTTCGCGGCTGCCGCTTCGCCGAGGATTCACCGATCTCTTCGCCGTAGTTGCTGACGCGGAGTCATTGGCTGGCAAACCGGCCTGGACTGCTGCCGTCAACACGAGCGAGAACTGGGCTTGGTTTTCTTTGCGTGACCCTAGGAAACTGCCAATGACTGCTTTTTGGCTTGAGAATCATGGTCGGCATTCCTTTCCTTGGAATGGCCGTAACCAATGTCTTGGTGTGGAAGATATCTGTGGTTATTTTGCTGAAGGAATAGCTGCTTCGGCAAGAGCGAATCTGCTGACAGAGCAGGGCATCGCCACAGCGATTGATTGTACAGAAGACTCCCCGCTTGATATCCGAAGTATTCAGGCAGCAGTACCCGTTCCCGTTGGCTTTAACCGTGTAGAGCACATCGATTTTAGAGATAAATGTCTAAGATTAATCTCAGACAGCGGCTCGTCCGTTGAGGTTACTGTAGATCATTCGTTTGTACTCGGCGACGAAAATTGTCGGTAGACGACAGAGTCTTCGCAATAGTTTGCGTTATTTCACCAACTGGCCGTCTGCCATTCCTGCCAAGTTATTTAGGGCTTCTTGTTCAATGTCAAAAGTGAGTCCACGGACTGCTCCATCGGCAGTTGCAAACATGACAACACCAGAGTGAAGGCTCGTGAACAATGGTTTGGCGCGGCTTGGAGTGTCCCCCAAACCGTTAAGTACAGGCCACCCTTCGGCGCCCAGCCACGTAATAAAACCGGCATTCTCGCCAAATAGAAGGGTGTTGCTTGTTCCGTCGCGAGCATGCCTGAGAGAGCGTGGAATCCTGTTTACGAATAATCCGGCATATTGTTTTTCCGATGGTGTATTTCCAGCCTTTCCCGATACGCCCACATAATTAGATCGCCCATAGTCTTTTTCTCTACGCCCTCTAATTTCTACTTGTATACCGTCCGCAGTTTCGTAGGTAAATGTTGTGTCGATACAAAAGTCATAAGGACCGAGGAGTGCTGAGGGGCATAGAAAAACACTTGGTTGGGTAGAGGCTGCTTCTTTTGTGGATTTGCCAGCTGCCCAATGCCCAAAATAATTCTGTCCGGGATACTTACGAGAATGTTGGCGAAGAAGAAGTGGGTTCAGCTTATCCTGTGTGCCGCTTTCTTCAATAAAACTGAGAAGTACTGGTAGCATTCCAATGTTCGAAAAATCGAACTGCCAGGGAGGCGCCTCTGCTACATCATTCAATCCATTTCCGTTTGCATCCCATGGCCCGAGAAAACCTATTGGTAGGCGACGGTGGATGGAGTCATAGGCGTTGGCAGCGAGTGCCATCTGCTTGAGATTACTGGTGCACGCTATTCTTCTCGATGCACCACGAGCTGTTTGAACCGCTGGAAGAAGCAGCGCTACCAGAATACCGATAATGGCAATGACTACGAGTAATTCGATGAGGGTGAATCCCTTCGTGGAGCGGTCTACAGACACGTGAACCTTTCTAGATTCTGAACTCGTTTTTGACCCTTTAATACTAGTCCGTACAAAAACATTTCATAAGTGAAAACTACTTTGATTACGTATGCAAATTCGAAGGCGTTACTTACAGCGTAATCGTTTCTATTGGCAGGCCGATGGTACGAGGCAAAGGGAATTCAGCGTTCTTTAATTGTGCTCTTCTATATTTATGGGATCATTCGATGTTCAATTCAGCTTTAGGACGGACTGTAAATACACCTACCACTAAGGCCGCTCCAGCTTGAACCGCCTCACCGTCAGCGGTCACACGGATAGCCAATCCGCGTGTAATCGGACGCACAAGTAGGGTTACTTCGCCTTGCAGTTCAAGGTTTTCGACAACCATCGCCATTTCTGGTGGGAGCCCAACAACACCGTCGAAAAGTGACTCGAGCCGCACATTGGCCGTTGCAATCGGCCGGAAGTCATCGATAGCACGACCCGTTATTGCGTTGTATTCGCTGTCGTCTGCTGCTCGTGTCATGGCATATATGCATTTATCACCAATGGCGAGCGTCACTTTTCCAAGTGGCATCATTTCTATATCGTGAAATGAAAAACCGTCATCTTTTGCCACGTCAAATTCAACGTCGGTTTCGTCTAAGAGACCCTTCAGCTGGTCAGTCATTGCACTACCATCGGCTATTCCCATTCCCAACACGACATTGGATACCGCTTGTTCTTTATTTTGGTTCTTAGGTGGTGCCACGCCAGCAACCAACTCAAAGGCTCCATATTCTGAAATCTGGGGTAAAATAACAGCGAAGAGTTTTTGTACTACCGCCCTTAATTGGTCCTGTTTTATTTGTGTCAGCAGGGCCTTCTCCATTGCCTCAAGCTGAGTAGCATCATTCAAATTCTGGGCGATTTGAACTTGCAACGAGTATTGTCCCTCCTGTGGAGGCAGACCCAGGCTTGGCTCAACGTCACCTGCCGCCTCCCAAAACGTACCGGCCGCACCACCCTCTGCAAAGATTGTTCGACTCTCCAGAAAAATTCGATCAGTCTGTTTATCAATAGCGAGGCCGAATAAAAGTGCCTCAGTTTGAGCCAACGACTCACTTGCTATGTCTTTATCGAATCCAGAGATTGGTAGTACACCAAAAAATTGTAGGGCGGAAACCTCTTGCGATCCTAAACCCTGCTCGGCAGTGTTTAGAAATGATTCTTTCAGGGTGGCTGGAAGTCGTGATGGAAAGAGTTTCACTCCAACAGAAAGATGGCTGGTAATACTCCTTAGCATGTCTTGTGGATCGTTTATGCTGGGGGGTTTACCTTTGACTGTCACCACAACCCAGTCCCCGGCTCCAGTCATATCAACCATACTGCGGAAAGGTACTCCAGAGAATGTCTCCATAAGGGCGTCTGGATCCGTTGTTGGTAGGAAGCCATGAATACTTGATGCTTCTCCATCAACAGTGACAACAATACCAATTGGTCGTTCCGCATCGAGGCCCTTAAGTCCTTTGCCTCCTGTAGCCATCATTGCATAGGTGTCTGGTAGCCCAGCCAGCATCGGAAATCCTACGAGGCCGCCAATCCACGCACACTGTTCTCGGATCTCAGCAAAGCTGTCACATGCCGCGACAGCAAAAACCGTCGGTGTTTCGTCCTCAGCGCGGGTCATTATCGGCAGTGACGTGCCAACGAGAACGAGAAGCCAACTCATAAGCCGTCGCAATCGTATATCTGATGTAAATCTCATGTGATCCCTTTGTTTTTGTAACTTCTTAGTCCTGTAGACAAGGGGATTTGAAGCCCTTGTTTTTGTCTATTCTGTGTTTTTAGAAACTCAATCCTGTACCCAGGGGCAGAAACATCTCATCGCACTTTTAACGAGTATCTCGTATCCCAGCGAACCGCAATCTGCTGGCGAATGAGGTATACCACTGATCGGCAACTCCCAGACATTCTTTGTGTCAATAAAAGTAGTCTATAAAAACTTATTTTTTTGCGGGAAGCATCACGCCCTTTGGTAAAAATGAGACTTCACGATCATTGCTCAGTGCCTCGCCGGGCGTTGACCGTCCTTTTTGAACAATGTCATCGAGTAGTTTCAGGAGGTGCCGCACTTTTTCAGGATTTTTTTCAGCAAGATTTGTTGTTTCAGCAATATCTTGACTGAGGTCATAGAGTTGAAGCGGCGGTAACCCTTCAGCCTTTGCTACCTTCTCCTTTGGAATACTCCAACCGCCACTGCCGTAACAAAGGCATAGCTTCCATTTTCCTTCTCGGATAGCAAACGAACCATCTATGGAGTGGCTCACCAGAGCCGTTCTATCTGAAGACCTCTTCCCGTGAAACACGGGCAGCAGGCTATAACCATCTTCACCACCGATGGCGTGATCAGAGTGGTTCACAATCTCTGCCAGAGAAGTGTAAATATCAGTATGACATGCCAACGCTTGTGTCGTCGTCCGCGGTGCAATATGACCGGGCCACTTCACAATGAGGGGAACCCGATGGCCACCCTCGAAAATGTCAGCCTTATGCCCACGAAAGATGCCACTGGGATTGTGGCCATGTTCTTTGAGAAGATCAAAGTTCGCCTGTGGGGAGCAACCATTGTCACTTGTAAAAATGACCAACGTATTGTTTTCCAACCCGTTTTTCTTCACACAATCAAGCAATTCACCCATGAGATAATCCACCTGCATCACAAAATCGCCATACGGATTAAGACCGCTTGCATCACGGAATGGTGGCACTGGAACAATAGGGGTATGAGGCGCTGGAAGAGGGAAATACAAAAAAAATGGTTTTCCGTTCCTGGCCTCTTCACTACGATCGTTGACATATTCCATAGACTTATCGAAAAGATGAGGGAGTACCTCCTGAATATGAAAATCTGAACCGATTGGACCTTTTCGGTACCATCCATATTGGTCGTCTTTGGGTGACACGCCCTCTTCTCGATCAGGCATAGCCGTGACACGGCCGGTATCAACCCAGACATAGGGCGGCATATCCAGAGAGCCGCAATGCCCGTAGTACTTATCAAAGCCATTGATATCTGGCCCGTTTTTTACCGGTTTTGAAAAGTTGATTTCATTTCCGTCTTTGGTCCAGTCCCACCCGAGGTGCCATTTTCCGATCATGGCCGTGTGGTACTTTGCATCCTGCAAAAGATGTCCAAGAGTCGGCCGCTCTGCAGGGATAAGGTGTTCACTGCGCCCGCTGAGAACTCCTCGTTGAAGCCGCGACCGCCAATTATATCTACCGGTCAACAAGCCGTATCGTGTAGGCGTACACACTGAACTTGTTGTGTGTGCGTCGAAAAAAGTCAGCCCTGCATCCGCCAGTTCCTGAAGTCGCGGCGTAGAAATTTGACAATTTGGGTTCGTTGGAGAAATATCACCGATCCCAAGATCATCAGCCATAACCAGAATGATATTCGGCTTTTCTGTTGCAGCTCCAACCTTTCCTGTGAGCCCCACCAAGAGAATGATTAGTATGATAACAAGGTGATGCAGTTTGAGAGTCATGTTGGAGATTCTCCTGAATTTACTTTAAATGGTTTCACACCACATAGTGTCAAGATTGGGAATATTTAGCCAATGAACAAACCACAACGACTTCATGTCCAATTCCTATGCCTCATTACGTTTTTTATTGGAGCCCTGCAAACCACGGCACTTGCGGAAACCGAGTTCTCAGGTGTAAAGACGTTGTTTCATGGTTTTACCATGTTTCATGACACCGTTTCTGGTGAACGTATTGTGGTTCCGACCATACCAGCTGCTGGCAAGCCTTGGGTGTGGCGGGCGAGGTTCTGGGGACACGAGCCACAGTTTGATCTCGCCATGCTCAACCGAGGGTTTCATCTTGCGTTCTGTGATGTAGGCAATCTTTTCGGAAACGAGGAAGCCATCAATATCGGAAATCAATTTTATAAAAACTTGTCACACAGTATGACTTCTCACCCCGACCTGTCCTTGAAGGCATGAGCCGTGGTGGGCTCTTCGTTTACAACTGGGCACTAGCGAATCCAGATTGTGTTACAGCTATTTATGCTGATGCGCCAGTGATGGATTTTAGAAGCTGGCCTGGCGGTAGACGGGCTGGGAAAAAAGGGCAGGGTTCCAAGGCGTGGGACACGTGCCTCAAGGCGTACAGACTTTCACAGAGTGAAGCCCTCACATACAGCAAAGGGCCTCTCAATCTGTTGCATGTTTTAGCAAAGAAAAAAATTCCAATCATTCATGTCATCGGTGAAGAAGATACAGTCGTACCCCCAGTTGAAAATACCAACATCGCGGAGGTGCAATACACCAAACTTGGTGGAACAATACAGGTGATTCGAAAACCAGGGGTCGGCCACCATCCACATTCACTCCATGACCCCGCACCACTCGTTGAATTTATTGAACGTGCGTGGAAGGCCGCTGAAACCATAGGTCATCACCACACGCCGTAAGACCACGAGCCTGTTCCAGAGAGTGACAGAGTTTCAAACTCAACACATATAAACGAATAGACTCACGTGACCACGCATGCCTCTCTGATATCAACAACGATTCCAGTTTTTTCGCACAATGTGGAATGCTCGCCAGTGAAAAATGTTGCTCTGTGTGTTCAGGCACCTATTTTTGAAAGACAACAGTGCGTATCGATTGTGGTGGCAAAAGAACATCTGCGTGTATGCTTTTACAATTTCGTGATTTATCTGTCTGATGAGTTGAGACAAGTGCATATCCGCTGTCAATTTGAAATGAAGGATTCATTGTATTTTTTGAATCATTAATAACAATTGCAACGAGACGAGTATTGTCTTTGTTTACAAAAGCAGATGTGTGAAGATCGGAAGCACTATTCGTTTCAACGCGTCGGTAGCCGGGTCGTATGAATTTTGAATATTGAGAGAATACATAGAACTTTTTGGTGCGTTCTGCAAAGGACTGGTACTCACCGACCTGATCGGCCGGTGCGCACACAAGAGCTAACCCTTCATCACGGTGTTTCTGGCGAACCTTTTCGTCTTTTTCTTCACCAGGTGCTACTGAATAGATGAGGCCCCACCAAAGGAATGCACTTGCTTGTGCATCGACGAACGTGGTGTGCATGTAGCGAGCAGCCTGAATTGCTTTCTGGTGTTCCGTGAGGTCCGCTGTCCACCCATATGTGTGCCAATCATTTCCATTCCACTGAGCACCGGTGGTTTCAGTCATCCATAATTTTTTTTCCGGTATGTATTCTTGAACAAGTTCCCCAAGTTTTTGAGTGTTGCCGACAAGTATCTCAAAATTGCCGTCCTGATCATTCTGGTAGCTGTCATACATATGGTATGCCGCAATATCGACGTCTCGGCTCGTAAGGGCAGGAAGAAAACGCATAAATTCACTCGCGTCTGGACCTATGTAGGCAAGGTCAGGAGCGGCGATCATGATGTCGGAGAGTTGTTTTTCGTCGAGGCGTGGCTGAATAAATTGTTCGATGAACGTCTTGAGACGCTCCGGTTCCCAGCGGCATGTTTGTGTGCCTTCATGAGACCAGTTCGACTCATTTTGGACACCAATAGCCGCTACGTTAATGCCTAGAGAATGATAAAACTGCACACGCGAGAGAAGCTCATCTGCCCATTCTTCCATTCTGTCATCACGGAGTATGTACTGCTCGGTGCCATTAATTTGCTCAGCACGTAGCCAGTACTCAGGTTCAAGGTGCGTCGCGGATCGAGGTTGCCAGAAGGTCAAAAGGACCTGGAGTGATGGATTTATGGCCATCGCTCGCTTGAGGAGAGAAACATTGTGATCCATCAATCCTGACTTGGTGACCTCTCCTTGCACGCGCAGAATATTTGCCTGGAGTTCGCCCAGGGTTGCCTTGAGTGCCTCATCATCGGCTTTTGTCGCCCAGAACGCTACAGAGCCACCGAAGCCATCGATTCGCTGTCGTTTCTGTGCGTTGCTGATGTCAATCTTAATTGTGGTTGGTTCAGGATCTTGGATGGTGAGTGGGGGAAGGCTGCGTTTTGGATCTGCTTCGGTGATTCTTTTCCGCAGTTCTTTTTGAACTGTGGTGAGAGCTTCTGAATAGGCTGGGTTCTCGAAACAGTTGGTCTCTTCACCAGGGTCATGTTGGAGGTCAGTGAGTACTTGAGCCCGTATCTTCTGAGTGTCGTTATGGAACCATTCGGTGTATCGAAAGTTTTTCATTCGGATGCTATGGCCCATTGACTTCCATGCTGGGTATGAACTGTATGCGCTGTAACGGTGCCCAGATTCTGGATTTTCAAGCAGTCTACGGAAACTTCTGCCTTGGCAATGACTGGGTGTTTGGATACCAGTGAGATCACACAACGTCGGGTAGAGATCAATGAGCTCAACCAGGCGGTCTGTTATCTGCCCTGGTTTCATCCTTGGGTCCCGAACAATAAGCGGGACACGTGTGTCACATTCGAAATTTGTGTGCTTGCACCACGATGAATGATCACCAAGTTTCCAGCCATGGTCGCCCCACAAAACAACAATTGTGTTGTCCGCCAGGCCTTTTTCCTCCAAAGCTGTCAAAACCCGGCCAACATTCGCGTCTACGAAGCTGGCGGCTGCGGCGTATCCGTGCAGAAGCCGTTTGTTGAGAGATTCTGGAAAATCTTTTGGTCCGTTTCCAACATAATCGACATACCGCTGCATTTCATTTGCCTTCGTAAAGGCAGCATCTTCCGGCCAGCGTGGAGGGCGGCCGCTATTTCGTGGCATTGAGAAGCTCTCGCGATCATAAAGATCCCAGTACTTCTTGGGCGCTACGAATGGAAGGTGTGGCTTTGTAAATCCGACGGCAAGAAAAAATGGCTCGCCCTGACTCTTTGCCAAGTCGTCTAATACTTCGACGGCACGTGAAGCGCGTTGTGCGTCTATATATGTTTCGTCTGGCACGTCGGCCTCTTCAGTCATCGGTCCCTCAGGTGGTGCATGTTCGCTCCCCTTTGATTTCTCTTGAAGGGCCTGTTTGACTAGAAGTTTGTTTTCTGGCAGCGCGTACTCGCTGGTTGTGACATCAATCCATCTGTCCCAATGTGAGAGGTCACTTGCTGGGCCACCCTTATGGCCATGGTAGATTTTCCCCATGCCGATGGTTCGATACCCTTGTTCGCCAAAGTACTCGTTCATCGTCAGGAGATTTGGAAATCGTTCTCGCCATCCGCTGACGTGAAAGGTCTGTTCACCCGTATTGGTTGGATAGAGACCACCCATAAGTGAAAGCCTCGATGCACCACAGACGGCCTGTTGGCAATATGCTCGGTTAAATCGAACCCCCGAAGCGGCAAGCTTGTCTATGTGTGGAGACAAGACATGCCGGCCATAACAGCCAAGTTCAGGTCGAAGATCATCAATTGCGATAAACAGAATGTTTGGCTTTTGGATTGAGTCTGAGGTTGTTTTCGTCGATGACAGCTCTTTTGGTTCGTCGGATGTTGAAATCGGCTTGCGAACTGTGATTTTCGTACCAACAGCTTGTGGTGATGATGAAGATGAAACAGTCTTGACGACGACTGGCTCTGAAAGGTTTGCTGAACTTCCACCAACCCGCAGGAGATATTTCCCCTCTGGCAGTACTCGCTCAAGTGCAGTGTTATGAAAAAAAAGATCGTCTGCTGCCAAGGGCATTGTGATTCTTACTGATTCACCCGCTTGTAGTGTTGTTCGGCAGAACCCTTTGAGCTCCAGAGTCGGTCGAGCGATCGCAAATTCTTCTCCACTTACATAAAGCTGCGAGATTTCCGTTCCGGGCTTTTTGCCGGTGTTTTTCAGTGTGAATTCAACATCAACGGTAGTGCCCTCTTTTATTGTGTCTTTTGACACGGAAACATCGGAATAAGTAAATGTTGTATAGCTTAAACCGTGACCAAAAGGGTACTGAGGACTGTTGGGCGAATCGAGGTAGTCGAAGACAAGTGAACTTCCGTGTTGGCTGTAATGTGCAGGAATATGCCCAACTGTTCGTGGCCAACTCAGTGTTAGCTTCCCTGATGGATTTACTTTTCCGAAAAGAATTTCAGCAAGGGCTGTCCCAGTTTGCTGACCGGCATAATGAAGTGTCAGAACTGCTGGAATATTTGACGTGGCATTACTGAGAACGACAGGCTTGCCGTTATTGAGCACAAGCACAACAGGTTTCCCTGTACTAATAACTTGGGAGGCAAGTTCTTGCTGAGACGTAGTCAATTCAAATGAGGTTCTATCCCCAATATGATTTGCTCCCCACGCTTCACGTGACAGAAGGACATTATCACCTAGAGCGAGCACAACAAGATCAGCATTCTGTGCCGTTGAAACTGCCTCATCGATTAATGAGCGATTGTCTTCGACAGTGGTAAACTCGACTTCATCGACATATCTCCAGTTTTTGTAGGAGCTTCCTGTGTCATTTTTTGCAATCCTGCAGCCCTCTGCATGGACAACAGTTGCCTGATTGCCAACATAGTTTCGAAGACCCTCGAAGAGTGACACTGTGTGACGTGGCATGCCAGAGTAATTTCCGAGACGGCACACGGCGGCATTTGGTCCGATAACAGCGATATTCTTGTATCGGCCTGCCTGAAGGGGAAGGAAATTTTTCTCATTTTTGAGGAGAACAATAGACTGCCGTGCGGATTCAAGGGCCAGTAAATCAGTTTCCTTCGAGCTTGCCAGTGCTTCCGCTTTGTCACCATCAAGCCTCATTGGTGCTTCAAAAAGCCCCAGGCGCAATTTTAGTGAAAGCATCTGCCGAACGGCTGTATCAATGTCTTGCTCCTGCACGGCTCCGTTTTGAACAAGTTTTTGCAAATGCTTATAACCGAAAGCATTTGGTAGCTCGAGTTGAAGGCCTGCTTTGAGTGCCATGCTGCCAACGTCGGCGTCACTCGTTCCAATTTTCTGGTACCACCGTACAAGATTTAGTCCTTGGTAGTCCCCGACGAGGAGGCCTTCGAAGCCAAGTCTTTCTCGCAGCACATCCTGAAGCATCCACTGATTGATATGGCATGGTAATCCTTCGATTTCATTAAATGCAGCCATGATTGATGCAGGGTGAGTGGTGGTAATAACATGGCGGAAGGGTGGGATTTCAGTGTCTAAAAGATGTCGAATTCCATTCGGATACGGAGATCTATTTCGTCCACCGGTGGTGCCTGCGTAGCCTGCGAAATGTTTCAGTGTCGCTGCTACATGGTCCGGCGCAATCTCACCGCTTGAGGACCCCTGAAGCCCCTGCACCATTGCGGCACCAAGCCTGCCGACTAGAAAAGGATCTTCACCAAGTGTTTCATCAACACGTCCCCAACGGAGTTCACGAGCTACGTCAACCACTGGAGACAATACATGAGACACCCCGCGTGAGCGTGCTTCCTTCGCGGCACACGAATAAATTTTCTGAATCAGAGAGATGTTCCAGGAACAGGCCAGTCCGATAGGAGCAGGAAACGAGTTTGCCTCAAATTTCATAAAGCCATGGGCAGCCTCGTCATGAAGAATCGCTGGGATTCCCAGTCGCGTTCTATTTCTGAAATATTCCTGTACGGCCGCGTACTGACGTAGGTCCTCTTCGATCGAAAGATTATGGAGAGGACCGAGTTCACCAATGCCGTAAGGGCATTTTTCTGCATAGAAATCTGGGGTGAAGACGTCGCCCTCACGTCGAAGTTTTTTCTCGTCGTAATGCCACCATCCACATATCTGTGCAATTTTTTCTTCGATCATCATTCGAGCAAGTAGATCTTCAACACGCTCAGTAGTTGAAAGTGACGAATTTTTATACTTCGGCGTACTGGAGTTCTTGTTTTGTAGAGGAGTGGTTGGTGCGGAGAAATGAATCATGTCATGTGGGCTATCAGAAGCATTGATAAAGGTACTTTCAGCCATTTTTTCTTGCCACTTCTGCTGAAGAAGTGGAGCTGTTTCGATTCGGGTTTGGCCCCATCCATCCCACATGTCTTGACCATCCCAGTCAGCATTGATGTACGAGACCGCTCGGATGACATCTTTGTTTGCCTCAATATGTTGGAAGAATTCTTGAAACCAGCCAGACCAGAGACTCTCCGGATCTTCTTTATCAAAGTAGTGGCCACGGGCTGTTGACTCAGCAACAAAAACGGGCTTGTTGAGTCTGCGTGCATAGGCAAGGGCTGGTGCAGCATTCCCAAACTTCTTCTCATTGCCCCACCACGAGTATCCGATCCAGTCGTAGTATTCCGAGCCCGGGTCGTACTGTTCAAACTGTCCAGGTTTCACTGTGCTTGAAGAAGCAAATACGGTTGCGTAATTCGACAGATTTCGATTTCGGAGTGATTCTACGATGCGGCGAAATGCTTTTTTAAAACTCTCAGGCTGGTATTTATTCCAACTTCCATCAAATTCATATCCAATCCGTATGAAAAAAACGCGGTCAGGATGATCGGCAATGAATTGCACAAATTCCTCAATAAGGTGATCAAAGGTTCCATTTGCGACTTTAATCTCACCGCCACCCTCCATAGAAATGGAGACATGCATGATGCACTCTTCAAGTTTTGGTGAATTGATGTATGACTTTTGACACATAGGACCGGCGGCCCACTCCACCTCAGAGTTCAATCCTGCCACGGAGCCTTTAGCAAAGGTACGGCCAAATTCATTTGTCCATCCCTCAGAGAAATACACGTAATGGGTGATTCCTGCAGGAATACCGATATTGTCAACGTAGCCATCGTGATATTTTTCGGTGCCACCAACGGAGATGTTGTCCTGTCCGGCAAAGACAAGCACCTTTCCGGCTGGAGGTACAAATTTCCCGGTAACCTCAGCAGCAGAAACTGGAAGGACGGTAATACAAAGAATTACTGATAAATAAAATTTCATGAATACTCTGAGTGGGTTACTGAGATGAGCGTGCGTCAAGTTCTTGCCGTATTTCGGTACAGCGTTTGGTATTGAGACGATAAAAATAAATGATTGGAAGAAGAAGGAAGTGCCCGATTGCTGGGAAAAGTGAAATGGAGAGCAAAATGCCCTCGATTGCCTGTGGAGTTTGTGTTGCCGCTTCACCGTCGTAACCATACGTCGCTAAGACTGAACCGATGCACCAGCCGGCTATTGCTACACCCAATTTTATCGCGAAGAGGAAGCCTGAGAAAATCAGGCCCGTGACACGACGACCGGTCTTAAACTCGCCATAGTCAGCAGTGTCAGCTGCCATAGAGAAGAGAATCGGTGCTGCCATTTGTGTAAGAAAGTTAACAAGAATATAAAGCCCAAAAATTAAGAAGATATTTTGTATAGATGCAAAATAGATTCCGATGGAACCGATCACGATAATAATTTGCAGCATTGCATAGGATGGGCCTTTGTCTAGCTTTGCCGTAAGTGGTGCCGCAAATGCAGCGCCAATCATTGCAGCAAAGGTGCCTGCGGTAAGAAACTCTGCAGTGAGATCAGGCCTGCCGACTGCATACTTGATGTAGAAGGCTGCAGACCCAGCTCGTAAGACGATTGCGACGAGCGACACAAGGCCAAGAAGCGCTACGACCACCCATTGATCGTTTTTTACAAGCGTGCCGACATCGCTCCAAAAGCTTCCTTTTGCTGGCTGTGCTTCAACGACACGCTCTTTTGTGAGAGCAAAGCAGCCGATAAAAGCAAATACTGCCAAGACGCCGAAGACGGCCATGGCCCACGGATATCCAATCTGGTCGTTTCCCTTACCAAAGTACGTAATGAGCCTGGGCCCAAAAAACGTGATCAGGACGCCCGCCGAGGTGGCAAGAAAGAATCGATAGGAATTTGCAGACACACGTTCTTGGGAGTCTGCTGTGATGACACCACCTAATGCACAGTACGGAATATTCACGACTGTATAAAGAAGCATAAGGACTGCATACGTTACATATGCATAGAGTAGTTTTTGGTTCCCTGCAAGGTCTGGCGTCCAGTAGGTGAGGACGAAAACAATAGCGAATGGAACTGAAAACCACAAAAGATACGGACGAAATTTTCCCCAGCGGGTATTTGTATTATCCGCAATGACACCCATGATAGGGTCCGTCACGGTGTCGAGCAGACGAACAACAAGAAACATGAGGCCCATGGCTGCTGGCGCAAGACCGAACACATCTGTATAAAAAGACGGGAGCAAAATGATGACCGTCTGAAATACAACGTTCGACCCAAAATCGCCGAGGCCGTACCCAATTTTTTCAATTGGTGAGAGTCGAGTGTTTGCCATCATGTATATTCGTTTCAAATTTTAGGTAAGAAATTCAAGAAAATAAAATTCTGCTGGGTGCTTCATGCCACTCATGTCGACTGAGGTCAGTCCGACAAATGTTCCCGTGAAATCGAGGTGTTTGCCGTAGTCATCAGAGAGTATTGAAGCATCGAGCGAGGGCCCGATTGATGAGAAAAGTTTTCCATCAGCCGACCAGGAAAATTGCAGAGCTGATTCTTTGAAAACCAGTCGAAGGAAAAGTTCCTCACAGTCGACCGGCACAGGTGACGTGCCTAGTGGAAATTTTGACACGCCATCGTCGCAGGTATGAATATGAAGGCAGTTGCCAATTGTTTCATCGTGTGAGAGGTATAAATGATGGAAAAGCCGATTGTTATAATACGCAGTGATACCAGCCATCTGTTGGAACGACGCCGGACTAAATGAGAATTTGGTGGTAGCAGTAAGATTGTGATGCGTGAGACGTCGAG
>ERZ1048686.1274-NODE-1274-length-19904-cov-5.780140_pt1 | contig 19904 bp, 13 predicted proteins | sample MGYA00383099_ERZ1048686 | MGnify/ENA primary metagenome ERZ1048686 (study PRJEB29581, sample SAMEA5548369) | metagenome | biome: marine; feature: coastal; material: water | depth 25 m | study: Short-term variability in the microbial, nano- and picoplankton... | reverse complement strand
GGTCACCATGAAAAACATGGAGATCAAGCGGGCAACAATATCCACATTCCCCAGAAAGACGATTACTAAGGCGATGATACCTGTTACGATCGTGGCATTGCGAGGCTCATTGACCGCTCCGATTCCCGAAGCTAGCCACGAGTTTCCTTTCGCGATGGGCAAACTAGCATCTCCTCCGAGTGCCTGAAGCGTGCGCGGAGCAACTAGAATGGATCCGATCGCTGAACTCAGGGTGGCAGCGGCCAATCCGATAAGAATGATGGGACCCCACAGCGCAATTTTTGACATAACCAGCTGATCGCCATTCAGCAATTCGGCAGGAGCGGAATAGATTAGCTTTATCACGATGAATACGTAAACGATCATTCCCACGACCGTGGCTGCGATCGTGCCTCTAGGAATTGATTTTCGGGGATTGGCTAGGTCACCGGAGAGCCCCACACCTGCAGTCATACCGGTAAAAGCAGGAAAAACAATGGCAAAAACAAAGAAAAACGCATCTGGATCATCAAGAGCTGAAGTCAATCCGACGGTGGTTGGGTCAAAGCCTTCGACGGGCGACCCAAGAAAGAACATGATGAGGGACATGGCCAGAATAGCGACGACGCCATATAGCGCTTTCACACCCATGTCGGCTCCTTTGGTGAACATGAGGGCGAGCAGGCCCAACGTAGCGGGCACTGAGATGAACCGGGCATTAACTACAACGCCTGTCGATTCCGTTATCCAGGCTAAGACAGGTCCGAAAGCCTCTGCAAATGCGATCATATAGAAGGCGACCGACACTGCTTGAGATAGATAGAGGGAAATCCCAATTACGCCACCAATCGTGGTACCGAACGACCGGGAAATAATGAAATACTCACCGCCACCTTCCACTTTTCGGTTCGTTGCGATCTCTGCGATGGCCAAGGCTGTCGGGATAGTGACGAGGTGGCCCAGAATGATAATGGCAAATGCGCCCAGTAGCCCTACGTTTCCAACGGCATATCCGAAGCGCAAAAACATGACTGCGCCCAGAATCGTACTAATTCCGGCCAAGAAAACGGGTAACGTTCCAAATCCATGACCTGCGGATTCCAATTCGGATCCAGCCTGGGTTGGGGAAGGAGATTCACTCATTGGGTGTTATGTATTAATCGGATTTAGAAAGGGACACGTGTCTGCTCTTCATGAAGTTCCAAAAGAAACGGTTTTGTGACACTCCTGCAACAACTTGATTGGATTAGCGGAGTAGATATTCGTATTCAGAACTAATACAACCACTTCTTTTTACACTCAATGCGTTTGACAGCCTCGGGGAAGCATATCATGCCATGGGAGAAAGGAAGAAGGCCATTGAGAGCTATCAGAGATCCCTTGCGCTCAATGCAGGAAATGAGAACGCCCAAACCCAACTGAAGGTACTTGAAGAGCAGTAAGGGCGAATGTCACCGTCAGGAGATCGAAAACAAAGCGCATAACAAGCGCATGTTGCGGGCTCGCTCGAGCCCACAATAATGTTCGACGAGGCTGCGCCTGTCGATCTGAAATGAGCAGAATGGACTATGCAAGAATGAAAAGGATCGACTAGCTTTCTGAAAGGTGGGCATGGCTCGCCGCAAATCCGCCAGCCGTTATGAGTCCTCTAGGGTGTTAGTAGTAATTGGTTTATCTACTCACACCATTGCTCGAAGGAGAAACTAGGAGCGGTGCTGGGCGAAATTTTTTTCATATGCTGCAACAAAATGACTAAAAAACATCTCATCGTTCTTTGTGTGCTTTTGTTTGGTTGCTCACCCGCTTCAACTCAAGAAAACAAATTCAAAGGCCGGCCAGCTGACTTTCAAACCCTGTCGACCAATTTTGTCGATCCCCCCGCATCTGCGAGACCGGGTGCGTTCTGGGCCTGGCTCAACGGAGATGTTACCAAGGAGTCAATCACCAATGACCTGGAGGAGATGAAGGCCAAGGGTATGGCACGGGCCGAGATCTGGGATGTGGAAGCCAGAAACAATACGAATGGTGCCTTCGGGATTGGGCCTGAGTTTCTGGGCGACGAGTCCGTGGATTTCATCAAGCACGCGTTATCAGAAGGCAAACGCCTGGGAATCAGAATCGGAATGGTGGCTTCGAGTGGCTGGAACGCTGGTGGTTCATGGGTAGAGCCAGAATGGGCTGCAAAAGCACTTTACTCCTCGGAACTCGATATTTCAGGCCCGAGATCATTTTCGCAGCCCCTACCTTTTCCCGAGCTTCCCCATGACGCTCCGTTGGATGATAACGGGATGCCTGCCTACTCCAAGGAAGTGGCTGTCATGGCCATTCCCACTCGTCCGGATAAAAAGATCACTGACTTTGCGGACGTCGTGCACCTGAACGGCCATTTCGACGGCAATACACTGGAGTGGGAAGTGCCAGAGGGAGACTGGACTGTTCTGCGTTTCGTCTCCTTGAATACGGGACAACACCTGATCGTCCCCAGCCCTAACTCTGACGGCCTGTTTATAGACTTCTTTGATCCAAAGGCTACCGAACGGCATTTGACGCACATCCTTGGTCGCTTGGACATTACCAAAGAAAATTCGGGCGAAGCGGGATTGGGCTACCTCGAATTTGACAGCATGGAACTCGATGAAGCAACGCCATGGACAGATGCCATGGACAGTGTTTTCTACGCTCATCACGACTACGATATCGTGCCATACCTGCCGGTGTTTTCCGGATGGGAATTGCCTGGCGGCAATGACTCGTTTCTATACGAATTCCAGAAGACGGTCAGTGATCAGTTGATTTATAGTCACTATCAGACCGGCAGGGACTTTCTGGCGGAATATGGTATTGATCTGGTTGGGGAGGCTGGAGGTCCTGGCCCACCCATCTGGGACTCATGTCCGGTAGATGCCTTGAAAGCTCTGGGCAACGTGACCATTCCTCGTGGCGAATTCTGGGTACAGATGAATCGCAATATATTTCTGGTAAAAGAGGTAGCCAGTGCTTCGCACATCTATGGCCTGGGTGCTGTAGACGCAGAGGCCTTCACAACCTGGAGAAGATGGAAAGACGCTCCTCACGTTCTTAAAAAGCATGCAGATCGTGCATTTATTGAAGGATTGAACTCCGTTACGTTTCACACCTTCGCCAATACACGTCCCGAGTTTGGATTCCCTGGCAGAGCGTATCACGCGGGCGTTGATATTAATCCAACTGCGACATGGTGGGAGCAGTCCAAACCCTTCATAGAATATCTTTCGCGTTCTTCTTACCTGTTGGCCGAAGGACTTTTCGTCGGTGATGTGGCCTATTACTATGGTGACAAAGCCCCCAATTTCTTCCCGGAATTACAGGGAGATCCCGATCGGCCACGTTTGGATGATCTGATGGAAGGTTATGATTTTGATGTGGTTAACACAGATGTGATCCTGAATCGCATGGATGTATCGGATGGAAGATTGATGTTGCCGGATGGCATGAATTACAGACTGCTCGTACTACCCAATAGAGAGGACATACCCGACGTTGTACTCGAAAAAGTCGAAAAGCTGGCTGCCGCTGGAGCAATGGTGCTGATTCAGAACCCTCGGATCGCTGCGGATTTCTCTGGAAACGTACTTCAGAATATGACGATCGATGATGCACTTTCCAGCTTATCCGTCGGTAGGGATTTCATTGCTGATGAAACCAAGCTGGAATACATTCACAGAGCAATTGGCGATACGGACGTGTATTTCGTCCGGAATACGAGCGCCGAAGCGATTTCTGAAATAGTCAAATTCAGGATGGCGGATAAGAATGTCGAGTTTTGGGACCCTGTAACTGCCGAACAGTTCAGCGTTTCAAATGCTGAGAGCACCAGCGATGAGACAACGATGATCCTGGAATTGCCTGCATACGGCTCGGGGTTCATTGTCTTCAGCAATGAAAATCGTGAACTGCCTGAATACAATGAAACGGGAGAAGTGCTGACCACAGAGGTCGGCGGTACATGGACGCTGTCGTTTCCGGAAAACTGGGGTGCTCCGCCGTCTGTAGAGCTTGAGGAACTGATTTCATGGACGGACCATCAGAATGAAGGGATCAACTACTTCTCTGGAACGGCGACGTACAGCAACAGCGTGTTGATTTCGCCGAGCACACTTGAAACCGGCAGTGCTATCAAACTAGATCTTGGGGAAGTATTGGATGTTGCCGAGGTGATCGTTAATGGGCAATCCGCTGGTGTGCTGTGGACTAAGCCATTTGAAGTCGACATCCGGGATTTCGTAAAAGAAGGCGAAAACCAGATTGAAATAGAGATCACTAACATGTGGATCAACAGGTTGACGGGTGATATTGATTTACCTGTCGAAGCCAAGTTCACCCGAACCAATCGCCCACCAATGTTGGTGCCAAATTCAGTCGAAGGTGACGAGACTTACAGGATTCAGCCATCCGGTCTTCTAGGCCCAGTCGCTGTAAAAACGAGAATTAATTAGGCTGTAGGGATTTTTGAAGGTTTCTGTCGCAGCGACATTGCAAATACTGATACGTCCCATAGAACTCATCGCAATCTAAAGATCTGCCGAAATATCGTAGTGCATTTCATCTGCGTTTCAGCTGTTCTGAGTCGGACCCATAACAAGCGCATGTTGCGGGCTCGCAGATCGGTCAGTGCTTTCAGGAGAAGGGATGCTCCGGATCTCTGGCCGCGCATGGCCGGAAGTAGGCTGAGGGAAAGCTTTTAAGTAGAGCCGCTTATTTACATGTGCCGGCCAGATCTCCTACATTTCTGATGGGTGGGCGTTTGCTCGCCGCAAATCCGCCAGCCGTTATGTGGAATCCCAAAATAAAGATGATAGTTATGACAATCGTCGCTATAGCGCGCAGGACCATCTGCATCACATTTGTTTGTGTTATTTTTTTCAGCTCCAGCATAGCTCTCGGTCAGGCCGAAGATCCAGATCCACATCGCTTTGATGAGCAAATTCAGGCTTTCGCAAGCTGGGATGCCAAAAACGCGTTCCCGGAAAAGCCAGTGGTTTTCGTTGGTAGCTCCAGCATTCGATTTTGGAATACAGGAGAGAGTTTTCCCAGTGTGCCTGTCGTAAACCGAGGCTTCGGCGGTGCTCATATTTCGGATGTCAATACCTTTATAAGCGAGACGGTATTGCGCTATCAACCAACAATGATAGTCTTCTATGCCGGCGACAACGACATAGCAGCCGGAAAGGACAACGATCAGGTCATTGAGGATTACATGGAATTCCTTGAAATGGTGTTGGCCTCGGACGCATCCGTGGATGTCGTCTACATCCCAATTAAGCCTAGTTTAGCTCGATGGACAATGTGGCCCCAAATGGCGGCAGCAAACAAGCGCATACTTGACTACAGTAAGAATTACAAGAATTTGCACTATGTCGACCTCGCATCTCCAATTCTGGGCCAAGGTGGCGAGCCTCGCGAAGAGTACTTTATCGAGGACGGGTTGCATCTAAATCCTTCAGGCTATGATGTTTGGACTGAAGTAATGTCTGAATTTTTTGAGTCGTTTCCATGGTGAGTGCTAGCGTTCGGAATTCTACATAACAAGCGCATGTTGCGGGCTCGCACGACCTGATTTGCTGGTCTGAAAGAGTTATATTTTAAAAGGGTGAGTGAATGCTCGCCGCAAATCTGCCAACCGTTATACTGCACCACGATTTTAGTTAAAAGAACTCACTATCGAAGTTTTATTTGATATATCGCTGATTGTCGCAAGTCTTTTCTCTACACTTGTGGCTGGTATAGTATTGTGCTTCGCGATTGTCGTCATGCCTGGGACAAACGTTCTTGATGACGCCGCTTTTCTTCGAACGTTTCAGGTGATGGACAGAGTGATCCAAGATAGCCAACCTGTGTTCATGTTCGTTTGGGTTGGCTCTATTGTAGCCGTGCTGGCCACACTTGCTCTCGGTGTTAGTCAGTTGAGCGGATTGGAACTTTACCTGCTTCTTGCGGCAGCGTTTTCGTACCTGTTCGGAGTACAGCTTCCCACAGTTCGGTTCAATATTCCGCTAAATAATGAGCTTCAGTCTTTAAAGCTTGCTGAACTCGACCTGTTGGAGTTAAGAAGAGCCCGTTCAGACTTCGAGCCATCCTGGAATAGATGGAACAGGTTTAGGACGATTATCTCGTGCATCTCTGCTGTATTGTTTTTGCTACTTCTGTTTCGGCATTGATATTAGCAGTAGAGCTTTTACGCACGCCGCAGGTAGTGAAGCATAACAAGCGCATGTTACGGACTTGTACGACCTGGCAAGTCGATCTGAACCGGTTATCTTCTAGAAGGTGAGTAAACTGCTCGCCGCAAATCCACCAGTCGTTATACGCCCTATACTATGAATCACACATCCACTCTTGTAAAACTCTATGCTGTGTGCCAAGGTGCCTTAGGAGTGCTTCTTCTTTTCGTACCGGAAAGTGCAGGTCTTCTTGATTCATCTGCAGAAACGCCCGGTTTAGTACTTTATCAGCTTATTGGCGCCGCATTTATCGGTTTTGCTTTTGGAAATTGGACGGCGCGTGAGTCGATTTTAGGCGGGATTTATGGGAGAGCAGTAGTTGTTGGTAATCAGACATTTTCCTTCATAGGTACGATGGTCGTCGTTGGTGATTTTCCAGATAACCCAGAATGGGGATACTATTTTTTAGCTGCTGTTTTGTTATTTGGAATGATCTTGTTCAGCATTTTGCAGTTTCGGCCATCTTGGTTAGATCGAAGTAAGTAGGTTGTGTAACTAGCGCATGTTGTAGGCTATTTCGGTAGAGGAACAGAAGAGTGCGGGAGAAGAAAGTGCAGCATAAAAAACGTATGTTGTGGTAAGCGGGTGAATGCTCGCAGCAAATCCGCTAACCGTTATTCCGCGCCAGTTTTTCTCGTCAGTAAGCCTGAATCATGCGACCCTTTATTTTCCTTTTGACTCTAGCATTCATCCTTTGTGCGCCGTTGCGATCGGATGCTCAGGTACATTCTCACGATCATTCTTCTCCTTATGCTGGTTTTACGGATCGAGAGATCAAGTCCATGTCACCAGAGGAAATCGAGGGGTTACTAAACGGTGATGGGCTTGGGATGGCACTGGCTGCTGAATTAAACAAATACCCGGGTCCTCGTCACGTATTGGAACTTGGACCTGCACTCGGTCTATCTGTGGATCAGGAGTCCAAGATTCAGGCGATCTTCGACGAGATGCAAAATGAAGCTCGGTCATTCGGTAGATTAATAGTAGAATTGGAGCGTGATCTCGATCAAACGTTTGTTGAAGGCACTATTTCCGAAGCTTGTTTGGGAGAATTGCTCGAAGCCGTCGCGCTGAATCGTGCTCATCTCAGGTTGGTACACCTGCGAGCACATATCCGCCTTCTTCCGATCCTGACTGAGTCACAGCGAATGCACTATGAGAAGGCTCGAGGTTACGCAGGATGACGAGATTTATAAAGTTCATTTTGCGGGCTCGTATTTATCATCGAATCACTATGAAAACTTGCCGCTACCTTGGTTTTTTGATCCTCCTCCTTGTTGCTGCCAGTTATATGCAGCCTGCTCAGGCACAAGAAGGCCCTTCCATTCTTATTATTACGGCCCACCCGGATGATGATGCTTCATTCGCCGCTACGATCCACCGAATTACGCACAATCTCGGTGGAACAGCAGATCTTGCACTGATCACGAATGGTGCCGGAGGATATCGGTTTTCAACTTTCGCCGAGGATATTTACGGCCTGGAGTTGACCAACCCAGAGATCGCCAAGAAACACATTCCCGCTATTCGGAAAAAAGAACTTATGGCCGGGGGAAGCATCATCGGACTTCGAGATTATACGTTCATCGACCAGCCGGACACAGGTAAAACGTTTGATGCCGACGCAGTCATGGATAACGAATGGGACGTCGAACTGGTGGCCCGCGTTCTAGACAGAGTATTGGCCGATGGGGATTATGACTTTGTTTTCACCATGGTGCCAGTCCCATCAACACATGCCCACCACAAGGCTGCATCCATTTTTGCCCTCGAAGCCGTATCGCGTATGGCAACAGCAAATCGGCCGATTGTGCTGGCAGGAAGTTCTCAGTCTACGTTTCCGCCCGAGTCGTTCACATTTCGCATGCTGGAGGGTCATCCATTGACGACGCTCAGCGACGAACATGGTCCTTGGGGATTTAATCGAAACACCAAACTGGGCCTCGACGATCGCCTGAACTATAACATTATTCGCAACTGGTTAATTGCCGAGCACAAAAGCCAGGGTACCATGCAAACATACATGAGCTTGGGCGATTCCTGGGAAACGTATTGGCTCTATGAAATGAACGGCCCCGAGGCTGTCCCTACCGTTCAGGCACTTTTTGATGCCGTCGTAGATGTAAAGTAGGCTCGGTTTTAACTGAACGGCACACTCTTGAGGTTACCACGAACCGTACATCGGATTAGGTAACAGGATGTAGGTGGTTTCGGTTGATGCGAGTAGGGCCTCCAAGCTTGCCGTTTCTTGGGTAACTCCGGCAAAGTCTTCGATATTATCTCCGACTTGCATGACAATGGTGGCACCCGGGAAGGAGTTGTGGCGCTCGTTTTCGGCCTGATAGCAGCTACTTGTACCGTTTTCTAATTGCTCACGCCTCAAGTCTTTATCATTGATGATGCTCCCCCCGTTAACCGATGATACATCCTTGGATGAGCGGCCCATGAGGCACGAATTGGTTGTTGTAAGAGGCAGGCCGAGGGCTAACATGTTGCTCCAGGTGTGGTGGTCTTGAACGCGGTTTCTGTTGGTGATAAATCCTACGTGACCTCCGAGCCCGATCACCGTTTCAATAAAAGAGCCAACACCGGGGACGAGTCGCGCTTGTTCGCTTGCCACCCATTTGGCCCAAGATTCCGAGGTATAGGTTCGGCCTGAGCGGTCCAACATGACCTGATAGTCGCTGTTATCCAGCACCGTTTCATCGATGTCCATGGTCACCATCCATGGCGTGGTGGGAAGACTAGCACCTTTCAAGTATTCAGAAGCTCGATGGTAGGTCGACGTAGTTAAATAGCGGTATTCTTTACTGGTGGTCTGCCACGTGACCGATGTGCTAAGTGGTAACTGGCCGTTCTCTAACGTCAACGACACGGCGCAATGATCACTCAGCATGTTGTCTGGGTTCATATCGTCATACGAGTGGACCCGGGGAGAGGAAATTAGCGCGGGACTCTGTAGTTGGCCCATGAGGATGTGGTCGATGGGAGCAGGGTAATACGGATGACACCCGATGAGACTAGCCGTTGCGTTCACGAGGTTTGATTTCGCGCCGTTGCTGTTGTCTGCCATGAGCATCGACAATTTGTTGTAAGGAGAAGACAAGCGATGATTGAAGTCTCCTACAACGAGGTAAGGCGTCTTCTCGCGTTCTTTTGCTTCAATCCAGTCGTCCAAAACAGGAGCCTGGCGGGCAAATGTCTGGCATGCTTCAGAATCAGAGCGGGAGAAATCATCCTCAAAACAGCCACTTTTCATGTGGACATTCAGGATATCCATTTCGCCAAGCGGCGTCGAGACGGTAAGCTCCATCCCATGACGCAATCCGGGGTTATCAAGTCCCAGTGCGGTAAAGTCGGTTTCTCCAAGTACCTCGATATCATTTTGCACGGCGAAAGCCACCTTTTGCTGCGTGGACTGCCGTCCGCTTTCTCGGCACTCGTACGTCTCACTGTCGGGTCGTTGCGAAAGAAACAACTGCCAATCGCTCGGCGGAAAGACCTGTCCCAGCGCTGCAATAGATCCGACTTCCTGAAGAGCTACGATATCAGCTTCCAGATCTTGGGCATACGAGCGAAGGGCTCTGATTTCTGCTTTTGTCCGGGAGCGGCATCCGTCAGTAATTGGAAAGGCCAAATGTTCGACGTTCCAAGTGACGACGCGCAATGTCCCACTTCCCAACGCTTGCTGTGCTTTCGAGCTTTGACCCTCATTTTTCGGTTGGTTTGAGCAGGAGGTTATTCCGAGCGTGATTGCAAGGATCAGGCCAAGCGAAAAAAGTGTGTTTCGAGTGGTATGCATATGTTCAAAAATGGATTGAAATCAACTTCTGGTAGTCGGTGTCGCGGACCACATTACCGGATCATTTTGGGTTTCCAAGTCGACAAGGTGATATGAAGTTATCTACCGAAGGTTCGGTTTATGGATTTTCATGTTCTTTTCCTCTTTCACTTCCTTGAATCTCTTGGCTGAGACGGCATGGAGGTGGTGTACTGCACGACAGGTACACATCTGTTTTCCGCGTTTAGCCCGACCCAGAACACGCAGCGTTGTAAAGATTGACGCATAGAATCGGTAATCGACCCTCTCTAGATACAGCGATGGAATTAATGGATTAATGTCCTCGGATTATCCTTGATCGTGCTCACAGCTACCGTTTCTACAAGCTCGAAAATTACGTATATGAGCGGCGATGAGAAGCCCGGCAGATATAAGCGTTGCAATCCGTTCGCCTGTTTCGCCAAGAAGCTCATGAAAATATAGAGCTGAGCCAATAAGGCCAGCTACACCGATTGATCCCAAAATATATACTATACGATCTTTGTGTTTCTGACAACCTATTGCAAACGCAAACATCGCAGATGGGAGTACAAACCATAATACTGCTGCATGGAATAAATCCTCAGACATGAAGAGTGTAGGGGCCACGCTTCCACCGATAAGAAGACCTGGAGCGAGGATACAATGAGCAACACATATGGTGGAACTAATTATGCCAACAGTGTCGGCGATTGATTCAATCTTTAGCAATTTCATGTTCTTATAGGGTTAGCTATGAAGTCGAGGAAGAGGGATTATGGCCCCGTACGTGGGCTGACAATTTGGCTGTTTAATACCCCATTGCAGGAGCCACCGTTCAGGAATCGGATAATCTGGGGAATTCAACAATCTCATCTGCACCAAGAAAGTCCAATCTCTCTTGTTGCGTTGCGAAGCGTTGCATCAACGCAGCATTTGGCAAACAAGAGTTAAGCGATATGCCAGAGATATTTCTCTGAATATGATAAAGGACCCGCAAGTGTCATGGCCTCGATGGTGGCCAATGATGAGGAGGATTTATCCGACTGACGGCGGACCCCTTGGAACCACACTCGAAGGGTAGGTTGTCGGATGAGCCGACTCGCTCAGGTGGGTAGGTTGCTCCGATTCAAGACTCACGTACGCAGGCGTACATCTCCTGTCCAGATCTGAAGACGAGTACGTCAGCGTACTGCACAGTTCGCACTCGACTGAGTGGGATAACTGGGAAACGCTTGTACCGTCGCTCGTTGGTGCGGACTCTATTTCCGAGTGACTTGCCCAATGAATTGCAGGAAATAATGTCCCGCCTATAAAATAGAGCAGGGCAACGTATTGACTATATCTGCGCAATGAAACCATAAGCGAGCAGAAACGAACGAGCATCATCTCAAAGCGATGATATTTCGGGGAGAATTCTGAGGGGGAAAAAGATAAATTGAATTCGCGAGGTTCACAACCCATTAACGACATGTGTGCTCCCGGTGGTCTTCGAAGATTTCTTGGTTGGGTTTCCGAAGACGGTTTCGAGGAGTCTCAAACAGCTAACAACGGCCCCGGCTAGGCTAGATGTTCTCTCCACACACAACAAGCGCAGGTTGCGGGCTCGCAAAGACTGGCAGCGCCGGTTTGTATGGGTTAGATTCTGAAAGGAAGCATTGATGCTCGCCTCCCATCTAGCAGTCCAACATTTCTGAGAGCCACGTTAAAATGCTAAAGAGAATGCGCCAATTGATCCAGGTTTTTGCAATCGGAATTGCTGTATTACACCTCCTTGGTTTTCAGGTGCAAACCAATGAGGATTCGGCCGAATCCACTCAGCAAGTTCGTGACTCTGAACTGGTGTTTTCGGAATTAGACATCAACCAGACGAATCGAGGTACGATCAATATTAACGGCTACGACCGCCATTTTTCGGTTACGTTTCCCACTTCGTACGATCATACTGTTTCGTATCCGGTTGTTCTGTTGTTTCATGGCTGCATGTGTCGTCCCAGTTTTACGGATGAAATGATATTGAGCTATCTGGATTGGAAGCCGAGGCAGGAATCGTATAAAGAGGACTTTATTACGATAAAGATGTCGGCGTTTTCTGAAAAAAAGCCGGAAACTCCGCAAGAGGTTGAAGAGGGCGGAGCTCGTGGTATGTGGCTCTGGCACGAAAAAGCAACGTCAAATCGTGACGACTACGTTTTTGTTGATAGGCTGCTGGAAGAACTACACGTGTCATCCGAAATCAATATCGATTCGAACAACATTTTTGGTGTTGGTCATTCATCTGGGGCCATCTTTTTGATGTCGTACGTTCTAGGTGGTCCGCCCGACCTATCTGAGCTAGCTATAAATGATGGTTATGCCTTCAAAGCCATTTCGGTGTCGGGCGGATCAACATTCCGAAAAGGAGTGGTCGACTTTAAAGAAAATACACCCAGTACGTTGCCATCTGTCTTACACATTCAGGGCGAGCGGGATCAAGGTTTGTGGTTTAACGGACAGGAAATGGGAAAGAGCGGAGTCAATTTCTTAGAATTCTCGCGACCATCTCCGCCTACTATTATTGACGGCCTGCGAGATACCAATCACGGACTAACGTTTTCGGCGTGGGACGAAAACGATCCTTCAAAGCCCAGTACGCTTCATAAGTGGGCCAAAAATCTCAACCTCGAATACTCGGGCTTCAAGGAGTACCCAAAATACTACGTCTATAATTTTGCCCCGGAATCAGCGTCTGAAAAAGTGCTTACGGGTATTAGGATCAAGGAATGTGGGCATGGTGTGGCCGCGGATCAGTACCAATCTGACTTCTTCCGAATATTTTCAGTTCATAACGGCAACCGGAGTGATTTTAACGCGGCCATTTCTCGAGATACGGATATGCTTTTTTGCGGACCGCGATGATGTCGCCCCTTGGTTATCAAGCGGTGTGCACTTCGTGCAGCAAGAAGTTGATCACGCTGTACTGAGAGGGTGGGGGGCGCACGGGTTAGAAAGGCCCACAACGTTTGAGGCAGCTGACCCGAGCGCAATATTTTCAATCCGCCAGTCCTTTTGGCGCAAGGGACTCACGAACGCAAACAGCATGGTTGACATTAGGTGTTGTAACACGTATTATTTGGTTAGGCACAACGAATGACGAAAGAAAAAGTACATATCGCGCCTGGCGCAGTCGTAGAGGACGGTCGTTTGGAAGAGGAGGTATCCCTAGAGATTCTTCGAACCGCGGCTAGTTTGGAACACTTTCTGGCTGAACAACTGAAAGCGTACGACTTGACCATGAAGCAGTATAATGTTCTTCGCATTCTCCGTGGGGCGGGACAAAACGGTCTGTGTCGTAATGAAGTCCGCGCTCGAATGATTGCACCTGTACCGGATGCTACCCGCTTGATTGATCGGCTCATAACTGCCGGCTATGTGCAGAAGGACCAGAACCCGGACGACAAACGGTTTATCGCAACCCGAATTACGAAAAGTGGACTCGATCTGCTACAAAGCATGGACCAACCCATTCTAGAAATACACAGATCCCAAATTGGACACTTGTCAAAGGCGGATTTAAACCAACTTTCAACTTTACTACAGGAAACCAGAAAAAAAATATGACTTTTTTTACATCAATAGGTGTTGTAACACAGGTGTTGCAACATGCACTCGTGGCCATAGTGCTTCTCTTTACTTCAGTAACTGACATCACGCATAACGAAACCAATATGACTCCTCCTAAAACAGCTCCGACTCCGACCACATGGCAGATTGATCCGGCTCACACGCAAGTGGAGTTCACCGTAAAACACATGATGTTTGCCAAAGTGCGTGGCAGCTTCAATGAATTCTCCGGCCAGATCGAGCAGGGAGCAAATGGGGATCTATCTACGGGTGCATTCTCGGCCACCATTCAGGCAGGTACTATTGACACGGGAAATGGCGATCGGGACGAGCACTTGCGTTCTGCTGACTTCTTTGATGTCGCTAATTTTCCGACGATCACGTTCAACAGCTCTCGAATCGAGCGATTGGCCGACGGCCAACTGAAAGCGTACGGCGAACTCACGATCCGGGACGTCACGACGGAGATTTCGCTTGATGTGACTGAAACAGGTACCGGCGTCGATCCGTGGGGCAATCTACGCGTCGGGATCCAGGCGGAAGGTACTATTAGTCGAAAAGAGTATGGTCTGACGTGGAATCAGGCACTCGAAGCAGGGGGCGTGCTCGTCGGTGACGAGGTTACGTTACTAATCGAAGCACAGGCTATTGCTCAGAACGACTAACTCACTAACGAGTAAGGTTTGTTTGATGCCGGGCCGCCTTCAAGGCGGCCCGGCATACTTATATCGACTTGGTATAGATGCGCGCAATGCCCATACAGTGTGTCTTTGCAAAACGTCAGAAACAAAGACGCAATAGAAGACATTTTACGGGCTTATTTCACGCGTACGGCGCTGTCTAATATGACCTACATTACGCGTTTAACGGATGCCCACCGCCAATCTGCCGGCCCGCACATACTCACCTACATCACAAAGACTATGAGAAGCCGACTTCACTCGCCAGTAATGGTATATCTGTTTTGGTCGACCACGTTGTTGCTCGTCGGATGTGGTACGCCGACGGTTCACGAACTCCCGACCTATATGATAGATCAGGATCAGGTAGCAGCTACGGTTGAGGCCATTGAGCTTAAAACAGGGCAATCTGTCTTATCCGGTGAGACTGATGGCGCGGCATGGATTGGTCAGATTCCTTACAACTGGAACGGAAACTTAGTCATCTATGCCCACGGTTTCCGTGGAGAGAATTCTGAACTGACCATCGACCCCGCACCAGAATTTGAGTTTCTCGTCGAAAAGGGTTTTGCCTGGGCAGCATCGAGCTATCGTCGAAATAGCTACGATCCGGGTGTTGGTGTTCAGGATACGCGGAATCTCACGGTGATCATGCAGGATCTCTTACGCGAGAGCGGCGGCGAACTTCAAAACACGTACATCACTGGGATGTCGATGGGAGGCCATATTACCGTTGCGGCCATCGAGCAGTATCCTTCGTTGTATCAAGGCGCGCTACCCATGTGCGGTGTGATAGGCGACGTCGAACTTTTTGACTACTTTTTGGATTACAATCTGGGCGCGGCGGCAATCGCCGGGATTCCCCCTACTTTTACCATGCCGGATGAGGACTGGGTTTCGAATACGGTCGTGGATATTAAGGCTGCGTTTTCTTCCAATCCCAATGGTGCTTGGGCAGGTGGGAGAGCCCAGATGCAAGGTGAATCATCGCCGTTGACGGAGCAGGGCGAAGCATTCAAGTCTTTCGTTGAAACCGGCTCGGGTGGGAAACGAGTGACGTTTGATCTTGCGTGGATCTATTGGCATGGCTTGGTCGATTCCACTGGCGACTTCTTTTACTCGTTAGGAGCCGATGATGGTACGCTTGCAAACCGTCCCGGTTTAGTGGCTCAGAATGTGGATATGTCTTACCAGACTGAATATGGGTTTGAGATAGACGATCAGATAAAGCGTCAAACTGCGGCTTCATACAATCGAGACCCACAGAATCTAGACCTTCCTGCCCCAATAGTTAGAGGCGAACCTGAAATTCCAGTGCTTTCGATCCATACAACGGGGGACCTTTTTGTGCCGATTGAAATGCAGCAGATTTACGCGCAAGAAGTCAAAGAAAACGATCGGAGCCATCTCCTTGTTCAACGCGCGATTCGGGATGTAGGACATTGCAGTTTCACAAGTGAGGAAATCCAACAATCGTATACCGATTTGTTTAGTTGGGTTGAAACAGGGGACAGACCTTTGGGAGAGGACCTTTCAGGCGATATTTCCGCTCCCGATCTCGGCTGCCAGTTCACCAAAGGCGATGGTGGCAGCGGTCTACGTTCATTTGTAGAGACATGCTCTAGCGGTGAATAGGAGGTGGGGTGTCCCACACTTGCGAGCGGTCTTTTCGAATAAAATGAACTAACCACACGGAGCTCTCTGGAGATACAAAAATCGTAATGTGTGGTCATAAATCGGCTTGAAGTGTTCGAGTCAGTTGCCTACCCTTGAGGTGGCGATTGCTTGCGGCAAGTCTGTCATCCGCTTAGCGGAAAATGGTTTTTTTCATCATCCCCGGTGTGATTCATTGATGCATTTGACTCCTACTAAACCGCGCTACCGCTTTATTCTTCTGTATTGTCTGGCCTTTGTTCTTCTTGGTCAGTTCAACGGTTCTTTTGCAAGACAATCCAAGCTGGCCTTGGTAGGAGGGACGGTCATTTCAGCTACGGGCGATGCGCCTATCTCCAATTCTATTGTTCTCATTAATGAGGGCAGGATTGAATTTGTCGGAGAATTTGTGGAGGGCGTTGATCTTTCGGGATATGACCAGCTCGATGTTAGCGGTCAATTTGTTACGCCCGGACTGATTGATACGAACGTCCACTTGGTCTTAAATGTGATACCTGAATTCTACGTCAAGTATGAAGACCGTTTAGAAGACATTGCAATACAGTCTGCACAAGTTGGGTTGAAATACGGGATGACCACCATGGCAGATTCCTGGGGACCGCTTGAGCCGTTGCTAGCTGCTCGAAAGCGAATTAAGTCTGGTGAGGTCATGGCAAGTGATGTTCTTATCGCGGGAAACATTATAGGCACAGGGGGGCCATTTACGGCCTATTTCATGGGCGGTTGGGGGTTGCGCGGAAAGTCCTTGAGATATGGAGATTGGGTCACTCCCGTGGTGCAGAATCGAATAAACCAGCTCTGGGAGGCCGGAATGGGCCCTGACCTTATGTCGTTGACGCCGGAAGAAGCGGCAGAGCGAATGAGAGAGTATATCGGGAAAGGGGTTGATTTCGTAAAGCTTGGAATAAGTGCTCACGGAATTAGCCCAGTTGAACCATTGATGTTCTCGAATGAGGTATTAGAAGCAATGGTATCGGAAATACAATCAGCGAGAATACCTTTTCAAACACATACGTTTACCGTCGCAAGCCTCTCACAGGCGATAAGGTTGAATCCAGACCTGTTACAGCACCCGAATGTGATGAGCCCATCATGGGAGAATGCTTCGCAACCCCAGCAAGAGGCTATCAAGTTGTTGATGTCTCAGATTAAACAACAAAATATTCTGTCTGGCCTAATGGCTGTACCGGAACGAAGACAATTGGAAATTTATCAGACTTGGACGGCAAACCATTCCGATGATCCCTTCCTCAATGAGATTATGCTTTATCGTCAGCAAGGATTTGAGGGAGTGACCTATGATATGCTTGCGGAGGGACTTGAGGAATGGCTTGGATCAGGGGTTAGATTTACCTTGGCAACCGATCAAGGTCCTGAGACATCAGACCTTGGGCCGACAGTCTGGGGCAGAATGGGACGGGCTCATTTTGATCGGATGTCTGGATTGCAGGACGCAGGAGTGCCTCCCATGGACATCCTCATAGCTGCTACGCGTCATGGAGCAGAGGCCTATCACCTAGATGACGATCGTGGTACAATTCAGGTTGGAAAGCGGGCTGACTTATTGATTCTTGAGTCAAATCCGCTATTGGATATTAATAATCTTAGGGATATCGTCATGATTTTAAAAGAGGGTGTGATTGTTGATAGAGACGTATTACCGACTAATCCGATCCTCGATTACGACCCTGAATTGCCCTGGCCTTATTAGGAAAATCATTCAGATGTCAGTTAACCGGTCGTCTGGATCTGATCTAAAGCAGGTTTTTGCAACGCCTGCCAATCATTAATTTGCCATTGCGTTCACTTTTTTTGCACCCGACTTGGTTGATTCCTTTTGCGACGAAGCTTCCATTTCGGATACCACATAATCACGCCGCTGATGCGAAATAGGACACCAAGCAACGATGAGAGTGTCGCGATAATCCTGCCCAAAAGGCCGCCAATACTTCCATCATGAATCGGCATCACCAGCCTGCTTGCTTTCGTTCCGCCGGGAATGTCTTTCCACATTTAGAAGCTCTAAATATGAAATGAGTGTATGACTGTCGGTTTTTCATGAAAGCAAGTGCATTGTTCGGCGATGTCATTCTGAACATAGATCTGCCGGCTTTCATATTATTGAGCCTTGGTGCGTTCTACTTTCCTGAATCTCAATTCTCCTTTCGTCCATGGACTCTCCTACAAGAATTACGTCTTATCAGGATAAATTTGCCTCGGATTTTGCTCGTCTTAACCGTGAATGGTTGGATGCCCATGATCTTTATGAAGAGGAAGACGGAGTTCATTTGTACACGCCAAATGAATCCATTTTAAGCTCTGGAGGGATGATTTTTGTTGCCTTGCAAGGGGAACGAGTAGTTGGAACATGTGCTCTTGTTAAGATGTCGCAAGTTGAGTTTGAGCTCATCAAGTTAGCTGTCGACCCCAAGGTGCGTGGCCAAGGTCTAGGCCGCAGATTGACTGAACACGCGATTCGGCAAGCGCAACGGTTGGGCGCTACGAAAGTGTCGTTGCTGTCTAGCACGAAGCTTACTGCAGCCGTTAAACTGTACCAATCCATGGGATTTGTTGAAAAGTCACTTCCCGAAAGCCAGCCGTATTTGACCGCTGATCTGTATATGGAACTGGACCTTGCTACACCGTACTTAGCTAAGCCGGTAGTGTAAGACTATAATTGATCTAAATAAGTGCTTAGAAACAGGTATTCTATCTATTCAGCGGTTGCTTGCCTAATCCTACAGGCCTGCTAGCGGCCTTTACACTGTCTCCAACGATTGAACACGATGAAAAAGCTCTCCCCTCTATTCTTAGCTCTTTTTCTTACCTCTTGTACGAACAATTCTGAATCCTCTCATTCTGAATCCTCTCATTCGGAGTCGCCTCACTGGTCGTACGCAGGAGCTACGGGACCGGAATACTGGGCTTCATTAAATGCCGATTATCAGCTATGTGGAGATGGTATGGCCCAATCTCCTATAAACTATCTGCATTCACCGAGGCAGATCTAAGCCCTCTTGAAATTGCCTATGTCGATGGTGGATCTTCCATTGTGAACAAGGGCCATACGGTTCAAGTCAATGTTGACGCTGGGAGTATGCTCAGTGTAGACAATCAATCATTTGAACTTCTGCAGTTTCATTTTCACTCTCCGAGTGAGAACACGATTGAAGGGGAGTCCTTTCCGATGGAAATGCACTTGGTCCATGCAAATGAAGAGGGTAAGCTTACTGTACTGGCCGTACTTTTTGAGTTGGGAGCAGAAAATAGTGCCCTTGAGTCCATTTGGGGCCGTCAGCTAGATACCGTGGAAGAAGCTTCTGCAATCGAGCCCTTGTTTAATGTTGAATCTTTGCTTCCCGCTGATCGTCAGTATTATCGATTCGATGGTTCGCTCACCACTCCACCGTGTAGCGAGGGAGTAACGTGGTTGGTTTTGGCGGAGCAGGTTTCAGTAACACAGGATCAAGTTGATTGGTTTTACGACTTGATGGGTGAATCAACGAACAGGCCCGTGCAGATGATTAATGATAGACTGATCTACAACTAGTAAGCAAGACAGCTACTCGTCGTTAGGTACTTCTCGGTCCTAATTGGAGGGTCCTTTCGAGCATGGTGGTTGCGAATCACCCGATGATATGTTAAGCGTTTTTGCTAGCCATGCATCGCGTTGCTTTAGGATTTCTGCACGTTCTTCCGGGGACTTTCGGCGCAGATTGGCTACCTGGAATCCCATGCGACGGTTGGCCGCAAGAAGGTCTTCGTGTTCCATGAGGTAGGACCAATACAACGTGGTAACGGGGCAGGCATCGTTTCCGGTTGCTTTCGATGGTTGGAAACGGCACCCTGAGCAGTAGTTACTCATGCGATCCACGTATCGACCCGAGGCGATATATGGTTTGGTAGCTA
>ERZ1048686.1273-NODE-1273-length-19906-cov-5.931490_pt1 | contig 19906 bp, 18 predicted proteins | sample MGYA00383099_ERZ1048686 | MGnify/ENA primary metagenome ERZ1048686 (study PRJEB29581, sample SAMEA5548369) | metagenome | biome: marine; feature: coastal; material: water | depth 25 m | study: Short-term variability in the microbial, nano- and picoplankton... | reverse complement strand
ATTTATCTGTCATACCTATAAAACTAGAACCATCTATCTCTTTAGAACATAGCGCTGGTGTGCAAGACGAACTTACTGAAGCGACTGATACCTCAACCCCTGAGGAAAAAATTGTTAAGCTCTCTTCTCTTCCTGCAACAGTTAAAGAAAAGCAAGTTATAGGAGATCCCCAACCAAAAAATACGGTCACGGACAGAAATCTTGTGGATAAAATAGCTTTATCACAAACGACCACTGAAAGTGAGCCCAAAAGGCCTTTGGTTGATCGAAGTGATATCCATGGTAAACAAACAGTCTCCTTTTCTACTCAGGAAAGAAAAAATCTGAAAACAGAAAAGTCAGAAAAAGCGCCTTCGGCAATGAAAACTGATGGCAATCAGAATGTAGGACAGACCTCGGAACAGACAGCTAAGAAAATATCGCTTGGGAATGGAAATAAATCCAAATTTGACGCAGTTATCAAATCCCTTAATGGAAAAAATATCAAGAACACGACGAATATTAAGGGATCGGAAAGCGCAGATCAAAAACCCGTTCTTGAAGAACGCCAACCTACGCTAAATGTCATATCTGATCCCCAAAAGTACAAAGCATTCTCTGACGATGCCTTTCGCCTGCGGTCCCCGGAAATGAGGAGCACGAAGAGTTCTCTTAAAGGTCGCGACAAGACAAGTTTTGCAGTTAGCGAGGTAACAGCATCATTTACCCAAGCAATAGGCTCTTCAAATAAATCCCAATCATCAAGAAATGCGGCAAGCGAAGTTAAATTTGAACAGGCCTCGGTGGAAATCTTGGCTCCACGGCCTCTGACAGTACAAGCAAACAGTTCAACAGCAAGTGGGTCAAATTCTCCTTCTCTCGAAATTCTTGAAAAATGGGTGGATAGTCAACTTGATCTAAACTCGCGTGGTTGGGTTTCAAACTTGTCAAAAAGCATGTTATCCGCACTAGCGCGAGGCCAGCAGAGATTAACTTTTACCTTATCCCCAGAGTCTTTGGGAAAAGTAAACGTTACGTTTGCCCACGGGGTGAAAGGTCTGGATATACGAATTAATACAGAGCGCCAAGCTACAGCCTCTCTTATTGGCGATGCAGAAGCTAAACTTGTTTCAAGTATTGAAGCCGCTGGCCAACGTGTTGCCTCTGTGACATGCAGTTCTTCAAATTCGTTCGAAAGTGCCTATAACTCCAGTCAAAACTCAAGCTCGAACGCAAACAGTGAAAATTCTGGTGAAAACCCAAAGTCTCAAACCAGCAAGCCTGGGCAAAGTGTTGAAAAGGCAGATAGTACTGAGACAGTTGGAAAATCAAACGACGATGATACAATCGTAAATATAATGATATAGTTGAGGACAAAGCTATGGCAGATGAAGAAGAACCAAAGAAAAAATCTGGTTTAATTACCATTTTGATTTTTGTGGTAGCGGGTTTCGTTTTGGTCGCTGTCGGCTTAGGGGTTGGTTACCTCATTTTTGGGGGATCTAATGACTCGCCTCAGGATATAGCCAATGAAATTGTTACCAAGCAAAATGGTGAAGATGGGTCCGGTTCAGAAGATGAGGACTGTGAGAAGGATGAGGAAGGACAGTGTATTGAAGAGTCCGACCCCGAAAAAGTGTCAAAAGAAACCCCAAAAGCTGAGGTGTTTCAAACTCTTTACTATGAAATACCTGGTAGTTTGACGACCAATCTTAAAGGTTCTAGACGGTTCTTACAAATATCAGTGGGCGTCTCAACCAAGTATGACCAAAAAATTCTGGACAATGTTGAGTCTCACCTGCCCTCTTTAAAAGCGGTGATCCTTGCCGCACTCAGCGACTACACAGAAGAACAAGTTACTGGTCGGGAAGCTCGTAAATTACTAGCAGACGATATAAGGGATGTAATGAACATAAAACTAGAAGAACTTGAAGGCTTTGGTGGTGTCGAAGAGGTTCTACTCACATCCTACGTAATGCAGTGAGATAGGCCAATGTCAACAACATCCAAGTTGTCGAAAACCGAAGTCGATGCTCTGATCGCTGGCCTTGATGGTGCTGAGGCGCTTGAGAGCAACGTAGACGGTTTATCTTCAGATAAGAAAGTCCGAGACTTCACGTTTGGCTCGGACGATCTTTCTCTTTTGGGTGACTACTATGCACTTCGTGTAATCAATGAGCGTTTCGCACGGTTTTCCAGAACAGTTTTTCAACCTATGCTCAGAGTTCAACCGCGCATAACGGCGTTGAACCCAACTGTGAAAACATTCGAAGAATATAGTTTTTCATCGGAAGCTTTTATGAGCCTGACTCTGGCCCGGATAGAAATATTGCGTGGAAACCTAATGATGGTGATTTCACCTGATTTGATTTCAAAGCTTACAAATGCTTATTACGGCGGCAATCTTGCTATTTCAAAATCCTCGAGACGAACAGAATTTACTTCTACTGAAGACCGGATCATTGAAATTATAACAGATGGTTTGATTGAGGCATTGGATATTGCATGGAGCGATCTGATAAAGCTTGAGTTTTCCGACCTAAGCCGTGAAGAAAACTTACAATTTGCATCATTCGTAGAAGATACAGAACAGGTCATTTGTTGTGCTTTTGAGATACAATTACCAGGGTCTGACCCTGCATCCTTTGATGTTATATATCCGTTGCAAACACTAAAGCCAATTGCAGCACAGTTACGCTCACGGATGCAATCAGACAGCGTTGATAGTCTATCTTGGACAGATCGCCTTCAACAGGCCGTCTTCAGCATACCGCTCACTTGCACAGCACGTTTGACCACTGTCGACAGCAAAATGTCAGATGTATTACAATACAAGAACAACGACATAGTGCCAATACAAATCACTGGGCCGCTTGATCTTGTGGTTGAAAACCGTGAATTTTTCGAAGCAGAACTTGGTGATTTAGGCGGAACAATTGCAATAAGTTTGCTTCAGCCAAATCGCAAAACTGAAAAAACCTAAGGGAAAAGCTATGAGTGAAACAGAGACAAATCCTGGCGAAGTCAACGATCTCCCTGATGCGACCAACGCCAGCAGTGCAAAGAATGGATCAAGAAAGATCAGCGGCGAAAAATTGAAAATTCTCGAAAATATTGAAGTTACACTTTCAATAGAAGTCGGCCGTACTGAAATGACAATCCGAGACCTCTTAAGGTTAAATGAAGGGTCCGTGATCGAATTAGACCGGCTGGCCGGAGAACCTTTAGACCTATTTGTCAATGGTGCAATCATTGCGAAAGGTGAAGTCGTAATGGTCGGGGAAAGATACGGGATCCGACTGACAGACATTGTGGATCCTGAAGAAAGAGCAGAATCCGTTTAGTCATGGCATGATTCTTGCCTTCCAATAAGTGGGAGGCTAGCGAATGAATGCTTTTGACGACATAAACCAAAAGATTATCATTGTTGTTGTATTCACAGCAGCACTTCTGCTGGTTTGGATATTTGTAAAACAACGGTTTTCAGAAAAAATACAAATCGGCAACCAGTCAAGAATTAGTCATGTTGAAAGTCGCCGATTGGCTCATTCAAATATTTTGTCACTGTTTGAAATTGATCAAAAAACGATTTTGATACTTCAAGGTAAACACGGTACAACCGCGTTAGACATTACAAATAAAATACCTGAAGGGGAAGCCAATGACGCAATCCTCTAAAGGCATTGAACTTAGAAAATGGCGTAAAGTTGGTATTTGCCTCTTCCTGGCAACACTATATACATTGTTGACAGCAAATTTTGTAAATGCTCAACAAACCCCTGTAGTTGGCCTGCCCGCACTATCTGTCGCCGAAGGCCAAGACGGAACACAACAATACTCGCTGTCTTTGCAATTACTGGCATTGATGTCCGCCATAACACTTCTACCCAGCCTGCTCCTTGGCGCGACAGCATTTACTAGAATTATCATCGTTTTGTCGATCTTAAGACAGGCCATGGGGACTCAGCAAACACCTCCTAACCAAGTTTTGGTTTCCATTGCCCTGTTTTTGACAATTTTCATAATGTACCCAACGCTGGATAATATTTACGTCGTATCATTATCACCCTATTTGGACGGACAAATTGGAATATTGCCGGCTGTCAACTCAGCATCTGAGATTCTCAAAGAATTTCTTGTTCTCAATACACGTGAAGCTGAACTGGCTATGTTTGCGGAACTTGCAGGCGATCAGCCATATGCTTCTAACCAAGAAGTACCATTTCGGGTTTTAATGCCCGCCTTTATCACATCGGAACTGAAAACCGCATTCCAAATCGGGTTTCTATTGTTCTTGCCTTTTTTAGTGATCGACATGGTCATCGCCTCAATTCTTATGTCTTTGGGTATGATGATGCTAAGTCCGATGCTGATCTCGCTACCATTTAAGTTATTGCTTTTTGTGCTGGTAGACGGCTGGGCAATGACAATTGGTTCAATTTCTTCAACTTATCTGAACTGAGGGATTTCATGGAATTTGATGCAAATATTGAACATATAAGGCTGGCTTTTTGGAATGTTGTAATGGCTGCTGGACCCATTTTGGGAATTGCTTTGGCAATTGGTTTGGTAATCGGGATCATCCAAGCTGCAACCTCAATTAATGAAATGACGCTCAGTTTCGTACCAAAACTAGTTTTTGTTCTGGGTGGCTTTGCTTTGCTTTCAGGCTTTATGATGACACGTCTTGCCGATTACTTTTCATTTATTTTTGACACAATAAGCGGCATGGGGTGAAATGGGTAACCTGCTGCTCGACCAATCCAGTGGAATTCCAGGACTCAGCCTGCAAAATGTGGTCGAGCAACTCTCTGTTTATTTTCTCAGTTCTATTAGAATTGGAGCATTCTTAATCTCTTCGCCATTTTTCGGCGCACAATCAATTCCTCTGCAAGTTCGAATTATCACAAGCATCCTTTTAGGTTTTGCTTTTCACAGTCAGTTTGAGTCCATACAGATTTCTAATTTTGAAAATTTGGACTTAGTACGTGTAGTGTTTGCAGAAATCCTAATTGGTTTAGTGGTGGGTTTGTTTGTAAGTATTCTGTTTGCATCCGTTGCTCTGGCCGGGGAAAAAATCGCAACCTCTGGCGGGCTGGGATTTGCCGCTCAAGTGGACCCAAATTCAGGTGGACAGACACCGGTAATCAGTAACATTCTCACACTTTTTTTGATTGTTATATTTTTGTCCGTTGATGGTCATCTGGCACTGATCCGGGCAATACACTTCAGTTATGAAATTTTGCCTACGGGAACTTCTATAGAGCTACAAAACGCGAGTAAATTTGGTGTGGACGCAGCCGGTTCGATGTTTGAAATCGCAGCGGTGATTATGTTGCCAATCGTTATTTTGTTATTGATGACTAATTTTACAGTTGGGGTCGTAACCAGATCTGCGCCACAATTAAACCTATTTTCATTTGGCTTCCCAATCACACTTCTTGTTGTGTTTTTAGGCCTTTATGCATCAGCAACACCTCTTGGCTACGCTATGGAAGAACTCGTAGAGTTTTCACTTTCATTCATCGATAAATTTTTTGAAAGCATCAGCAATGGCTAGTGAAAATAGTGCTCAGGAAAAGACAGAGGACCCAACACCAAAACGTATGGAAAAGGCGTTTGAAGACGGCCAAGTATTGAGCTCTAAAGAGCTTTTTGTTTTTTCGACTCTCTTTACTGGCTTAATATTGTATTTCTTTTCAGTCGGGTTCGCGGGCCAGATCCTTGGTGAATGGGGTGGCTTTTTTAACTTTAACATGAGTGAATTTGAAGGTGAAATGTCAAGGCTCAGCTATCAAGCAGTAAGGTACATTTTATTTTATGGCTTATTGTTTGGCGTGCCTCTTTTAATCATAGTCCTATTCACTCAAGGGGCATTGGCAGGACGCATTAACTTTGCGCCCAAAGCTTTAGAATTTAAAGGATCCCGGATAGACCCTCTTAAGGGACTTAAACGCATGTTCTCGGTTAAGTCGTTGGTTGAGCTTGTCAAAAGTATTCTCAAGGTTGTCTTTTTGATTGGTTCAGCTGCATTCATCATCAACAGTCAAATATCAACTCTGCTGACCGCATCAGATAGCAATTTAAGCCACGGGGTATCGCGAGCGCATGGCCTTTTTATTAGCCTATTTATCGCACTTCTCATTGTTCTTGTAATTATTGCCCTCATCGATGTTATTTGGCAGCGACACCAACATATTGAACAGTTAAAAATGAGTCTCCAAGATGTAAAAGACGAGCATAAACAAACCGAAGGCTCACCTGAAGTAAAAGCTAAAATACGTCGTTTACAAATGGCGTCTGCCGCTCAAGCCGCGAAACAAAGATCCGCACTTGAAGATGTTCCTCAAGCAACAGCGATCATTACCAACCCCACTCACTTTGCTGTTGCTTTGAAATATGATGTGGGCGAACGCGGGGCCCCGGTAATTTTGGCAATGGGCCGCGGGAAATTGGCAGAAGAAATCATTGAGATCGGATCAAAAGAAAGCATTGCAATCTTCCAAAGTCCGTTCCTTGCGCGTGCCTTATTTTTCACCGGCAATATAGGCGAGGAAATTAGCGAAGAATTGTTCAATGCGGTAGCTGCGGTTTTGGCCTTCATCTTTAGGTTAGCAAATGGTGAAGACGTATCAGCACCCGAAATTGATGTTCCGGAAAACCTAAGATTCACTGAGACAGGAGCCCTATACGATGCCTAGGATTACTTACAAAAAGTCAGTCAGCATGGGAGAAGCAATCAGTTCTTTATGCTTCTTTTTTGTCGGTGTTATCTGGCTTTCCCACGGAGTAGACTTTTTTGAAACTGGAAATTTGTGGCGAGCGCTTGGTTTGTTTATATGTGCAATTATCAGTTTTGCGGCATGCCTGCGCTTTGTTATACAAAATTTCGTTTTCAACTTGATGGTTGCGATTGATGCAAAAAGACAAAAAAATCAACGTAACCTGCAATGAGTGCCGATTTTTCTACATTACCCATGATGCAAGAAATCCATGGGGGTGCAGACACTTTGGATTTAAAACTGCAATAATTCCGGCTCAAGCCGTTTTAAAGACAAGTGGCACGAATTGTGCTTATAAAACAGCAAAGAGTACGGCAAAAAACAAAAAAGGACTTTAGCTGATGACAGGTGATCGTTCTGCGACAACGGCTGATGTTGAAAAGAGCATTCAAATTGCTTTGGATGCAGCTGATGCGGCCATGGATGTTACATCAGAATATGCTAAGGTTGCGCAACAAATCAAGAAATCTACACTGAAACTTTCCGGGATAGAAAAACTCGGTCGAACCAGTATGATTGTGGGGTTTGTTTCCTGTTTAGGTGCTGTTGCTCTTTCAATAGTTATATTCCTACAAGCATCATCCCAATTAAAGCTCTTATCTGCGACAAATACCGAGCTTTTAACAGTATTTGTGGAAAACGTTGATAATCTAAACAGTAGCATCAACAAATTAGAGCCAGCCTTGGCTGAGCTTTCTCAACTAAGAAGCTCAGTAGAAACCTCTAATGCAGCCCTAATTTCTATCAGTGAAAAGTCAGATGTACTATCAGTCGAAATAGCCACCGCAATTGCTGAAATGAACACGCTAAAGCCAATGCTCGATGCCAGTATTGTAGATATGTATGAGAAGACATCCATTATGAACTCTGAATTGACGCTTTCATTTGCTGAGATGACAAATGAAGAGTTCAAGGCACAGAATATGATTATGGGGAACTTCACAAAGTCTGTAATTTCGGCGCTCCAAACCATTTCCGATACTTCAGCAGACGTCAAAGACCAGCGCGAGGCACTTCAGTCCCTCCAGGATGTCAATGGAGAACTTTCTGCTAGAATTACCACTCTCGACAAAAGCTTAGCAGCAGCCAAGCGGAGCGCAGCTCAGGCCAAAGCGCGAGCAAATGCAAATGCAAAAGCTGCTCAAGACAAATCAGAAGATGTTATCAAGTTTCCATAGCCTATCATTTTGAAAAAGCGTGAAGTCCAATGGATGAAATAGACCAAGAAGCTCCTGTCCCTAAAACTCTAAGTCTAAAGAGTTTTCGAGGAGGCTATGCTAAAAGCCTAGGATTGCAGCTAGGCGACAGGATCGTGGGTTTGGACGGAGAAGAGTTTCTGGGATCTGCTGCTGATATAAATGAGCGATTTGACGTTGATGAGGAAGAATACACTCGCACTCAAATTCAAGCAGTTTTAACAGTAAGCAGGGACAGCCGCATTTTCAATGTGATTATCGATCAACCTCTTTCTGTTAAATTTGAAGAAAAAGATGCAGTCGATGTGATAAATCCAAATCGGCTAGACGAGCTTTTACAACAGGCCAAGAGTGATGGGTTATCTCAATACATGATTTTCTACGATATAAATAAGAATGCGGAATTGGTTCTTAGAACTAAATCCCTTCTCGCAATGATTATACCGCCTTTTTGGTTTTTGAACCAACGAGTTTGGGAAGCGGCAAGCGCAAGCCTTCTTGGGCTTATAGCCGCCTTCGCAGTTCATTGGATTTTAGCCGTGATCTATTTTGTAATTCTGTGCTCATATGTTGGGCGTGAACAAATGAATTTAGCAGTTAGTTTTATGAGTTACCGCCGTTTTTTATATCTACAGACAATTGCAGCAGAAACAGAATTACAGGCACAGAAAGTTGCTTTAAGTATAGATGAAGAGCTGTTCTTTCAACGATCGGTCCAAGGTTTAGAGCAAATCAGGCCTAAAAAGAGAAAGAAAAACCAGTCAAAAGCATAAGTCGTCCCTAGAATAAATAAAAAGTTAAGAGCTGGATAAAACCAACACAACTCAGATTAATGTTCCATTAATTCGTTGAGCTTATGCGCACGTTTCCGTTGAGATGTAGACTTTATGTTTTCTAATTCTCTGTATTTGGCTACTGTGCGTCTTGCAACTTGGTAGCCTTCATCATTTAAAACACTTGATATTTTGGCATCGCTGGTCGGTTTCAATGGGTTTTCACGAGAAATTATATCTTTTATTTTGGTTCGGATCGCGCGGGCAGAAACGCCTTCATCATTCTCTTTGGCTTGAAGCCCGCTGCTGAAAAACATTTTCAAGGGAAATGTTCCACGTGGTGTTTGGATTAATACCGACGCCGTAGAGCGGCTTACGGTACTCTCGTGAATTCCTAAAGCCTCTGCAACAATACGCAGTTGAAGAGGTCGCAAACCCTCAATGCCCTGATCGAAAAAATTTATTTGATGCTTGAGAATGTAGGTGGCAACCGTTTGCAAAGTTTGGTTTCTTTGCGCTATTGCTCTTTTCAACCAATGCCCTGTTGCAACTGAGTTTTTCACAAATTCAACAGATTTTTCTTCATTTGAAGGCGTTTTGCCAATCTCTTCTGCATAATCCAAGTTGATACGAACACTCGGTAGGGATGCTCTGTTTAGAGAAATTTCAATCTCGTTCCCTTTACGCATAACAATTAAGTCAGGTTCTCGTGTGGTACCAACTGTATCATGACTGAAACTCGCGCCAGGTTTTGGATTATATTGGCGAATTCTGATAGCCCTTTGCTTCATTTCTTCAACAGTACACTGGGCACTCGTGCAAAGTTCTTTGAACTCACCTTTGGCTAACAACTCAAGCTTTTGTAACAATACTTGCATAACCGCATCATATTCTCCACGCTCTTTGGCCTGAAGTACAAGGCATTCAGAAAGTGAACGTGAAAAAATTCCGGTCGGCTCTAAGGTTTGCAAACTCTCTATAACGGCCTCGATCGCATCTATTGAAACTGATAATTGTTCGCTGATTTGATCGGTATCGCACTGTAAATATCCTGCAGGTGTAATATCAACCAATAAACGATAAGCAATTGATTGATCGATTTTGTTTAGCTTTTTTAATCTAATTTGTTTGCAGATATGCTCAATAAGTGTTTCCGGCCTTTCACCCAAAAGGGTATCAAGGAAAGATCCCGAGATACCTGAGCTCTTTGAGCTTTGGGGAAAGTCCAAATCAATCTTACGCTTATTTTCTGAATTTACCGCCTTAACCTCTATAAATGGATTGCTCTCGGCTAATTCTTCGAGGTGCTTCTCTAACTCTAGATTATTCATTTGAAGAATACTGATAGCATGCTGAAGCTGCGGCGTTATTACCAAGCTCTGCTTTTGAACCTGCTGGGTTCCAATATTCAGACTAAGCATCGACATATATATAAAAAAGCAATTTTCATGCCACTTTTCAAGTTAACCAAAGATTGAGCCAACCTTACAATAAAATATGCTATCAACCAAAGGAAAAATATATTACAACTTATTGATTATCATTAGTTAATTCGAAAATAATCAATTGTTAACTTCAGAATAGAAAAAAATCCAAGTATAACTGTAAACGTTACCGCGATTGCTCCGATACTGAACTTTCCCATAAAACCCAATAGATCTTGATTAATGATGGCCATTAGCACAATTGCCAAAACGGCCATCAGAAACAATCTAAGCGACATGCAAACTCGGCAAGGAGGTCTTTTTTCCTGATCTAGCATCTCATCTTCCGTTTTTTCCACTACTTCAATAAACTAGAATTCCAGAATTATTGATTAGTACTCTAATTCAATTTCAATGCGGCGATTTTGCTCGCGGCCTGGGTCAGTTGAATTTGACGCAATTGGTTTTGTCTCGCCATAGCTGACAGCTTGCAAACGGCCAGGTGCCACGCGGCCAGATTGCTCAACTGCCTGAACAACGCTCGCCGCTCTCGCAGCTGCCAGATCCCAATTGTCTCGATAAAGAGCACCAAATGTAATTGGAACATCATCCGTATGACCTGAAACCGTAATAGAATTGTCAGAACCATCACTAACCTGCGCGATTTTATCGATAATTTCCTGAGCTTGAGATGTCAGGTTGGCAGATCCAGATGGAAAGGCTCCACCAGTTCCGACTGTCACAAACACTTTGTTATCGCGCGTCTCGACGTTAACGGCCCCCATATCAATCTGTTCTTGAAGCTTAACTTTAAGCTCATCAGATGCACTTTGTGCTTTTTGCTTGGCTTGCGCCGTTTGGGTAAATCCAGAGTCTTTGTCTTGGCCACCAAGCTTTTTCAATTCATTTTCTAATTCGGAAACAAATTCAATAAGCTCGTTCAATTGCTGATCTAGGCCACCATACAATATTTCTTGCTCTGATTTTCCTGTCGCCAAACCAGCTAACTGAACAGCTTGGCCTACCTTTTTAAACTTTTCTTTCATCTCTTGCGGAGATGAATTTTCTGCCTTTAGGTCAACAACGACTTTGTCTTCCAACGTAGAAACGGCTATGTCGACCGCGTTTGAAATCTGCTCAATTGCTTCAGCTAGTTTTTCTGCATCAGACTTAGCATCACCGTCACCTTTGCCATCTTTGTTTTCCCCACCGATACCTTCTTCTAGCTTTTCACCCTCTCCCAATTGATCAGAGCCTTCACTATCATCATTATCACTTGGAATTTTGACATCTGGCTGCTCAAGTTCAGTTGTTTGCTGTGTCATATCCTCAGTTACAGATGGTGCAGGTGATGGGCTAAAGTTCATCTCAAGAACGGTTGTCCCTTCAGGTTGCTCAACAACAGGGATGAGACGTTGCACACCAAAAGAGTCTTTTAGCGATCCAGAAATCTGTTTAAACTTAGGAACATTCATTTCTGCGAATGACAAAATCATAACAAAGAACGCCATCAAAAGCGTTGCCATATCCGCAAAGGTGGCCATCCATGCAGGCGCGCCAGCTGGCGGACATTTCGGACACTCTTCTTCCTGTTCTTCTTCTTCGACGATATCTTCTGCCATTAGATCAAGCCGCTGCTAAAGTTTCTTGTTGCTTAGATGGCAAATTAGAGGCCAGCACATCTTGGATATTACGCGGCGATTCTCCGCGAGCGATATTGCGCAGACCCTCTACTACCAAGTTGCGATAGTTGATTTCATATGAGGTATAGCCTTCCAACTTGGTTTTGATTGGGCCAAAGAAAACATTTGCAAAAAACGCACCGTACAGGGTGGTTAACAAGGCCACAGCCATTGCCGGACCAATGGCTTTTGGGTCGCTCATGTTTCCAAGCATCACAACCAAACCAATGAGCGTTCCAATCATTCCCATAGCCGGTGCAATATCAATCCATGCAGATAAAACCCCATGAATTTGCTCGTGACGGATTTTCATCGCTGCAATTTCAGCGTTGAGTTGTTTCACCAGCTTTGGCTCATCAGCTCCATCAACAAGCAGTTGCAAGCCTTTTTCAAAAAACTTGTCAGTGCATTCCTGACCCTCAAGGGCCATCATGCCATCTTTACGTGCGATCGCCGCAAGCTCAACCATCCGAACAATCATCACATCAAGTTTCTTAACGGGTGGAAGAAAGCACTTAGCCATGGCGCCAAAATGGCTTAGAAAAACTGGAAGTGGCGCTGTCCACATAACGGCAAAAAATGTACCGCCTATAACGATAAGCGTTGATGGGACATCAATAAATGGCCCTATGCTTCCTGCCGAGGAAATCATTGTGCCTGCGATCATGCCCAACGCGCCGAGCATGCCAATCAAAGAAGCTAAATCCATTGTTTGCACTCTACTTGTTTTTCCAAAAGGGTTGCAAAAGTAGTGCCATATTGAAAAGATTGACCTACAAGCGAACAAAAATAGTGAGATTAAACAAATAATGAAGTTAAATTTCTTACCGATCTTATTACTTCTTATGCTTCAATCGCCACTCGCGAACGCTGATGCTTTAAGGTTGCAACGTGATGGCCCAATCGCAAGAGATTATATGAAAAAACTTGAATGGATGCGATGTAGCATCGGACAAGTTTGGGAAGAAGAGACCTGCATTGGTGAGGTTAAAATGCTATCTGTAGCCGAGGCTGAGGAAATTATAGAACGGATTGAGGGGCAAATGGGTGGCGGTTGGAGGCTACCCACGACAAAAGAACTTCGTAGTTTAATTTCAGACGTGGAGCTTCCCCCGAAAATTGATGTAATTACTTTTCCTGTCACCTATGCAGGATCATATTGGTCAAGTGATCAAAGCTTTTATGCCAAGCATTATCAATGGACCGTTAACTTTTATACTGGGCATTTGTACAATCGGTTCTTTCGTTACCAAAAGAACGCCGTTCGTTTGGTCAGGAACTATACAAAATAAATGAAAATTTACTTTGCCGCAGACATGGGAATTGGAAAAGAACTACCGCCTTAGCCCATAAAATTCACACATTAACAATCCCAAAGGGTATTTTTCTCCCAAATGGGGCGACCACATACTCCACCGAACTACTGAATGAAGCTGCTAATTCCGATATTTTGAAAGGAATATCGAGGGTATCTTGTCAGAAGAACGAGAACTCCGAGGCTTTCGAAGGTGGGTTTACAGAGGTCTACAATGTCTTTTGTGCATAATTTATCGCGTGTTATTGTTGGCAAGTCTGAGCCAATAGTTGCGCTAAAGAAGTCGGTGATTGATGTTGCCGAACATAATATTCCAGTGCTGATCACAGGACCAAGCGGTTCAGGAAAAGAAGTAGTTGCGCAAGCTCTTGCTGAATTATCCGGACGTTCAGGACGGCTTATATCTGTCAATTGCGCTTCAATCCCACATAGCCTTCTTGAAGCTGAATTGTTTGGCTATGAAAAAGGCGCATTTACCGGAGCAGTGAAATCTCACAAGGGCAAGTTTGAACAAGCCCATAATGGCACCCTTTTTCTAGATGAGATTGGTGATATGCCACTGGATTTGCAGTCAAAATTATTGCGCGCGCTGGAAACCAAGTGCTTTACACCTGTAGGATCATCTAAAGAGATTGCAGTTGATTTTCGTTTGGTTTGTGCAACGCATAAAAATCTTTACAAGCAAGTGGTCTTGAAAAATTTCCGATCCGACCTCTTCTTTCGCATAAGTGCTTTTCCAATTAGGGTCCCTGCCCTAAAAGATAGATCCGAAGACATTGAAAAACTAGCGCATCATCTTGCTCAACAGTTAACCTCAGTGCACATAGCAAGTGCAGACTTCGAGATAGAGACCGAAGCCTTGTGGCTTTTAAAGACCTTTTCTTGGCCGGGTAATGTTAGACAGTTGAGAAATGTTCTTGAATGCTTGATTATTCGCTCCGCCGGTAAAAAAATAACCGCTCCGGAAGTTCATCAAGTATTACGAGAGCAAAATCGCCAGAACATGCACGATAGTGACGACAGCCTTCAAAAGGCAGACGTTTTTTCGGAAGACCAGTTAAACTCTCCGGTGGATACGATAAATGACTATCGAGCCTTTTTTGTATCCAATGGGAAACTAATGATCGCAGAGCACCTAAAGTCAGTAGAACGTGAGGTGGTGACTGCAGCCCTTGTGGCAGCAGAAGATGATTTCGATATTGCGGCAAAAATGTTGCACCTGTCTGTCGCAGAGCTTGTAGAAAAAAAGCAAGATTTAGGAATCCAAACGAAACCATATTGAAATCGAGAAAAAACATGTTTAACAGTGCCTTGGATATTAGAAAGGCATAAATTGAGGGAACAGATTTTTCTATATCATTTTGAAATTAAGCGCCGCTATATTCAAAATCCACCTTATCCAAAATAAAACCGCGTCGATCTTATCACCGCAAGATTTAAAAGAAAGATTTAAGAGTGTCAGAAAAACAATTACAATCCAACGATGAAATAGACTTATTCGAGCTTTTTTTGACCCTTTGGGAAGGTAAGTGGTTGATATTAGGTGCAACCCTGCTCGCTGCGGTGCTCGGGTTTGCTTATATCACACTTACACCCAATAATTTCGAAGCTAAATTAAATATTGCGCCTTTGTCAGCTAACGACATTAGTGACTATTCCGCACTCAATTGTTGCCGCTGATCTTGAAAGTACGGCAAAAACTGGGATGTTTACTCCCCGCTATCATTCAGACACTCTTCCCTTTTTTGAAGTTACCGAGTTATATCTTGCAAACGCATTTTATACAGTACTTGCAAACTATTCCCTCAGCGAAATTTTGGGATTTGCGCCCAAAAACTTGACCGAAAACCAAGCTGGTCAGGGTTATCAAAATTCTTTGGAAGATGCATCAAGAAGTTTTAAAACATCATTTGGTAAAGACGGAATGATCGTCATCACTTTTCAGGGTAAAAATGAGGCTTTGGCGCAGCAAATAGTTGAAACTACTCTGCAGGCTGTAGACATCAAAACAAAAACCGCTGTTATAGATGATTTTCAAAACCAAACATCAGAGCATTCTGCACGAAAAAAATTCATTTTAAAGGAACTTTCAGTTGAGAAATCCTTCGTGACAGCTAACTTCTCCAAAAACATTGAGCAAGAAATTGATAAACTGAAAGAGCATCTGGAAATTGCCATAACTTTAGGCATAGAAAATCCTTTTGAAAAAGGATTTACCAACCATGCATTTGGGAACACTGAAACGTACTTCAAAGGCCGCAAGGCACTAGAAGCTGAAATAGCTATACTGATTAAGCGTAAGCCAAATGAATCTCATCTGCCCGATCTTAAAAGAATTAACACGGCCATGTCTTTGATTGAAAAAGATGGAACTGCCAAAACTGCAAAAGAAGCCCTTGAAAAAAACCCATTGAGCGAAGGTAAAACTTTCAAAGCTGCAAACTATAATACCGTTCAAATGCAGTTTGTTTATGAAAAAAAACCAACACTAATTCTTGCGCTATCAATAGTCCTTGGCGGTTTCCTAGGCATGGCGACTGTTTTGGTGCGTAATGCCATTAATTCTCGCAAGTCAGTTGAGCTATAATGAGCAGATAAGCAAACTGAAATGTCGGCAATAGGTTTGAATGTATATGATAAATTCGTTTATTAACGTTTAAGTTGGATACTAATTGAAAACGTCTGAACAGAGCCTGAACTTCCAATAGATGAAAATCGATTTTTTACACCAACCAAGAAGCGTGTACATTCATCTTCGTAAATTGCAGACGCCGCAAAAGTGTCCCTTTGACCATCTATGTAATTTTGTTTTCCAGAAATTTTCCAATCCCTTATTGCGGTGGAAAGGCTCAATTCACTTGTAACCTGATGATCACTCAGACGGTCGTATCTAGTGGATGCACTTGCTAACCAATTTTCCCCAAAGGAAAAATTAAAACCTAGGTTTGACTGCGCGTTCACCATTTCGCCTTTTGATGTAAAAAGACCCTTAGAGCCAAAATTCATCAGTTTTGGTGTTGAAAACTCTGCGCCTAGAACATAGGCGACACTCTCATCTTGAAAGCCATTATCCGACGTAAGTTTATCTGCGGGATTAGACACAATCGGTGCGCCAGCCGCTACTTTCATCGTATAGCCATTTTCCCAGTATGCGGAATAATTGAGACCTAAGCTCGCTCCGAACCCCTCCCATTCTTCAGCAAACCCACTTACTCCTGAAGGCCTATGGAGTGTTCCGATATTTAATGCGCTGGTCGAGCGAAGCGGTTCAAAAGCGTCATCCGTTGTTTGATTTCCATAATTCAATGCGAAAACGGGTTCAATGGTTTGTAAAACTTTATTTCTGGAAATGGAAAAAGGTAATCTGGCAACAAATCCAACCTTGTTTTTAATTTGATACTGAGGATTGTTGGAATTTTCATTTTCGGGATCAAGTGAGATACCGAGTTCAGTTTTGGCATGGGTTGAAATATGCAATCTTTTGCCAATCTGCATTGCGTAATTATGGCTTAATTTTGAGGTTATTTCGCTCGTAAAGGGCGTTACTTGCTCATTTCTTGCTTTTGATGAACTTGTCGTGAAACCCACAGATCCGGTAACCTGTCCAGGCAAAAGATTCTGATCGATGGATCTAGAATAATCCGCGGAAATAGTAACTTCCGTTTCGGTCGTGTTATCGAAAAAATCATTTCGAACCAACTTGGCAGATTGCTTTAAAGTTCCCCAGCCATCAAATTCTTCTTTTTTCAAAGTGATACGTGTTTCAAATTTATCCTCTGAGAAATATCCGTAATCCCCCAAGTAGCCATCATCTGATACTTTACCTGTCTGAAAATTGACACGGTATCCACTGGACAAAACAAACGAAGCATCGGCTTTTATGAAAAAACGTAACTCATTTGGGTAAATTGTATCTTTAGAAAGAGCCCCGCTTACAGTTAGATTGCCATTTTTAAAGGCCTGCCTGTAACGATACTCGAGTGTATTTGTCTCAGCTGACAAAAGAGGTGTGATCAAAAGATCCTTGTCATCATTAATGGGCACAAAATATGGAATGCGCAAACCGGTCCCAAGCTTTGATGATGCCTCTAAAGAAGGCATCAGAAACCCTCTTGCTCGGCTTATACTTGGATCAGGCAACCGTAGATATGGGGTAAAGGCAATGGGAACTCCTTTTACCTTTAAGACAACATTTTTATACATAATTTCACTACGGTCTGCATTGCGGTCCGCGCTGCGTGCAGAAAAATGCCACAGGGGCTGCTTGGCTTCGCATTCTTTGCAGGTTGTTACCCGCGAAATATTGTTAGCTCGGTCAACTTCACCACCATCCATGAATACTTCGCTGGCAGAGATTTTTAGCTTTTCATCAACCAATATATTTGCGGCTTGGATTAGACCTGCACGCATTTCAAGGCCAAGCTGCCCCTCATCACCTAAAATTTTTGTATTTTGCCCCTCAAGGAAAATAGTCACATTTTCAACATAGATTTCCTCGGTCTTATCATCAAAAATTAGCTTCGTGGCCTTTAAAAGTTGATTGCCACGCCGGGCTTCAACATTACCTTCGGCAATTAAGATACTGTCCTCGGTAATTGTTATCTCGTCAGCAAGCAAAGTCATTGAATTATTTATAGGTAGTGATTGTGACGAAACAGCAGACGCCAGAAAAACAAGAGATATAAATAGATTATGTAGTTTAGGCATTTATTTGGATGCCCTTGGTTAGACTTTGATTAGCCAGATGACTATAGCCATCTAAGCCTTGGGTTTGCAATGAGTTATGGTATAAATTTTTATCCAAAAATATCTATCAAATTGTACTTTCTAGGAATTTTCTTTGATTGGTAAATCAATCTTATATCCAAACGCCTAATATTCAGGCAGACGATCTAGCAACAGAGTGCTGCTGCCCCATCTAAATATTTGAGGATTAGCTGAGATATCTAGGCAAAAGCTCTAATGCGATAACCACCAAAGGCGTAAAGTGGGCAACCTTTCTTTTTCCAACTCAAGAAAATCAGCGCCCGCCAAAATAACGGAAGCTTTTTAGGCATCGACTAGACGCGCCACAGCCAAAGCAGCTGTTGTTTTTCCAAGGCCGCTTTCACTCACAAGCACAAGGGTTTCACCGCGCGCGAAATCAAAAGAAATATCATCTACGGCATGCAGATAGGACTTGCCGCGCAAAATCCCTTGCCAACCCTTGAATTCACAGCACCTCAACCTGTCTCAATCTCATGGCAGGCTCTTCAGGATTGAGCAATTTAATGCCCATATCTGATTGTCTATTTTCTAACTATAAGGGTGAACCACTTCAAAGGGGTAGGATCAGCTTGAACCTTCTTTGTAAGGGGATGTATATCATTTTTATGGACTTAAATCCCATTTGGCTAAACTCTAAGGAAACATAACTTCTGGCTGTAAAATTTCAATAAAATCTAGACTGTCAAGTGTTCTGCACGGGTACAAACGCAAACTAAATTAGGCTAAGGCACAAACTATGGATGATTGGGAAAATATAGCGCAGCATCTTTTTAGCGCTTCGGTCGATCTAAAGCCACTGGCAGGTGAGTATGATCTAAACTTTCTTGCAACTTGGGATACTCAGTCTTGTATTTTAAAGATAATGCGTCCTGATTGTGAAACGTCTTTTATCGACATGCAAATCAAGGCATTAATTCATCTCAAAGAAAACGACGTCTCGTTACCTATTCCAGATGTTTATAGCTTCGCAGAAAATCGTTTCATTGCGATAGAAAACGAGCGGCTTGTGTGGGCGCAATCCCGGCTTGAGGGAGGTGCGCTGGCGATAATAAAAGAAAAGCCTGTTGCGCTTCTTGAGGAGTTAGGAACCTATATGGCGCGCATTGATAAATGTTTGGAAGATTTTGATCATCCTGACTTGAGACGTTCACACAAGTGGAATCTTCTAGAGGGCCTTTGGATTTATGAGCACCTTGAAGCAATTAAAGATCCGAAAAGAAGGTCACTGATTAAATCGATATGTGACCAGTTTGCTAGCCTTCTTCCACAGTTGCATGCGTTGCCAATTCAAGCTTTGCACAATGATTTTAACGACTACAATATTCTTGTGCAGGCTGATAAACCGGATCATTTCTCGATTTCCGGCTTGATTGATTTTGGTGATATGGCGAGAGGGCCTGCAATTATCGACGTTTCTATCGGTGGAGCCTATTGCCTGCTTGATACCATTCGTCCAATGAAAAGTTTTGCGGCTCTGATCAAAGGCTATAATAGTAAGCGACCTCTGTCCGAAGATGAAATTGCTCTTGCATATCCTGCGGCGTTAATGCGCTTGGCAGTATCAGTCGTAAATTCAACTTTAGAGGGCGCGAAAAATCCAAACGACTCTTATATTACCATCACCCAAGCGCCGGCTTGGGACTTTTTAGAAAATGCCATGATTGATCCCAACCTGATGGAAGCGCGTTTGCGTGTTGCTTGCGGGTATCCAGTTACCAAATCTGCGGCGCGTATTTCAGATTTTATGGCAAAAGAAAATGGAAATTTTGCTCCTGTTTTGGATTGTGATCTTACATCTGCTGAAGTGGCTTGTACTTCTGTTGATCGATCCAATATCCCGCAAAATCCGTTTCATATAACTAGTGAAGAGGCAGCACAAATTGGATTTTCTAACCAAAGTGTTGCGATCTCTATTGGAGGATATGGCGAACCGCGTCTGATCTACACAGCACCCTCTTTCATGCTTGGACATCATATCCCAAATGGGC
>ERZ1048686.1271-NODE-1271-length-19971-cov-5.602882_pt1 | contig 19971 bp, 18 predicted proteins | sample MGYA00383099_ERZ1048686 | MGnify/ENA primary metagenome ERZ1048686 (study PRJEB29581, sample SAMEA5548369) | metagenome | biome: marine; feature: coastal; material: water | depth 25 m | study: Short-term variability in the microbial, nano- and picoplankton... | reverse complement strand
AGCCCTACTTTCTGCTCTTCCCTGTTGGGGTCCTTGTCAGCAATGACGAGTATCTGTTTTTTATTAGCGCGCTCGGTGAAGCCGCCCGCGAGGGAGATCGCCTTGCGCAGGGTCAAGCCGGGCTGAAAATCCACCCCGCCGGGGCGATTCACCTCACCGTTAATAAAAAACGGACGGTAGCGCATCACACTCACAGAAACTCGTGGGTCTATGAGGTAATCGGGCTTTAACCCGTCTACCAACATTTGCTGCAACTGCCCCGAGGATTTTCCGGTGACTTTCAACTCGCCGAGAAACGGATAAGAAATGCGGCCATTCTGGCCTATGGGCAGGCGCTCGAAGGTGAGATCGGGCTCACCGTAAACGTAAATGCGCACGGCATCACCAGCATTCAGGGTGTAACCCGCTTCCTCTGCCTCTGGTTCCGCCTGAGCCGGAAGGACAAAGCAGCAGGCCAGAAAAATGACGATCAGGGTCAGGCGTAGCATGCGCTGGTGTACCTCGAGGTATCTGTTAGCGCGAGGGCTGCAGCGCTGCAAGCCGGGCCTGTGCTTGCGCCAGAAAGGCTGCGCCGCGTACATCGCGAGATGAATACTTTACCATCTTTGTCCAGCTATGTCGGTGGGCGGGTCGGGATTGCAGGGCCTGATACTGGCTGTTTACCGCCATGGTGGCGAACTTACCGCGCTCGACTGCGTTTTCTGCCCAAAAGCCGCGCCAACTGGCATAGGCGGCCTGCAGAGCCAGATGCTCAGGATTTACCGAAACAGCGGTTAGCTGGTGAATATCCCTGTCGGTGCGGGCAATAGTGGCTGCCGTAGGCTGATAACTGGCACGCCCCCAGAAGCTCACTTCCGTTTGCACCGCGGTAAAGGCCATGTCACGGTTCAGTGTGGAGAGCCCCTGCCATACGCCTGCCAGTACCGGGGCCAGCAGAACGAGGGCAAACAATTTTTCATGCGTGAAGTTAGTCACTATGGGCTAGCCGTTTACAAGCTGAACTCAGCTTTCAGGTAATACTCATTGCGGTTGTAGTCGAAGATTGTAATATCAGATTCGCGGTCTTCGTAGCGGTAGCCAATGCCCAGGTCTATCCATCGGCGCAGCGCGTATGTGTAACTAAGGTCCACGCCCCAGCGGTCATCTTCACGCTCGGACCCTGTGTAGTCATCCGTACCCACATAGGCACCCACGGTGGTGCGGGAGCGGCTAGCCCAGTCGTGCTCCCAGGTGAGCGAGGTCTCGTTGGTATCCACTGCATCACCCAATCCATTGGTCTCCTGAGTGTAACGCCTCGACTCCAGATTCAGGCTGGAATAGGTACGGGGGCTGTAGGTGACATCCACTTCCCAGGAGAAGCCGTCGTCGTCTTCACGCAGGGCTGAATCGTACTCTCGGTCGTATATACCCAGCCGGATGCTGCCACTGATTTTGGCTGTAGCATCCCATTCAGCGCCGAGAAAGTAACTCCACTGTTCTGCGTCCCGGGTACCTGAGGCCACGCCCGGGTCTACCTTCGCATAAGCAACATCTTCATAGCGCAGGTCGGCGAGAATATCCGTGCGCGGGCTGATGGCCCAGAAGAACGTTCCGCCGAAGCTGCCTTTGTCATAATCGCGATACTGGGTTCTCTGGCGGAAGTTCTGGTAGACAATATCTTCCGTCTTCGCGTTTAGCTGCAAACGACCACGCGTGGTAACCGCACCGAAAATGTAATCGCCACCGAGCGTCTTGCGTTTCAACTCCACGGGCCCGTCTAGCAGCGAAGCCGCCAGCTCCGCAACACCTGTACCGCGCTCCTCGTGACCATCATAATATTCGGCGAACGCATTGAAACGATTGCGGGCATTGAACTCCTGGTGAATATCCAGATTTACTGTTTGATCGTAAAAGTCGTCATCGTGACTGGAAAAATAACGGTAGTCGTCGCCCTCGTAAGTGAGCGAGTAGGTATTGAGACCGTTCTCCAGCCAGGCCTGTATGCGCGGGGTTACCAAGCTCTTCCATGTGCTCACCTTGTCACTTGAGGAGCGATACAGGTTGTCCGTATATCCCAAGTCGGTATCCAAGGTTGGCGTGACATAAAACGGCCCGGTCTGCAGGTTGGCAGGCTCGATAGCCAAGGCTGCGGATGTAGCGAAGGCTCCGCTGGCTGCCGCAAGCACCGCTGGCACACGCTTGAGCGCAAATGGAGACATCAATTTAACTCCTCGAAGTGACGACATCTTTTTATTGCATGCACAACGAACATGATAACAACTTGTGTTGAAGTTATCGAAGCCCTGCAACCGATTAATCCCGGCACCAATTCACAATTTGATCACCCATTGTGCCGTGGCAGACTTCTGCAGGAAAATGCCAGCGCTAATAGACTACTGAACGTAAATGCCACCGCGGGGATCTGCATATTAAAATCCACAAGGGAATGCAGACCAAGCCAGACTATCGCCATAGTAACAGCGAATGCCGCCCCCCTGTACAGAGGCGTATGGCGCTGTCGCTGAACCTGATGGGCACTGCGCAGTGCCAGCACCACCACGGCGACCAGGGCAACTACAGCTAGCGGGCCCAACTCCAGGGCGAACTGCAGGTAATCGTTGTGTGCATGCAGGTGAAAGCCTGCAAACTCAGGGCCCTGAAAGTTAGGGAAAATGCCATAGAAAGAGCCGCCGCCAGAGCCGGTGAGGGGGAATTCCCGGATGTAATCCAGCGCGTACGCATTAGACCAGGTACGCCCCTCCGCAGCCGGATTAGTTTGAGCCAGGCGCTCCAGCACCTTGTCGACGCCAAACCAATAACCCAGAATAAGCATATCTACCAGCAAAAGACTCCCCAAAAAGGCGACCACCCGAGGGGAAAAGCGGCGGCCACTGTATAGCCCAATAGCTCCCGCCACACCCAGGCTAATAAAGAATGCCGCATTGCCCATGCGCGAGCGAGTGAGCACCAGGGCTACAACCATCACGGCCAGGTATATGCGCAGGCGCATTTTGGGGCTGAGCAATAAGCGCAGCCAGCGCCGGGCTCGCTCTTTCCAGTTGCGGGCTCCTCGGGTTGCGAGCCGAGAGAGCAGCAGGCCAATACCCGCCGCTAGGCACAGATTGAGATAACCCGCCAGATGGTTGCGATTAACGAAGGTGCCGGTAGCAACCCCCTTGCCCAGATACTTCTCCACAAAGAAGCCTAGCTCCATTCCGCTTAACACCATGAAAGCGCCATAGGCCGCTTGAAGCGTGCCGCTAAATACCAGCACCTGCAAAAACAACCTTAAACGACGGTGGCTGTTGACCAACGCCAAGGTAAGGAAAAACCCCGCGGTGTAGGCACACCCTAGCAGTAAATAGTATTTGCCCTGCTCCCTGTCTAACGACAGAGGTAGCCAGCCCTCGGCGATATGCCAGGCATAGGCCTGCGGCGAAAGAAACTCCACCAATGAACGAGGTAGGTATTGGATTTGCAACCACACCCAAAGCTGCACCAGCAGAAGCAGGCAGAGCGGCAGACGAGCATGCCGCCACAGGCCTCGATTAAAGCGGGCATTGTCTGTTATGTAGAGCAGAAGCCAGCCCGCTAGAACCAGAAGCACCAGAGTTGCCAACATAGCGCCGCCCCAAATTCGGTTGGAGCCGAATGGCAGAGGGGCCCACACCAGAATGGCAAGGTAGAGGGCATAGAGGCCTTGTTCTAGTTTTTGGGGCATCGCCAGCTACAGAATGAAAAAGGGCAGCGTGCTGGCTGCCCTGTGGTCTTTTGGAGAGCGCTTAAACAGAGCCGCTGACATCGCCCCCGCCGGTGGGCGAGAACTTGTCTTCGTAAACATCAGGCTGGGCCATGGTAGCGATGAATTCTTCCAGTGCCCTGTCCGCCGCCGATGCCACTGCGCCAGTTTCCCCGACCGCAGCCTTAACTGCGGTAGTCACACCTTGCGCCTGAGCCAGATTGGAAGCCAGGCTAACGCCAGCACTGGCAAAAGAGACCCGGTTAGCTTCATCTCCAGACACCATGGCAAATATTGTGGCCTCCGAGAGTGTCATAAAATACGTGCTCATCAACAGGCTTATGATTTCTGAATGGGAGGTGCTGGTGGCCAGGGCAATGTTTACTTCATCGTAGGCGGCAGTGCCCTCTTGTGCGTTTACGACAAACGGCAGCAGGGACAGCACGGCGGTCAACCACAGGGTACATAGAGGCTTTTTCATGGAGAACTCCATCGGCTTCTGCAACGCAGAGCCTTTTCCTATATGCGGGAACGATATTGGCTTTAATACCGCCTGTCAATTAACCACCCCGACAGGCAACACCTTCAGGGGTTACGCTTGACCCGGGACACCTAAAGGTTCAGATTATACTAACAATTTCGTAGACACCCCCAAAATGGCACTTCAGCAAGCACTAAACTTCATTCACGTGCTAAAAAGCAGATCAGCGGATACGGGCCGCAACGATAATGATCTGCCTGATATAGGAGCCATCAGTGAGGTCGGGAAAAACGAGGGGTTTCAATTCACCATAGAAGAACTACGCCAGGCTCATCGATTCGACTGGCAAATGCGACTGTCGGCAAAACTGTCTCAAGACGACTAACTCCGCTCGCTCATCTGGGCAACCGAGTGTTCCATTGCCAGATAGACTTTTGCTTCAAGCCCTGTAGCTGGGTCGTACACTAGCTTGTAGTGATTAATGCGCCGCCCCACATAATCCAGCTGCCCTTCCGGCAGTAACAATGATCGGCTAATCAAGCTATCTGACCAAGACATAACCCCGTCGGCAGGCCCAAACCTCCCAGGCCAAGCCTGAACCTCCTTGAGCTTGACCGGGCAACACAGGTTCAATGCTCTTAACCTTTCAAGAAAAGCAATTTCGGCATCCTCCGAACTGCACTTACTTGGAAATAACTCAAGACCGACCCTTGCTGACACTGCTGGATCAATATCCAGGCAAAGTACCGCAATCTGGAAATAGCCAAAGGCCAGGTCTAGTAGCTCATTTACTCCACCGATTTTCAGGTGGAGCATAAAGTCCCGCGCCTGCTTACGGTCTACTGGGCGGAGTTGAAACCTGATCGGTGCCTTGGGACGCGACAACATCACCCCCACATAACTAGACCCCGTACCAAAGGGCGGTAATTGAATAAGCCTAGAAATACACTCCAAATGACCGCCATAATCCTGGTCAGGGCAGGCTTGTGCCAGCAACTGCGCCAGGGTATCGAGGCTTAGCGCAGGATGCCCCTCTGCCTTCCCTCCAGTTGCCTGAAGAAAAACGCCGGGAGGTGCGTCCAGCACTCGCCTGCCCACAGGTAGGTCATGCTCCAACCACAGATTTGAGACAGAAAGCCCAGAGCGACCACTGAACCAAAATTCGCTGATACTTCTCACAGGCAGCCATGTCGAGGGGAGAGGCAAGCCCAACCACCGTCTTAAGGTCGCAAAATCCTCCAACGTAAAACCCTGAGAGAGATCGACTGATACAGCCCCTTCAATTAGCCTGCACTCGAGCAGAACGCGCGGAACAAAAGGCAGATGAAGTGCGAATTCATTTAACTCTAACCATGACTGCGCCGGCAACAGTTCGCTGGCAGGTGCGGGCTCTGCCAGCGCAAGAAATTGCGCCAGATTTTCACTCATTCTGCATTTTGCTAACTGCGGAAGCCGCCTGTAAATTTCTAGAGTCCGAGATCAAGGCATCGCACAATGAGGGCAAGTCACTTAACTTCCGCCTGTAAGCAAGCCCTCTCAGTGGCACGGCAGCTAATAGCTGCCGAAGCTGCTTAAGCTCATCCGTTCGTCGACTATGGGGCAATTGATAGGAGGGCCCGGGGAACAGATTACCCAGCAGACCCAGCAGTGCTTTCGCACCAGAGATATTCGAAATCGCCAGATCGGCATCTAGATTCACCGCTGAGTATATCGCACGCAGGGGTAGTGCATTTAAGGCCTGCTCTCCCTGGTTGATTTGGACGCGCCGTTTATTACCTAGATGGGACTGACCCTGCCCTCGCCACGACGCTCGCCCCAGTTCTTTCAGCGCATCCTCACACAGTCGCACCCAGGGCACCCCCGTATGGGCAAGAGATTCGCCACCCGCCCCCGGCGTAAGTACCAGAACATCATCGCTCATAACCCTAAAACCACGCCTGGCAAATGCCGCTGCAGTCGTCGATTTTCCACCTCCACTTGGGGCCATGAGGGCAATAGCGTAACCACCGAGATCTATCACGCTGGCGTGCAGGCACAGACTGCCGCGCAACCTAAGGGCAAAACCTAACAATGGCCCTGACAGGTATACCGGAAAATCTTCAAATTCGAATGGGTCAGCGTTAAGGATATAGATCGCAGCACCCAATCCGTCCACGATGACCTCCAGCCCATTCGGATATGCAACGTGATAACACGCATTAGACAGAAGCATGCCGCGTTTGGGCCACTCAAAATCAACTGGTTGCTGCGGACTCACATTAAAGCCCAGAGAGATGCAGCGCTCGTAAGTATGCTGCGGAGCGCCATGACATAGTCGAATATCAGCGGCTAACTGACCCCCGTGACGATCGGGGAACTCACTCAGAGGAAAATCAGAACCTAAACACAGCCCATAGACTTGGTAAAAAAACACAATACAGGCGCTTCCGTATTACTACTGAGAAGGGTTCGCGAAGTCTTGGAAAAATCCTTCATTGAGACTGTAAGCAGCCTGACCTTTGGACACTTCTCGCAGGCCACCGTAGCTATTTAGCTTAGGCGCGGAATACTTTTTCAGGTCAGGGGATTGATAGGCCTTTTTGGGTGCTCCGTTCTGCTCGATCGATTTTTGGTCGTCGTTCATTAAACTCATTCCCGCACGTCGCTTAGTTCAACCCCAGCTAGCCATTCCGCCACTGCTATAGGCAAAGTTGTCATGTCCGCTTCATCCGCTTTGAGTTTATCAGGGTTTCGCAGGAATTGCGCAAGCACAGGCAATTCCAATATGTCTTCAAGAGGGGCTAGTTCAGCCAGATAGGTGTCTGCATGAAGAGGACCCAACTTTTGCAACGACGTATATGCAGGCGAAAGTCTCGGGAGCACTTTTTTTCTCAACCTCACACTTTCCGGCAACTTCCCAACCATAGCATGCCGGAGTAGGGCTTTATTCTCGAACCAAGGCACTGCCGGCATGGATAGTACAAACTCTACCAATCGCAAATCGAGAAATGGATGTCGAAATTCATAGGGCACCCCAGTCATTTGCGCATCAAGACGCCCAATAATGGCTGGCCAGACTGGCGAGGACAGGTCGTAATATGCCTCGCTACGAGACACAACCCCCGCACCCACTTTTCCTGCCGCAAGGTCATGAAAGCGCTCTATCAAACCGGTTCTTTTCAAGAAACCTGATTTGAACCAAGGGGCCAATACGGGCCGTTCAGGATGGCGCTCGTAGCGCCCTTTGAGTGAGCTGCGTATACCCAGCGGTGGGGGCTTACTGTGCAAACGGTAATACTGCCAAAAATCACTGGCAAACTCCCCCCACTGCCGAGAGGCCATCAAACGAGAGAAATGATTCGGCGAGCTGGTCAGTAGACCATCGCCGCCCTGCCCAGTGAATCCAACTCTGGACGTCACCGCCATCTGTCTCAACAATTTGAGAAAAGTATGCCAAAAACTATATCGCACAGGTTCCGGCTGTGCCCAGCTGTTTAGCTGCCAATTCTGAAACATATCACCTTGATCAATCTCGGTAACCTTATGCCGCGCGCCTAGGTATTCCGCTGCCTCAGAGGCAAATGCAGCTTCGCGATCTTCAGACCAGATCTCCCTCGCATCCAGCGTATACAGGTCCAGTTCATAGTGGCAGCCTCCCACAGATCTGGCCATTGAGGCCACTGCAGTGGAATCCAGGCCTCCACTCATTAGCACCCCGGCCGACTTTCTGGGAAGACGATCTCGAACACTGTCCTCGAGCAACTCAGCAAACTGAAGAGGGTATTCCTCACTCTTTAAACCCAGGTCGCCTTCCGTCGCAAGAGACCAGTATTTTCTCAACTTCAATCTTCCATCAAGAAACTCAAGGCTGTGAGCTGGCGCCAGCCGCTTGATCTGCTTGTAGACGGTTACCGTCTGATCCGCGGGGTAACCAAATGCCAGAAAATCAGCGAGGTAGTTTTCATCCAGACTACGGCTTATCCCCGGATGCCGAGCAATACCTTCAAGAGCATTGGAAAACAAAAACAAGTTCCCAGTCTGCACATAAAAGAAAGGTTTGATCCCTATCTGATCGCGTATGCAGAAAACTGCTCGAGTCTCGCTATCCCAAATGACGGCTGAAAAGTCACCAGATATACGATTAAGTGCATCTTGACCCCACTTGATCCAGGCTTGGAGCAGCAATTGAGCATCATCGCAAACTTCAAATTGATTCCGCTCGCCGAGCGCCCGAATAAGCTCCAGGCGTCGGTCCAATCTAACATCTCCAAAAACAGCATATCGACCAATGCGGCAAGGTTGGGTACTTGGGCTCTTATCACCAGCGCCAGCCAGATGCGCCTGAACGACCCCAAATGCGCCGTCGACGAACACCGTCTGAAGGTCGGGACCAATCTGCGCCAGATAGGCGCCCATGCCCTCAAGGTATTTCACATTTGGCGGACTCCCGCCCAAGCAGAGCAAGCCCATGAATGGCCTCAATGAAACTCACCCTTCGGACCAATATTCTCCCGCTCAAATCGTGTGTAAATAGTGTTTACGGACAACTCCTCACCCACAGGGTTGCCATCGACTTCAATCCAAGCATGAGCCTCAAACTGACCGGTGAACCGCCGTGCTCCCAAGCAAAGCTCAGCATTATGACCTAATCGTTGGAGCGAGTAGCTCAAAACCAGAGACTTAGTGAGGCAATCTGCGGGATAGATTGAGAACCTGCGATTGGCATAAGTTATCAGGCTAGCGATCCGCTCTGCCTGCTTGATACTATTTACTTTGCGTCGATAGGGCGGCATCCAGTCTGCCAGCTGGTTTAATGACGCGTTGCACACTTTGACACTAGTCCGGCGCAGCCAAAACTCGACAATTGGAATGAACAAACTGGTCCGTATGACTAGCAAGCGTTCGACCATCGTCAGGGGTGGTGAAATATTGGACCCGGTCACTTACAGACACTCTCCGCGAAAGCGGCAATAGGATAGAACAGTCAGGCAAGTTAAAGAACAGGACATGGCCTGTCAAGACGACTACGGAGTACTGGCTACATCAGTTGTGGTAACCTCTCTCTTCACATGCTTCATTCATCATCATACAGTTGAAAATAGATGTTGCCATAGTAGGGTCGGGGCCAGCTGGTGCGATGGCAGCGACCATACTTGCCGGTAGCGGATTACGTACCTGTGTCATAGAAAAGGCTATCTTGCCTCGCCCAAAGGCCTGTGGCGGATTGATGCCAGGCTCCGTTTCCCACCTCAGTCCCGTGTCTTTTGACCACCTAATTAAACACCGAGTGAGCAGGATGGATTTCAGCCTGAGGGGGGGGGATGCACACGGGGCCACCTATGGGCCGCACGAACTATTTTTGGTCGATCGAGCTGAATTTGATGCAGGCCTGATCGAACTGGCAATTTCCAGGGCGCGAGGCGACCTGAAGCTACTTGAAAATGCCTTGGTGACCGATGTGCAGGAAACCGAAAACGGCGTGCACATCAGCGGCAAAAATTTTGACACCATACAGGCTCGAGGACTGATCGCTGCCGATGGTGCCAGCAGCCTGGTCGCCAGACGCACAGGCCTGTTTCACAACCAAAAACAGGCTGTGGCTTTCGATGTAGAATTGGCGGTGCCATCGGAGGCCTATCACCGCTTTTCGAAAAGTGTCTATTTCGACTATTTCATCGTACCCGCTGGTTACGGCTGGATTTTCCCCAAACAGGAAGGTGTTTTAAGCTGTGGTATCGGCAGCTGGGACTATCAAGGCAACCCTTTGCAGAAGGTACTCAATACTTTTCTCTCTACACATCTTCCAATGGACAAAGTCAGGGTAATCTCAAATTCCGGATACCCCATCCCGGTGTTCTCAGAAAATAGAGCCATTTCCACTTCAAGAATCTGCCTCACCGGCGATGCTGCCGGGCTGGTCGACCCCGTTTCGGGCGAAGGGATTCGCTACGCCTTGCACAGTGGCAAGTTGGCAGCGGAAGCGATACTAGCAATGCTCACAGACGAGGATGGGCATTCACCCACAGGACTAGACTGCGCCACATACAGCTCGAGTATCAGAGCCGGGCTGGGCAAAAGACTGGAAAACATCCATCAATTTGTATCACTACCTTTTCACCAGGCCCCGGATATCTATTACCGGAAATTTATCGTGGGCGGTGGTGGACAGGGCGCCTATCAACCTTCACATTTATAAGCTGGCAGTGTCGTAAAGCGGCTTGGGCAACAGCAAAATCAGCAACTCGGCACCCTCGCTTATCTCGCCGAAAGTGTGGCATCACGCTTAATCAAAGTTACGTTAAGGCCACTTACCACCCCGCCAATGAGGCCCATAGAAATGAATGCTAGTAAATGCTATAACCCAGCAATATTCCTCGCGACGCCAATAAGTTATGCGAACTTCACCTATTTCTTGCATCGCTTAACCATGGACAGGTAATAAAAGTGCAAAAATATCGTTTCCAAATACTGTTGGCAGCCGCCGTTGCAGCAGCTGCCCCCAACATGGCGCTCGGGGCAGCATGCCTGGAAAATTCTTCTCCAGGAAGAATCTGCACCGCCAATGACTTCGAAACTGTTTCTGAAGAGTTGATTTCCGGACCATCTAGCTGTGTCGACGGCGAGATTATTCCTGGGGACCTGGTGATGCGCATTGGCCTGCTGGGCAATCGGAACAGCACCTATGACATCGGGTTTTTTATCGGTGATGCGGATAACTCGCCGATAAACGGCGAGAGCTGCACCTTCGATTCTCTGGACCGTATTGAACCTGTAGACGGAATTTTTGACGGTCTCAGTGGTAACGGCCCCTACCGCAACCTGGAAGGCAATGCCTGCGGTGATGCCAATAAAAGTGACAGGGTCATTTATAAAGACATAACCCTCAGCAACGTGCTGTGCCAGGACCTCAATAACGATGGCACTCTGGATGTTGCCTACGCAATTACCTGGAAGCAGAACTCAAGTGCCTGCGACGATGCCAGCGATCCAGCGAATTTCAGCCTTTCAACGAGCAGCAAGTGCATTGATACCATTGGGGATATAGGAGAAGTGCCCGTTGTACCGCCCAACCCTGAAATCCCAGTAATACGCGTCCAGAAAACAGCTGAGCCTCTTGTGATCAGCCCCGGTGAAGACGTGGACTATACAATCAATGTGGTGAATGAAGGCCCGATCACAGTGTTTATCGATACGCTGGTCGATGACAAGTTCGGCGACTTGAACGGAGCAGGCTCATGTAGCATGCCGCAGGAAATTGCCTCGGGCGAGATCTACACTTGCAGTTTCAATGCTTTTCCCTCCGGCACGGCACCCGGAGTTCATCTGAACACTGTGACCGCCAGCGGCACTGGGGACGGCAAGCCCGTCAGCGATATGGGACGAGCTCTAGTCAATTTCATTGAAGTTGCTAAGGGAGCGATCGGCTACCTGGTTTGGAACGACTTGAATGCAGACGGGATTAAACAGGAAAATGAAGAGGGTATCGCCGGCGTCACCATAGAGCTTTACGAGGCGCGCATTCCAACACCCACGATCGCTGTGACCAACGAGTCCGGATTCTATGCTTTTACGGATCTGGGAGGGGGTATTTACAACGTGGTGGCGGTTGAAGATTCGTCAGGACCATTGGACAACCTGGTACGCACCACCGCCGATAATCCCCTGGAGGTGGTTCTTAAGCCCGGACAAGTCAATACGTTTGCGAACTTCGGCTATGTACGCGCCGAAATGACAGTTTCCAAAGCGGTAAGCCCCCAAGTGGTGTTTGCTCCTGGTGGGCTGGTCACTTACACGGTGGAAGTTCAGAACTCGGGAGTGATTGCCTGGGAACTGACCGAACTAGTGGACGACAAATTCGGTGACCTGATTGACCAGGGAGACTGCGCGCTCCCCGCTACGCCATTGGCACCGGGAGATATCTACAGCTGCGAATTCGACCGCCAAATCGATGGTAACCCAGGCGAAAACCATACCAACACTGTGCAGGCTGCTGCCAAAGACCTCGTTGAAGGTTACTTTATCTATGGCGCCGATGATGCTGTCGTCGGCATTGAAGATCCTGTCAATGGTTCTCTGGGTAACCTTGTGTGGCTGGACGAAAATGCCAATGGAGTTTTAGACGAAGGCGAGGTGGGGTTAAACCGGGTAACCATTGACCTCTCCTACGACGCTGACAGCGATGGCAATTATGAAACACTGGTTGCCACGGATACCACCATTAACAATGGCGAGTACGGTTTCATTGGTCTGCCGGCGGGCAATTACCGAGTCACCGTCACTGACACCAACCAGATTTTGAAGGATCGTTTTCTGACGACGCCGCCCGAACCTCTGGATTTGATTCTTGCACCCGGCGAATATTATGACAGCGCCGATTTTGGCTACGCGGACATACCCAAGCCCGCAATCCAGGTCATAAAAATTCCATCCGAATTTATTGTTAAATCGCCCTCTGCAGAGGTGACCTACTCCATTATTGTTTTAAATATTGGTGACACTGCGGTGACCCTTGATCAGTTGATCGACAGTCGCTTCGGTGACCTCAATGGTTTGGGGACCTGCGAATTGGGTGTCAGCATCACCAAAAGGCAAACTTACAAGTGCCGCTTTACAGAAACCATTTCGGGCGAGCCCCTGGAAATCCACCGCAACACCGTTTCCGCTAGAGCAACCGATGCTAATAACAACATCACTTTCGACTCCGGCCCCGCCGCCGTGCTGTTTTTAGCGCCCTCTAGCGCCGCTATTGGCGATCAGGTATGGGAAGACCTCAATGCAGACGGCGTTTTTGATGCAGGAGAACCCGGTATAAAAAACGTAACGGTGGACCTTTACCAAGCCGGTACGCGTTTGGCCACCACCAGCACTGACGCTTCTGGCAAATATGACTTCACGGCACTTGCCGCTGGCAACTATCAGGTAGTTGTCAGCGATACAACAGGCGCCCTTGATGGATTTATTCTGACAGGAGGTGCCGAGCCGTTGGACGTCAATCTGGAGACAGGTGAGATCTTCAACGACGCAGACTTCGGTTACGCAGCTGCGGCCATCGAGGTGGTGAAGATTGGCAATCGCAGAGCTTTATTAGGCTCCAGCGGCGAGGTGATCTACACCATCACCACTCGCAACTCGAGCTACGTGAATGTCACTCTGACCGATCTTGACGACGACCGTTTCGGTGACCTGAACGGCCAGGGCAATTGCGCCCTACCTGTGGCTATATCTGCCAGGTCGTCAGTCGCCTGTCAGTTCACGCAAATAATTACCGGTTCTCCTGGTAGCGTTCACACCAATATTGTGACCGCCACCGCAGTCGATGATGAAAACAACGTGGTAGATTCTAAGTCATCGTTTAGTGTGGACTTTGTGCCAATCAACTTCGGGGCAAGCGGCTATCTGGTGTGGGACGATGAGAACGGCAATGGCCAGCGAGAAAGCTCGGAACCAGGCATCGGCAATGTGACGGTTGAACTCCAGCTGGATGAGGACAACAACGGCAGCTATGAAAAAAGAACCGCCACCGCTGTTACCAATAGCAATGGCTATTACGTGTTTGTTCCTGTGCCGACGGGCAACTGGCGAATCGAGGTTACCGATGAATATGCTGTATTAACTGACAAGATGCTGACCGGCGGCACCAACCCTAACGCCTTTAGCCTCACCTCAGGACAAATCTACCAGAATGCCAATTTCGGCTACTTCGTGGATCCTACCGAACCACCTATTGACCCTCCACCCATTGATCCGCCCGACACTGAAATACAAAATATTCCGGTGACACCACAGTGGATTTTGGGACTGATAATTCTGGGGGCACTGGGCCTGGGCCTAAACGCGCGTCGCCGCATCGAACTTCGATAAAGAGGGCTGAAAGTCGCTGCTGACACGTCAGGTCATCGATCAATCGGCGGCCCTTCGTCCGGGTCGATTTCGGCGGTTGGGCTGTTCCGAGTAATTAAAAAATTCCTTGGCTATCTGGGAAAGCCCACGGCGGTCTCGTCTACCTGTGCGACGATCATCGTGGTGTGTATACATACAATCGCAACGCGCCGCTGGGCAGCCTGGTAAAGGGAGGTGGGGAGCCTCTCTCTCCAAAAAACGTTTACCTTGCAAGCGCTTGATCGCCGAACAATGACCGTTGCAGGACACGGCCGCGTATCGGCTGTTGGTCGATGATTTTACCGCCTTTTGGCGTAATGCCGCTTGGTAACCCAGCGCAGAACGAGCCATGGGTTTGCGCTTACGAGCGAACAACCGGAAGAAAAGCAGAATGCCCGCAACAAGGCCTCCTGCCAGCAGAAATGTCTCGAACATGGGAATCCGTCCCCCTGAGCTAACTGTGTCGCCTTAGTATACTTCAGTTCAGACCCAATACATCAAAAGTAACCAGCAAAATTTGACGGCTGATCACTAATAACTCTCGGGCGATTTTAATCGTTTGATTAGCTATTAATTCGTGGTCCTGGAGACACTCGACCCCCACTTTGGGGGGCGACCGGCCGCAGGGCTGCAGACATCAGGCTTCGAATGGATGCCGCAGTACTATCGTCTCAACCCGATCAGGACCGGTAGAAATGATGTCAATAGGCGCACCTACCACTTCCTCTATCTTCTGGATGTAGTCCCTGGCCGCCTGAGGCAGTTCTTCCAGGGATTGCGCCCCCAGCGTGGTTTCGGACCAGCCGGGCACCTCTTCATATACCGGATGTAGGCCTTCGTAATCGTCTGAATCAACCGGATTGGGGACAGGATTGCCGTTGACACAGGCATAACCAACACAGATCTGGATAGATTCCAAACCGTCCAGCACGTCCAGCTTGGTCAAGCAAAGACCACTTACCGAATTGATGTTAACCGCATTGCGCAAGGCAACGGCGTCAAACCAACCACAGCGACGAGGGCGGCCCGTGGTGGCACCAAACTCGTGGCCCTTTTCGGCCAGATGAGCACCGGTCGCGTCGAATAATTCAGTAGGGAATGGGCCTGAACCAACACGGGTGGTGTAGGCCTTGGTGATACCCAGCACATAATCCAAATACAAGGGACCGAAGCCGGAACCGGTGGCGGTGCCGCCAGCGGTGGTATTGGAACTGGTCACATAGGGGTAGGTACCATGGTCTATGTCCAGTAACGAGCCCTGGGCACCTTCAAACATAATTTTGGCATTGGTCTTACGACACTCATGCAAAATGGCAGTCACATCGGCAATCATGGGTTTGAGTTGCTCACCCATCGTCAGGGCTTCTTCCAGCACATTCTCGTAACTCAGCGGCTCAGCATGATAATAGTGCTCCAGAGCGAAGTTATGATATTCCATCACTTCTTTGAGTTTGCGGGCAAAGCGTTCCTTGTCCTGCAGGTCACCCAGGCGCAGTCCACGGCGGGCCACTTTGTCTTCGTAGGCGGGGCCTATGCCGCGACCCGTGGTACCAATTTTTTCGCTACCGCGCTTGGCTTCTCGAGCCTGATCCAGGGCCACGTGATAGGGCAGGATCAAAGGGCAAGCAGGAGAAATTTTCAGACGATCACGAACCGGCACGCCCTTCTCTTCCAGCTGGGCCATTTCCTTGAGCAGTGCCTCGGGAGATAACACAACGCCATTGCCGATCAAGCACTGCACATGCTCACGCAAAATACCGGAAGGAATAAGATGGAGTACAGTTTTCTCTCCGTCGATCACCAGGGTATGCCCGGCGTTATGACCACCCTGAAACCGGACTACGGCGCTGGCCTGGTCAGTGAGGAGGTCAACAATTTTACCCTTTCCCTCATCACCCCATTGGGTGCCGAGGACGACTACGTTTTTGCTCATGGTGTTGCTCTACTTACGTATTGTGCCGTCAGAAGACGGGGAAAATTAACGTCGTCATTGCCGCCTTCGCGGAGATGAAGACCTAGATTTCTTGTACTAACCATTCACCATCACTGTGCACCAGCGCTCGATCACAACGGCTATCGGGCTCGGATGAAAGGTTATTAATTACAATCTCGCCCTCAGCCCGCAATTGAGCCACTTTCGCCAACAGTTCAAGGTCATCGCTATCTGGGATGCTGATAGCACCCTGCCTCTCTTGAGTCGCTGGTAACAAGCCCATTAACGACTTGAGGTCAGTGGCAAAACCGGTGGCGGGACGTGAGCGACCAAATACTTCACCAACCCCGTTGTAACGGCCACCATTGGCCAATGCCTGACCGCGGCCGGGCACATAGGCAGCGAATACAATGCCAGTGTGGTAGTGATAACCGCGTAACTCAGCGAGATCAAAATAAATGGAGAGATCCGGACACTGGCGGCGAATATCGGTCGCCACATCCTGCAGGGCATCCACCGCGATCAGCGCCTGAGGCACCCTGTCGGCAAATAGCTCTCTAGCGGCGACCAGCACTTCGTCATCCCCGTGCAAGTCCACCAGACCAATAATTAAGGTGGCAATATCTTCAGGAACATTGTCCAGTGCCAGCAACAGATCGGGCACCGATTTACGCTGCAGGCAGTCAAAGATAGCGGCTTCCTGAGCTTCATCCAGATCGGCGGTGGCAAGTACAGCCTCGTAAACGCCCACATGGCCCAAATCCAGAGTATAAGCCGCATCCAGTTCGGCGGCGTCCAGGGTAGCCAACATCAGGCGAATAACTTCCACATCGGCCGCCAGACTATCGTCACCGTATAGCTCGGCACCCAGCTGAATGGGTGACCGGGAAGCCATTAATGACTTGGGGCGGGTGTGCAAGGTGGAGCCTGCGTAACAAAGGCGGGACACCCCCTCAGGTGCGAGGCTGTGGGCATCAATGCGGGCAACTTGCGGAGTAATGTCGGCGCGTACACCCATGCTCCGACCGGAGAGTTGGTCAGTAAGCTTGAATGTCAGCAAGTCCAGGTCCTGACCCAGGCCGCTGAGCAGGGAGTCAGTAAATTCCACCAGGGGTGGAATTACCAGTTCATAGCCCCAGCTGCGGAACATATCCAGCAGGCGACGGCGTAGCTGCTCTACAGTGGCGGCCTGTGCGGGAAGAACTTCCTCAATCCCGTCGGGCAATTGCCAGCGATCAACCGATGTCATGTATAGCCTTCAATTTACCAAATAAAGCAGAACAACCCCGAACAGCATACTGCCGAGACCGATCTTACGGATAACACGATCATCCATCTGCGCCACCACAGCCAGCATATTGCGCCAGTGGTTGGGGCTGATGAAAGGCATCGCGCCTTCAATGATAAAAACCAGTGCCAGGGCCACCGGGAGCACATGCCAAAAGTCCACAAACTCCCCTCAGAATTGGCCAGACACAAAAAACCGTGGGCCCGGCGTTTGTGGCTCAAACGACGAATCCCACGGTTGCGGGATGCTATCACATTAGAGGGAGTTAGTACCTGTGTTTTTTGGGTACATTAGCAAAGCCAGCTCCCCGCTCTCGCGGGGAGCCAATCAAAGCCCTGCAACGGTAGCAGCTATTTACCGCCCTGTGAGTCCTTGAGATACCGGAAGAACTCGCTGTCAGGCTGCACCAGCAACACATCGCCCTGGCCCTGGAAGGACTCTTGATAGGCTTTGAGGCTGCGGGTGAAAGAATAGAATTCCGGATCCTGGTTGAAGGCATCCGCATAAATACGGGTTGCTTCAGCATCGCCAGAACCACGGATCTGTTCAGCGTCGCGATAGGCATTAGCCTTAATTACCGTGACCTCACGATCAGCAGCAGCCTCAATACCTTCGGCCAGCTCCTGACCCTGGGAGCGGTGCTCACGGGCTTCCTTTTCACGCTCGGCGTTCATCCGTCGATACACCGATTCGGAGACATCGGGTGGCAGATCAATCTGCTTGACTCGCACGTCTACCAGTTCGACCCCTAACTCAGTCAGGGCCACGTCGTTCAGCAACTCGGCCAGGTCAATCATCAGCTGGTCGCGTTCGCCGGAAACTACTTCCTGAATCGTTCGAACGGCCACCTGGTTTCTCAGACCGTCGTTGATACGCTGGGACAACAGGCCCATGGCCCTGGCTTCTTCGCCATTAGTCGCGGTGTAGAACTTGGTCGTATCTTTCACCCGGAACTTGGCGTAGGAGTCCACAATCAGCGCTTTTTGCTCCTGGGTGAAAAAACGCTCCGGCTGGGAGTCTACGGTCAATACGCGCCCGTCAAACTTACGCACGTTGTTGACGAAAGGAATTTTCCAGTGCAAACCGGGTTGAATATCCGGATTCACGACTTCACCGAACTTGAGCAATACGCCGCGTTCAGTTTCCTTCATCACGTACAAAGAATTGCTTCCCACGAATACTAGCAGGGCAACAATGATCATAATTGTCATATTACGGCTGGACATGATTAGCGACCCCCCCGACGAGTGGAACTGCTGGACGCTGCGTCTCGGCGCAGCTGTTCGGTAACGGCATCAGTGATTTCACGCAGGCTGGCGCTGTCGATATTAGCAGCTCGGCCGCCGCGGCCCTGGCTTTGTTCAGCCAGCTTATCCAGAGGCAGGTACATCATATTGTTGCCCCCCTCTACATCGACCATCACCTTATTGGTGTTGCTGTATACGCCTTGCAGCGCGTCCAGGTAGAGTCGCTCCCGCGTGACCTGTGGGGCTTTCTCATACTCGGCAAACAGCTTGTTGAAGCGGTCAGCCTCACCCTCTGCATTGGCGATCACCTCTTCCCTGTAGGCGCTGGCTTCTTCTATTTGGCGCTGGGCTGAACCTCGCGCTTCAGGCACCACGGCATTGGCATAGGCCTGGGCTTCATTCTTCACCCGCTCCTCGTCCTCGCGCGCCTTAATCACGTCGTCAAACGCCTCTTGCACTTGTGTGGGCGGCTTGGATTCATCGACGTTAACCTTGCTGACCAGAATACCTGTCTCGTACATATCCAGGTATTCCTGTAGCCGGTCGTCAACATCCATACCAATTTTGGCTCGACCTTCGGTCAGCACCAGATCCATACTATTGCCGCCTACTACATGGCGCAGAGCACTCTGCGCAGCGTGCTGCAGGGAACGCTCGGGTTCTCGAACCTGAAGAACAAACTTCTTCGGGTCATTGATCACATACTGGACCGACAGACGCACTTCAACGATGTTCTCGTCCTGGGTCAGCATGATCTCTCGTAGGCTGGCCGAGCGCACCTTGGTGGTATTGACCCTGATCACTTCATCGATCAGGGGCGGATTCCACTGCAGACCGGGCTGAACGGTGTCGTAGTATTTACCAAAACGCAGCACCACGGCTCGCTCCTGCTGATCGATCTGGTAAAAGCCCATTAGGCCCCAGACGATAAGCGCGCCAATGGCTATCACACCAAACACGGTGCCGGAAAATAATGCTCCGCCCCCGCCGCTGCCACCACTTGCGCCAGAAGAGCCCCCAAAAATGCCGCCCAGTTTTTCCTGCAGCTTTTTCAGCGCTTCGTCCAAATCAGGCGGTCCTTGATCACCGCCACCCCAGGGATCTTTCGGTCCCTTGTTATTACCGCCACCGGGTTCATTCCAGGCCATAGTTAGTTCCTGTTTTCAAAGTCGAGAGAGTCTATCAAATTTTTGTGCGTTACTGTCATCCAGTATTTCAAAACAACGGCTCCGGGCCCTTCTTCATCAGTCGGTTCCAATCAGCCCTGGGCAGGCGCACCTGCAGATGGGCAACGCCGTCGTCGGAATAATTTTCAGATTCCACGGCACCCAGTCGATAAAGCGCTGCGCGCAGCCCACCTTGATCCGGGGCAATTTCCAACTGTCCACCAACCATATCCTGACCAACCACCTCGCTGACCCCCTGCCACACCACCGACACACCGCC
>ERZ1048686.1270-NODE-1270-length-19974-cov-5.699583_pt1 | contig 19974 bp, 17 predicted proteins | sample MGYA00383099_ERZ1048686 | MGnify/ENA primary metagenome ERZ1048686 (study PRJEB29581, sample SAMEA5548369) | metagenome | biome: marine; feature: coastal; material: water | depth 25 m | study: Short-term variability in the microbial, nano- and picoplankton... | reverse complement strand
TCATTCTCAGCACTCACATTCTAATCATCTAATCTACTCATCCTCAAATTATCAATCAATCCAACTATTCCAATAAGTGTCATCATTGATGCCGAGGGCTTGCTTCGTCACTTGAAGAGGTGCAAACGTATCCACCATGACGGCTAGTTCTCCAGTTTCTTTTTGCCCAATGCTCCTTTCCATTGCGCCAGGATGTGGACCATGTGGAATTCCAGCTGGATGCAAGGAAATATACCCTTTTTCCACATGATTTCGGCTCATGAAGTCTCCATCAACATAGTAAAGAACTTCGTCGGAGTCAATGTTGCTGTGATTGTAAGGAGCTGGAATGGCCTCTGGATGGTAGTCGTATAATCTCGGCACAAAAGAGCAAACCACGAAAGTTGATGTCTCAAATGTTTGGTGTACGGGGGGTGGTTGGTGCACTCTACCCGTGAGGGGTTCAAAGTCATGTATGCTGAACGCATATGGGAAATTGTAACCGTCCCAACCAACGACATCAAAAGGATGACGATCATAGGTTAAGGTATGCAGAGCATCTTGTTTTTTAACCTTGAGGATGAATTCCCCTTTTTCATTGAATGTTTCCAACTCAGTCGGTGCACGCATGTCCCTCTCACAGAATGGAGAATGTTCTAACAATTGTCCAAACCAATTCCGATATCGCTTAGGAGTATAAATCGGCTGGCGTGATTCAGTGATGAATAACCGGTTGTCTTCACCATCAAATTGAATCTGATAAATCATTCCACGAGGAATGAGAAGATAGTCACCGTATTTAAAATCGATGTTGCCCATAAATGTTCTGAGCTTCCCAGTGCCTTTGTGTATGAAGATTAACTCGTCGCTGTCCGTGTTTTTGTAGAAGTATTCTGTGAGCGACTTTCTAGGAGCTGAAAGGATTAACTGCACATCCTTATTGACCAACATTGGTACTCGGCTTTCGAGATAGTCATCCTTTGGCTCTACATCCCAGCCACGAAGCATGCGCGAAGTCATGTTGTTTTCAACTGCAATTTCAGGCTTCATGCTAATCGGTTCATCAACAGCGGTTACGCGTGTTGGGGCGTGTACATGGTAGAGATTGCTTGACATTCCATCGAAACCTACGGTGCCGAACAGTTGTTCCTGATAGAGAGATCCATTTTCTTGGCGAAACTGGGTGTGTCTCTTCGGTGGAATCTTTCCTAGCTTGTGATAAAAAGGCATTCAGTTGAATTTTGTTACGCAAAGGTATAAAGCCGAAACACTTCGATCATTGCCGAAATCAAGGCCTAAACTGTCTCGAATCAGTTCACAATTGAGTGTTGTAAAAGCAGATGCAAATTCTGAGAACAGATCGAGGATGAGGCTAGCTTAGTAGCATGAAGAAATTCCTTTCGGGGTTGATGTTATTGATAGGATTTGGGAGTGTCGCTCAGGTCACTGATTACGGCCCGACCAATGACTCACTCTACCTTGGGTTTTATCGTGATAGCATTGCCATGTTGGAGCGACCTAAACTCTTGATTGCTCCGTTCCATCCCGATCGCTACATGTCTCAAATCGATCATGAAATTGCTAAGGGAACTAACTATACCTATCAACATACTCGCGGATTTTTCAGAAAAGGATTGGACAATGCCATCATCATTGCAGCCAAGGAGCACAATAACTATGTGAATCTTCATGCTGATAATCCTGAGTTGAATATGGATTTGGACTTCCTATACAAGGTGACGAAGAACCCAATCATACCCTATGTGGCTCCTGTAATTGAGGATGATAAAGGATTTAAGAAGAGGCTGTCTTCCTATTGGGTGAAACTGCAGTCTGAAATGATCGAAGAACCTGAGCCAGGCACTCGAGTAGAAAAAGGGCAGTTGATCAGCCATGAGGAAACCAGAGAATTGATCACTACTTGTAAAATCTTGAATCCAATTTTGATCGACTCGCTCACTCCAAAATATGAAGCGGATTATTTCGTCATTATGAATGAGCTTGACATGGTCGCGACCTCAACTGACTATCGCGATTTTGAGCAGGATAACTATGGTCGATTGATCAAGGTTCATTTCACTGTGTTTGATGCAGAAGGAAATGAGCTGTATTCTCTGATTAAGAAGAGAGCATTTAGGTCAACTGAGAATGACTTGGCAACCATTATTAGGTCTCATTACTTGCCATTGGGCTACGAAATCATTTATTCATTGGACAGCTATCGCTTTCTCCAAGCGGGTCTCAACCCAATCAAAGAGGAAGAGAAAAAAACGATGGGCTTAAACCTTCCTGATTTGCCAACTTTGCGCAAAAATTAGCGCATGCCAACTCTGCTAAGTTTTCTTGAATCGAGAGCGCCAACTGAGCTCAATGCTGTTTTCGGAGCGATTAAAGATGCGTCGATTATCGTATCAGCTGAAGTAAATCGGGCTGGGCTAGGAGCAGACATTTACGGTGCCAAAGGAACCGAGAACGTACAAGGTGAGCAACAACAAAAGTTAGATGTCTATGCCGATGAAGTCTTTGCTGAGGCTTTTCGGAAGTCAGGTCAAATTGTAGGTCTTGCTAGTGAAGAAGTGGATGACGCCTTATTCTTTGAGGAAAATGCAGAGAGTGATTACGTCATCATGATTGATCCTCTAGACGGTTCTTCTAACATCGATGTCAATGTCGCCATTGGGACGATTTTCGCCATCTACAAGAGACGTTCTCCGATCGGGGGTCCTGTGAGTGAGGATGACTTTCTACAGCCAGGAAATGAAATGGTCGCAGCAGGTTATGTTAGCTACAGCGTTTCTACTCAAATGGTCTTCAGTGTTGGTGAAGGGCTTCACATTTTCACATTGGATCCAAAACATGGAGATTATCATTTGGTGAGCGAAAATGTTCGCATTCCAAGCGATGGAAAAGTCTACTCAATCAATGAAGTGAACTATGATGACTTCGATCAAAACCTTCAAGAGTTTGTGCAGTATTGCCGAGACAAGCGGAAGGGAGACGGTACTAGAAAATACACCGGCCGTTACATCGGTTCCTTGGTCGCTGACTTCCATCGAAACTTACTCAAAGGAGGAATCTATGTTTATCCATCAACAGTGGAAGCGCCAAAAGGAAAGCTGCGATTGTTATATGAGTGCAACCCGATGAGCTTTTTAGTAGAGCAAGCAGGGGGTTACGGAACTGACGGGGTGACACGAACACTCGACATCGTGCCGACCGAATTACATCAGCGCTGCCCGTTCTTTGTTGGCAGTCCAGTCATGATGGATGAGGTGATGAAAGGCTAGTCCGAGATTATCAACTTGCGCACCGTTGAATACCCGTTCTCGTTTTCAAGCCGAACAAAATAGGTCCCTGACGTGACTCCATTCAGTTGGATGGTATGTTCCGCTGTAGTCTGGAGGACAACGCGTCCGAATAAATCAGTCATTGTAATATAATACGGGTCAGCTAGGTTCAAATTGAGCACTCCGTTCTTAGTAACCGGGTTCGGATAGATCATAAAGTTGCTGACGTCTGGGCTGCGAAATCCAATGGTAGAATCTTCCGATGTTGTATCCGCATGATAGATTACGTTCATAATAATCGTATTGCTGATCGCGAAACCCGTTTCCAAACAGGGGTCGTTGACTGTCATGGAATACGAGAATGAATCACCGTCTTGAAAATCGATTCCAGCTGTAAGCGAAAGTTCAAGGCTGTCACCGGAACTGAGAGAGTCACTATTGTGCAACCAACTATACAAGAACGATGACGATACGCCGTTAAGAAATGATGCTTCAAAATGGATCACTGTTCCCGAATCAACGGTGTCATTAGCGAAAACATCAATGGATACAATTGGTGTCAAGGTATCAGAGCAAACTTCATATGCACCGAGCTCGATTTGAGAGCCCATGATCCTTGGCTTGCCTCCCAGATCGACCGTCATTCCAGAAATATTTGGTGTGGAGGAAGTGTTGTAAACCGTTGAATCCCCAATGTCGATTGCCATCGAACCAGCCATTGGTCGGAAATCATCATTAAGCGGGTCAACGAAAACTCCAGTTGTAAAAACCAATGGCGGATCGACGCCTGTGGCATAATACTCAGAACCTATTATCACTCTGTGAAGTGCGGTTGCGATTGATGACGTTGGTGCTTCGACTTCAGCGTTTAGAGGGGCATTATTGTTATAAATAATGGTGTTGCGAACCAAAGTATTTCCGCTCCCATCATCGAATCCACCGCCGCCACTAATGAAGGCAGAGTTTTCAGTCATCGTAACGTTGGTCAAGATGGGGCTGCACGGAGCACTGTTGCTCATTATCGAATAAACACCGCCGCCTCGAAGCCCAGCCGCATTGTTGTGAATTAATGAGTTCGAGATGATCGGGCTGCAGTCACGTCGATTGTAGATCGCACCGCCGTTGCTGTCAGCTTCGTTGTATTCGAGGGTGACATTTTCTAACCACGGATTGCATTCGGTATAGTTGAAGATCGCACCACCATCGCCTCCTGCGCTGTTGTCTCGAAAGAGCGTTCGTTTAATCACTGGACTACTCTTCCAATTTTGTATGGCGCCACCATCGGCATTTGTGCTGTTACCAGCGAATTCTGAGTTTTCAATTACGGCATCGCTTCCACCATCAAGTTCCATAGCTCCAGCTCCACCTTGACCAATATTTTCGATAAAGGAGCAATTCGAAAAAGTAGGGATGCTATTATCACAATAAACAGCGCCTCCTTGGTCATTTGCAATGTTGGAGACAAAGGAGCAAGAATCAAATTCTGGTGTGCTATTTATCGCGCAGTAAACTGCTCCTCCACCATCCCCATTTATTGCGCTATTATCTTTGAATAGACAGCCACGGAAAAAGGGTTTGGCGGTGATGCAGCGCACAGCTCCGCCTCCTTGACTTCCAATTTCACTATTTGCCGTGAATGATGTGTGATTGATTATGGCTCCGCTGTAGCTTATGAATAGAATCCCTGCACCACCTGAATGTGAATCTTGGGATTCAGTGTGCTGAACTCGGTTGTTATGAAAAGAACAACCATAAAGCCTCAGGATACTTTGCATAAGGATTGGTTGCTCGGTCATAAACATTCCAGCACCTCCTCTCTTTGCAATGTTATTTTCAAAGACAACATTTTGGAATAGATTCTGAGCGCCAAAAACATAAGCTCCAGCTCCATAGTCGTTATAAATCAATGTCCCAGTAGATGAGCTTCCGAGCAGTTGCGACGTTGTGTCATTAGCGCTCCCGTGCATAATGGTAATCCCATTAAAAAGTAAGTTGGCCCCACCGTGATCCACTGTAATCACGTGGTATGAGTTGTCAGACGAATCTCCAGCGACTCCAAGATCTCCAGAGAGAATCGAGACATTAGTTACATGCAATGAAACGCTGTCTTCTGCTCGATCAGCTAAGCTAGATTCACTTCCTGCAAAACCTCCATAAATTCTCAACGCCGAAGCGTAATCAAAGTAGAATGTGTTTAACCTAGAGTTAGCTGAATTATAGGGATTGGAATTTGGGTAGTACGTACCAGCAGCCACGAAAATTGAATCAATAGTATTTGCAGTGTCTAGGGCTTCTTGCAAATTCGTTAATGCATGCGTCCAACTCGTTCCATCATTGGCGCCAGAAGCGTCATCATTGACGTACCATGTGGTTTGAGATAAAAGTGAAAGGGGGAGAGCAAGTAAAATTGAGAGGACGATAGGCTTCATCGCGGGAGATTTAATGGACAAGTTAATTAATCCACCCCCAAATCTGAAAATGACTAGCGTCTAATCGATCAAGAGCGAAGTCTCATAGACGACACCTCGCGTTTTTAGCTTGACGACATAGGATCCTTTGTTGAACCTGTTCGTTTTTGCGGCAAGTAGCGGTTTCTCAGGGCTGATTTCAAACTCGCGATAAAAAACAGGGTTTAGCCCATCTCGTGATATTTCGATGGCTCCTTTCTTGGGACCAGCAGCTGGATCGTTTAATACCAACTGGAAGCTGTCTTCAGATTCCCACTCAACGGAAAGGGCTGACTCTTGCGCATACAGAGCGGATCCGGCGCAAAGACTAAAGGCAAATAGTAAAGCGAATCTCCTCATAATCCGTATTGTTTTGTTGTGAGCACCTAGCATCCCGATTGGATGCAATATAACTAACGGTGCACATACGTAGTTAGTGGTAAAACGCAAGTTTTCAACGTTGCGGTGGGTATCAAGCGTGGATACGATTTGTTTGCACGCTCTGAGTACATTCGCAACCGCCGACGAAAAGTGGGGATTGACGATATTCAAAAACGTTTTGACACTAGTCCACAAGTCGCTGAATTTGACTTTGGGCCTGATCTAGCTGCGCCCATACGTTACCGTCTGAAAGGCGTGGCTGGTTCTTCGATCAGCTTAATATTATCCTCCGTATTCAAGAAAAATAAGGTTCATCACGTTGCCATTTTCAATGATAGGGAAGAGGCGGCCTACTTTTTCAATGATGTCCAAAATGTAATTGCTGGGAATCGAGTTTTCTTCTTTCCGCACAGCGATCGCAAGCCCTATCAGGAGCAGGATCTTGAAGAGGAGTACAGAGGCAAGCAGCGCGATTCCGAAAATGGCCTCATGAGAGCCGAGGTTCTCAATGCCTTAAATGTCCGAAAACGACCAATTTTAATTGTCACTTATCCAGAGGCGTTGTCAGAGAAGGTGATCACGAAGCAAAGTCTGGTAAAGAACACTTTGGCCGTTCAGATCGGAGACAACCTAAGTCAGGAATTTATCAATGAAATGCTTTTCGAGTTGGACTTTGAGCGCGTAGACTTTGTGCATGAGCCGGGACAGTTCGCCATTCGAGGAGGTATTGTGGACATCTGGAGCTATTCGAATGAAAAGCCATATCGTGTTGAGCTTTTTGGAGAAGAGGTAGATAGTCTGAGGACTTTCGACCCAGTCAATCAACTGAGTATTCAGGATCATCAATACATCACGGTGGTTCCGGATGTTCAAAAGCAGGCAGCCAAAGAACTTCGTCAATCCTTTTTGGAATTCATTCCTAGTACTACGGCAGTTTGGGTAAAGAATTTTGAGCTCATTCAAGAGCGGATTGCCGATGAGTTCAAAAAGGCAGAAGAACGATATGCAGAAGTGGGTACTGGTGTAGTTCAACTTGCTCCAGACGAATTGTTCTTCTCGGAAGGTGACTTTCTGAATCAACTCTCGGCATTTTCTCAAATTGAATTTGATCGGCCCAGCTTGTTCAAACCGGATGTTGAAGTTCGCTTTAATCAGACTCCGCAAACGGCGTTCAACAAGAACTTTGACCTGCTCATTACAGACCTCACCAACCACACCAAAAACGGGTTCTACAACTACCTCTTCGCTGCGAATCCAAAGCAGATTACACGGCTTCATCAAATCTTTTCTGACATTCTTGAAAATCGAGAATCGACAGAAAAACCGTTCGATTTCGAAGGGATCAATTCAGCCATCCACGAGGGATTTATTGATCATGACCTGAAACTTATCTGTTATACAGATCATCAAATATTTGAGCGATATCATCGCTATAGACTCAAGGAAGGGTTTGCTGATGCAGAACGACAGATCAATCTCAAGGAACTCACCAGCCTGAAAACTGGGGATTTTGTCGTTCATATTGATCACGGAGTAGGAGAGTACAGCGGCATCCAGAAAATTGAGGTCAATGGCAAGATGCAGGAAGCTATTAGACTAATCTACAAAGGAGGCGATGTGCTCTACGTTAGCATTCATTCACTTCATCGCATCTCGAAATACATTGGGAAGGACGGTACCCCACCGAAGATCAATAAGCTTGGGAGCAATGCTTGGCAGAGTCTGAAGAATAAGACTAAGAAGAAGGTTAAGGAAGTGGCGTATGACTTAATCAAGTTGTATGCAGAGCGAAAAATGAAAGAAGGATTTGGGTTCACACCTGATACCTATTTGCAGACAGAGCTAGAATCTTCATTCATCTACGAAGACACTCCCGACCAGGTGAAGTCCACGGCTGCTGTGAAGGCTGACATGGAAAAGCCATACCCAATGGATCGACTTGTATGCGGCGATGTGGGTTTTGGGAAAACGGAGATAGCTATTCGAGCGGCGTTCAAGGCCGCGACAGATGGAAAGCAGGTTGCTGTTCTTGCTCCGACCACCATTCTTACGCTTCAGCACTTTAAGACTTTCCAAAGCAGGTTGGAACAATTCCCAGTTACGGTGGATTACATCAATCGGTTCAGATCGACTAAAGAGCAAAAAGATATCCTTAAGCGCCTTGCTGAAGGCAAGATTGACATCCTTATCGGGACGCATCGACTCGTGAGTAAAGACATTAAATTCAAAGATCTCGGTCTGATGATCGTGGACGAGGAACAGAAGTTTGGTGTAGCGGTGAAGGACAAACTCAAAATGATTAAGATCAACGTGGACACCCTCACTTTAACCGCCACACCGATTCCTCGAACGTTACAGTTTTCTCTCCTGGGCGCCCGAGACTTGAGTATTATTAACACGCCTCCCCCAAATCGGTATCCGGTTCAGACAGAGTTACACACATTTAATGAAGCCGTGATCAAGGACGCTATTTATGCGGAGTTGACTCGGAATGGACAGATATTCTTCATCCACAACCGAATTCAGAACATTGCAGATGTCGGCAACATGATCAAGAAAATTGTACCCGAAGCATCCGTTGAATTTGCGCACGGGCAGATGGAAGGTAAGTTGCTTGAGGACATCATGCTTCGATTCATCGAGGGTGATTTTGACGTACTCGTCTCAACGACAATAATCGAGAGTGGATTGGATATTCCCAATGCCAATACAATCATCATCAATCAAGCTCAGAACTTCGGGTTGAGTGACTTGCACCAGATGCGTGGTCGAGTAGGTCGATCGAACAAGAAGGCGTTCTGCTATCTATTGTGTCCACCACTCAGTTCGGTTACCACTGAAGCGCGGAAGAGATTGAATGCGATTGAACAATTCAGCGATCTCGGTTCTGGGTTTAGCATTGCGATGAGAGATTTAGATATTAGAGGCGCAGGAAATCTTCTTGGCGGAGAACAGAGCGGATTTATTACAGATATTGGTTATGAGACTTACCAGAAGATTTTACAAGAGGCCATTGAAGAACTGAAAGAGACCGAATTCAAAGAACTATTCAAGGAGGAGAAGGACAAGAATTTCGTTGCCGACTGCCAATTGGAATCTGACTTAGAAGTTCACATACCAGACGACTATGTCAACAACATCACTGAGCGGATGAGCATATATCGTAACCTAGCGGATGTGAATACCGAGGAACAATTAACCGAGTTCAAGGAAGGAATGATAGATCGTTTTGGCCCTCTAACTCCACCAGTCGAGAGAATGCTAAAGTCCAAGCGATTGATTTGGGCAGGAAAAGATTCCGGTATGGAAAAGGTCGTATACAAACAGAAAAAATTGATCGGCTACTTCATTGGAGATAAGACATCAAGGTTTTTTGAGTCAGCCAAATTTGGACAGGTCTTGAGATATGTTCAATCCCATTCAACCAAAGTTCAAATCAGAGAAAGAAACGATCGACTGTCCTTGGTCTTTACGAATGTTTCAACTTTGGACGAGGCGGTTAATTTGCTCCAAGCATTGATGAATATACCATCTGACGACTAGGATTATGAATGACAATCATCCCAATCTGTGCTTTCATCTTGGTCTGGAAAAGACTGGATCTACTTTCTTGCAACTCACTGTATTTCAGAATCTAGAAGGCGTTTCTTATCATCGCAAGAGTCGATTTAAGCTCTTTGAAAAAATCGTCGCGGATTATCCTGAAGCAAACCACTTATTCACTTTTGAAACTGACCGTGAGCTCTTTCCTTCCATTGACAAGATTGTGAAGACGAGACCAGACGCTAAGGTCATTCTCATTCTGAGAAGACAAGATAGCTGGCTGTCTTCGAAGTATTACTACCACATTCGAAAGCATGGATTTAAAACGCTCAAAGAATTCTTTAATCTCGAAACTGGAGAAGGCGAATGGGAGAAGGAGGAGTTTCTACTTCGACCTAAAATTGAATACTTAGAGAGTCATTTTACCACTCCTATTTTGTTCTTGAATTACGATGAGCTGAAGAAGAGTCCAGAACAATATGTCCAACTCATTTTAGATTACTGTGGAGCTAAGCTCAAGCCGGGCGTTGACTTGCACAAGAGAAGAAAGCGGGCATTCAGCGTAAAGCAGAATCGAGTATTGATGGCATTCAATAAGCTGTACAAGTATGAACACTTGGGCTCCAAAAGTCGTTTCTGGAATAAGTTGTGGTACAAGTACAGAGAATTCTTGCTGCATATCGTGGCGTTTCTTGCACAGTTTGTTCCTGGGTTTTTGGTGAGCGACGAAGCGCTAGTGGACAAGGACTATCTCGAACAGGTGAAAGCGCACTATCAGGAAGATTGGGAATTTGCCCTAAGCAGAGTTACCTCGATCAGCACCTTAAGTTGACATCGGCTCTAGGACCCAAATGAGAATGGCATAGCGAGCAGCTTTACCAATCAACATGTAGGAAAATACTGGAAGTGGTTTGGTCCGAAAGATTCCTAGAGCTACGGCGATGATGTCACCAATAAATGGGGCCCAGCAGAGCAAGGCTAAGTACGCTCCAAACCGATCTATTCGAACTTTCCAAAATTCAACCTTCTCTTTATGCACACGCAGCCACCGATGCAATTTATTCCAGTCTCCAAGCCATCCCAGACCATAGCTTGACATTCCACCCAAGGTGTTACCAGAGGAAGCAATCAGTAGACAAATCAAGGGATCAAAACCGGCTAGAATCATTGCACCTACCACGGCTTCAGAAGTAAATGGGATGATGGTAGCGGCGAGAAAAGTTGCTAGAAATAGGCCTAGATATCCGAGTTCAATCCAATCCATAATTGATACGCCCAAGATAGGGGCATCTTCAAATTATAACGTGCTAGATCAGAATGAAATTTTGGCGCCGACGAGCCCTTCTCCTGTGAGTTCATTGGTGACCTTTCCCATCACAGTTGTTTGTGCACTACTCCAATATGTGAGGAGCGTGCTTATCAGAATAAGGGAAGATAATTTGCTGTTCATAGGTTGATATTAATTCGCCTTGAAAACGTCCATGCTGTTCAATTGGCCTGATGTCTGGCAATGAACCTGAAGTCGTCGAATGATGAAAATTAAGGATTTGAAAATGCCGTGCAAGGTTGTTAGCGATAAATTTTAGCAGAACTCTTCCAAATCCTCTCGTTACTTTCGGTGCGTGCGTGTAATCATGTCAATGTCGGCCCTCGTAGTTCTGTTTTCTTGCCAAAGGATAGAATGTATTGATTGTAGAGACAATGGGGGCAATGTTTTTACGTTTTGTGATCCAGGAGAATCACCTTTAGACTCTCTTGACTGCGAGGAGGTTTACAAGCGATTCAAATGAGATATTTAGTTGTCATAATTGCGTTTTTGAGTTTCACGAGTTGTGAGAAGCAAGTGGATATCAATGATCCATACCCGATAGAGGTAGAGTATTGTCTTGTAAATGACAATTTGCTCGGAGAGTGGATAAGCGATTCGATTCGGATAGTTACAGATGTCGATACGCTCGACTCGCTCATTGTAGAAGAAGGGCCAGCGCTATTTTATTATTTGAATATTACTTGCGGAGAACCCGGATCCCTCATGCTCAGTTATTTTAATTATGCTGGAGTGGAAACGGTTGATATATCGTCCACCAACTTCGAAGCCAATGAAGGTTCCATCAGAGTTTACAACGCTGCAGATACTCAACATCAGAATCCAGAAGGAGTAATTGAGTATCAGTTGTCGGATGGTTTGCTCACACTTGAATTCTCACAGAATCCAAATGCGGGTCAGCAAACCGACTATACCATCTTCATGAGTCCTCTCATGTCGGCCAATTAAAACATTTCGTCATCCTCATCGTTAGTGCAAGGAATTTGAACTCTGTTCTTCTATCTTTTACCATGAAAAAGCACCTTATTTTTCTTTCAATCCTAGCGGTGTCACTATCTGCCTGTAAAAAGGATGATCCGGAAATTGTCAATGATCCTGAACCAGAAGAAGTAATAGTTGAGGGTTACGCCAAGACTATTTTGATCGAGCCAACGGTAAGCGTGAGTTGTGGAGCATGCCCAATAGCTCATCATAACCTCGACGTCATTGAAGATTCATTGAGCGATGTATTCCATATGTCGCACTATATCCATGGACCGCTTCATCATGATTATACAGACCACTTTATTAACAAAATCAACAAGACCGTATACACCCCCGTGGCCCATATTCAACGAAAGGATGAAGGTGAGGGCACTGTATATTATATGGTGGACCGGCTGGAGGAAATGCTCGAAGGAGAGAGGCTTTCAGACGCGCCAATTGGCTTAACTGGAGAAACATCTTCAGATGGAACAATGCTGAATGTTGAAATAGAGTTGTCGGCGATTGACAAGTTCAGCAATGCGTCTTTTCGTCTTCAAGTTTTTGTGGTTGAGAAGGTTGTTACGGGTCAAGGCAGTGGCTATGACCAGCGCAATTATGGAGACAATGATCCTGATCATCCATACTACGGCCAAGGTGAGTACATCGTAGGATTTGAACATACGAATGTGATTCGTCACGTCTTGAGTGATTACGATGGAGACATGGTTGATTTAGACGGAACGAGTGGAATGTGGTCCCAATCCATTGATCTGAGCGAATTATCCGAGTCTCTGGAGGCATACAGTATTATCGCATTCATCACAGACGAGGATGATTCCGTAACACCAGTAATTAATTCGATGTTGTTTGAGGCTCAGCCCTAGACTACCAATCTATTGGTGCACCATCTCGGAAGAATCCGCCAGAAGGGCCATCACTCGGAATCAATGCAGTTTGAAGAACGCTTGAAGCCCCTTCCTCTAGACTTCTCGGCGCCATAATTCCACCCATGTCCGTTTTCACCCAACCAGGACAGACAGAATTCACTAAAATCTTGTCCATTTTTAACTCTTGAGCAAGCTGAATAGTCAGACCATTCAACGCTGATTTAGAAAATGAATAGCCTGGTGCTTCGGCAATCATTTCATTCAGTGAACCCGCGCCGCTCGACACGTTGACAATTCTACCAGCGTCACTTTTTTTAAGGAGTGGAATCAGGGCGATGCACATATTCCAAGTTCCGAAAAAGTTAGTTTCAAAAGTTCGCCGAACATTTTCCATGTTCGGATTTATGGCCTTATTCCATTTATCGTAGTTGATGCCAGCATTATTAATAAGAATGTCGAGGCTCCCGTACTCATTCTCCAACCAGCTAGAAATCTGCTGAATACTTTCTCGATCGCTAATGTCAAGTTGATGAAACTTCACATTATTCGAGCCCAAACTTGCCAGGGCTTCCAGACCTTTATCTTCTGATCGGGCAGTCAAGACTACTTCAATGCCAGCTTTTGAAAGTTGTTTGACAACCTCGAGACCGATGCCTCGGTTTCCTCCGGTGACTAGTGCTAATTTACTCATACGGAATGCTGTCTAAGATATAGGTTGCGGCTTCAATTCTCGCGAGGGTCTTTTTGTCCGCGTGGATTATTTTCCACTCAGCATAGTCGTTGTTTGTATGATTGAACATTTCCTCTTTATAGGACGTGTAATTGTCCCAAAGGCGTTGAGCTTCTTCATCGACTTTGGTCATTTTCCATTTCTTGAGAGGACTGGCCTTGATTTCTTCGAACCGTTTTGCCTGCTCGTCTTTCGAAATGGAGAAGTATATTTTAACGAGGTGCGCCCCCGATTCTGTAATCATCCTTTCGAAGTCGTTGACCTGACCCATAAATGTCTTGTACTCTTTGTCAGTACAAAAGCCATTAACTGGTTCTACGACTGCTCGATTGTACCAGCTCCGATCAAAGAATACGATTTCCCCAGGCTTTGGTAGCTTGTCTACATATCGTTTGAAATACCACTGGTCAGTTTCGTCTGCAGTAGGCCTTGGTAGGGCAACAATTCGGTAGTGCCGTGGATTAATGTGGGCCGTAATTCTTCGGATTGCTCCGCCCTTTCCCGCCGCATCGCGCCCTTCAAAAATGATTATAACTCGCTGTCGTTCTTGAATCACCCATTCTTGAAGCTTGATAAGTTTGGCCTGCAGGGCTCTCAATTCAGCCTCGTAGTTGGCCTGATAAAGAACTTTTTCGAGGTTGACTTTTTTCTCAGCAAAGAGGTATTTCAATCCGACTTTGGAGTTGAGTAACTCCACATCTTCATCTGTGAGATCTTCTGGATTCATCATTAAATATCTAGTTGATCAATTTCTCTATGGTATCGCATCACGATGTTCGGGTCGGGTAAAAGCATCGGATTGGCTGCCTGTTTATCGTCAAATCGAAACTGTGAAATAACGTAGCGCATGCTTTCTAAACGGGCTTGCCGCTTGGTGTTTCCTTTGACTATTATCCATGGACAAAATGTGGTGTGTGTGCGAGCAAACATTAGCTGCTTATAGTGGGTGTAGCTCTCCCAAAGTTCCTGGCCCTTTCGGTCTACTGGGCTGAATTTCCAAACTTTCAATGGATTGTTGAGCCGGGCTTCAAAGCGCTCGTTTTGTTCCGATTTTGAGATGGAGAACCAGAACTTAATCACCTTGATTCCATCTTCGGCTAACATGTGTTCAAATTCAGGAACTTGAACCATAAATTGACTGTACTGTTGTTCGGAGCAAAAACCCATCACGGGTTCAACAACAGCTCGGTTGTACCAACTGCGGTCGAAGAATACAATCTCACCGGGGTTAGGCATTTCTTTGATATAGCGCCGGAAATACCACTGCCCACGCTCGACCTCTGTAGGCTTCGATAACGCTACAACCCGAGCTAATCTCGGATTCAGGTGTTCCATGAATCGTTTGATGGACCCTCCTTTTCCAGCGGCATCTCGGCCTTCGAAAAGAATGGCAACACGCAGTCCATTCGTTTGAATATGCTGTTGGAGATTAACAAGTTGCTCCTGCAGAATTTTCAGCTCTGCCTCATACTGCACCACCTCGAGAGGTTTAGCAATGTTAATTTTCTTGGCCTTGGCAACCTCTACGATGTCCTTTCTTGTTTTGAAAGAACTTAGGTCTTCTCTAGTAAACATGCTTACAATGTAGTGAGCATGAAGGACTTGGTTAAATGATCAAAATCAGTTTAACGCGGCTTAAAGATCAAATTTGATTCCCTGAGCAAGAGGTAACTCAGTACCCCAATTAGTGGTATTCGTTTGACGTCTCATGTAAGCCTTCCAAGCATCAGATCCACTTTCGCGTCCACCACCCGTTTCCTTTTCGCCACCAAATGCTCCACCTATCTCGGCACCGCTGGTTCCAATATTCACATTGGCTATTCCACAATCTGAACCATGGTGTGAGAGGAAGATTTCACTTTGCCTCATGTTCGTGGTCATAATTGCCGAACTCAACCCCTGTCTAACGCCGTTTTGAATTGCAAGTGCCTCATCAAAATCACTGTACTTAATCAAGTAAAGAATTGGAGCAAAGGTTTCTTCTTGTACGATTTCCCACTCATTATTGACTTCAGCAATTGCGGGCTTAACGTAGCAACCACTTTCATATCCTTCTCCTTCTAGAACACCACCTTCCACAGCGATTTTCCCTCCGGATTCGACGATGGTGTTGAGTGCTGCTTCATAACTTGCCACGGCATCCTTATCGATGAGTGGGCCGACGTGGTTGTTTGAATCGAGTGGGTCACCGATGCGAAGTTGTTTGTAGGCCTTGACCAATGTTTCTCTAATTTCATCGTACAGTGATTCATGAATGATCAATCTGCGCGTTGACGTGCATCGCTGACCAGCCGTACCGACTGCTCCGAATACAATTCCTGGAATTGCCACTTTGAGATCGGCATGCTCCGTAATGATGATGGCGTTGTTTCCACCAAGTTCAAGGATGCTTTTCCCAAGTCGTTTTCCTACAGCCTCTCCAACTTTCTTTCCCATTCGGATCGAACCGGTAGCTGAAATCAACGGAACTCGAAGGTCATTTGTCATGAGTTCTCCAATGTTGTAGTCTCCTACAACGAGGCCATTCACTCCTTCAGGAACGTTGTTCTTTTCAAAAACTCCAGCGGCGATTTTCATACAAGCAACCGCACAAAGAGGAACTTTCTCAGATGGCTTCCAAATGCAGACATCCCCACAAACCCACGCGATCATGCTATTCCATGCCCACACAGCTACTGGGAAATTGAATGCTGAAATGATTCCAACGATTCCGAGTGGATGATACTGTTCGTACATCCGGTGCATCGGGCGTTCGCTGTGCATCGTCAGGCCATGAAGCTGTCTCGAAAGGCCGACTGCAAAATCACAGATGTCAATCATCTCTTGTACTTCGCCAAGACCTTCTTGGTAGCTCTTGCCCATTTCGTAGCTCACCAGTTTTCCGAGAGCTTCCTTCTTTTCGCGGAGGGCTTCACCAATCTGTCTTACCACTTCACCTCGCAGAGGAGCAGGTACCATTCTCCATTCTTTAAAGGCTTCTTGTGCTTTTTGAACAACAGCTTCATAATTTTCAACTGTGCTGCCCTTTACTTTTCCAATGAGTTTTCCGTCTGTTGGAGAGAATGATTCGTATGTCTGTCCATTAGAGGTTAGCCATGTAGAACCAGTGGAAGTGCCTTCGTTGATATCGTTTAATTCGAGTGCTTCTAGGAAGTCTTTCATCGTTAACAAGATTTTGCGCAAAAGTAATAGCCCGGAGAGGCTCGTGACGAACAATTCACACTAGTTTCAATTATTCAAAAATCAACCGTTATGAAAAGAATTTTACTATCAATGGCTGGGGGTATAAGTTGCCTTTTTGCCACCGCTCAGATTACATTAACCCATGACTACATTGCCACTTTAGGTGATACGGTGTTTATGTCTGAAGACACCTTAAATGGAGCGAGCTTGGACTTAGGTTCCGCTGCAGGAAACCAAGTCTGGGATTTCACATCTCTTATCGAACACGAGCCCGATGGCGCATTTCTGGAGGACCCATCAACCGCACCGTTATCCAGCAATTTTCCGGAAGCGGATTTTGTCGTGAATGATCTCGAAGAAGACAGCATGCACTTATTCTTCAAGCAAACAGATGATTATCTTGACGTTATCGGTCTTGTTGAGTATGACAGCACAGGGAATCCAACGATTCCATTTCTTAGCCTGTCGTGGAGGTTCATGCAATTCCCTGCGGAGTTCCAGGACAGCTGGAGTTCTTCCGAATTAGGTCAAGAGCAGTCAGAGCATCTTGGAGTGGATCCAGATAGCTTAGGCCCACATCCGACGATTGACTCTTTGCGATCTAGAGTTTATTTCGGATTCGAAAATGAAATTGACGCTTGGGGAGAATTACAATTGCCAGCAGGAAATTGGATGAGTCTACGCCACCGAGTGGTTAACATTCTGAGAATCGAGGTTGATTGGTACGGTGATAGCGCTTGGAGGCCAATTTCTGAGTCTTCATTTCTTTCTTTGTTCATCGACTCGGTCACATACGACACTGGAGATGTATCCTATCGTTGGTGGGGAGACAACCCGGCTGCCAATTTCTTCTTGGCCGAAATTGAAACCGATAGTCTTGGTAATCCAGACAGCACGGTTTCTTTTCTAAAAGGAGTTCCAGAACCGCCACTCGGGTTGAGAATGGGGAGCGATATTAACGTTCAATTATTTCCAAATCCAGCATCGGATGTAATGACCATTACAGTTGAAGGAGTCGAATCGTTTTCGGTTAGCATGATGGATGTGAACATGAGAAATGTTTGGAATGAGCAATCCATTGGTTCTACGATGAACTCGGATGTTAGCTCTCTTCCATCAGGAGCGTATTTGCTGCAAATCAAGGATGAATCAGGAAGGCTGATTGAACTTCAAAAAGTTCAAATAATCCATTAGAATTATTTAGAAGAGGAAGGAGGCTGATCGGGTCTCTTTCCATCTTGAAATAGATGAATATCTCGCTGGGGAAATGGAATTCTAATTCCATTTTTGCGGAATTCATCGTCGATTGCGAATCGAATGTCGCTCTTCATGAATTCAATTTCCCAATTGCTTGTGGCCCAAAATAGGACACGAAATAGAAGACCTGATTCACCAAAATCTCTAAACTGGACACTGACATTCTTGGGGTTTCTCGTGCCGGGATGATTTTTCACCACCTCTAAAAGGATGTCCCTTACCAAATTGGTATCGGAACCATATGCCACCTGAACCTCTACATTGAATCGGGTGAGGTAATCCATCGTGGTCCAATTGATGACGTTGTCTGAAACCAGTTTGCTGTTCGGGACAATGATCGTGATGTTGTCTCTTGTCGTGATTTTACTTGTCCGAAAGTCTATTTCAATAATCTTTCCTACTGTCTGATTGAACTCAACAATGTCACCAACCTTGACTGTACCACCGAAAAGGATGATTAGCCCACTAGTGAAGTCGTTGAATATTTGTTGAATTCCTAGCCCAATTCCAACTAACAAAGCTGCTGATCCAGCAATTAGAAGGGTCAAATCGAGACCGATCGATTCGAGGGCGATGGCCGTAGCAATCGAATAGGCAAAGTAGGAGACAAGCTTTCGCAACGCATAGAGCGTGCTTTGTTCCATCCATTCGCGCCGTCGAAAACTGCGGGTCATAATCGCCTTGACCATTCGAAGTAGAAGCCAGGTTATAAAGTAGATGAACACGATCATTCCGATGTTCATCACGGTTATGGAAAAGTTGTGAAAGTGAAAGAGTTCGAAGTCTAGAATATCAACGAGCGTGTCCATCAGTGTAAGATTGTACGGCCTAATGTCTTGTTAATTTGGAGCTTTACCTCTTCCAGCTTCATCTGCGTGATTAGGAAGTCATCCGGATCTGCACCCAGTAGAACCTGGTCTTTCATCAACTCTTGATTGTTCTTAATCATGCGCTCTATTCGTTTGGATTTATAAGCATAGATCGATTCGATCACAGCCCTGCGAAGCTTCTTTTCTTCGCTGCTAACCCAAATGTCTTTGCGCTCCCAATTGTCCAAGTTGTACGGAAATGACATAAGGTCAATGAAGAGATTTCTGATGACCTCGTCCTCATGATGGATGTAGGTCGATGGTTGAAAATCTTTGGTTTCATTAAAATTCTTAGCGACCTCCGAAAACAACTTCTGATAGGATTCGGTCTCAAAGCTTATGTCGTCTCCTTGTATTTCATCGATTAGAAATTCAAGAATATTGAGTTGCTCAACTTCTTCGTCTTCACCGGTGGGATCTTCCATTTGGAAAGCTTGGTCGTAGTAATTGACCATGATCCTCAATAGATCTCGTTCTTGGTGCTCTACGGTATCCTCAACAAACTGCTCCTCCTTCTTGAAGTCATTTTCAATGAGTGGAGCTTCCGGAATCTCCTCACGTCGTCGATCTCCTCGGAACTTGGTTCGGTGATTTTTCCGAAGAACCTTATTCAGTTCGCTGATTAGCGCCGTTTCTGAGACGTCCATCAAACGGCTACATTCCGTAATGTACAAGGACCGGAGAATTGTGTCTGGAATCAACGCGATGGAATCAACCATGGCGTGAATGACATCGTTGGTCTTGATTGGATCACCGGCAGCTTCGGTCATCAGCAAGTCGGCTTTGAAGCCGATGAAGTCACGAGCGTTACCTTCTAGATGTTCTTTGATTGCAATGCCATCGTGCTCTTTGCTAAAGGAATCTGGGTCGTGACCATCTGGAAGAAGCACCACTTTCACATGCATTCCCTCTTCAAGGATTAGGTCGATTCCCCTTAAACTAGCCTTGATTCCAGCAGGATCGCCGTCATAAACCAAGGTGATGTTCTGTGTGTATCGAGAGATCAGCTTGATTTGGCCTCGAGTCAATGCGGTCCCAGATGAGGCAACTGTATTTTCAACTCCCTTTTGATGGAACGAAATGACGTCCGTATATCCTTCCACTAGATAACATACGTC
>ERZ1048686.1269-NODE-1269-length-19991-cov-7.512640_pt1 | contig 19991 bp, 18 predicted proteins | sample MGYA00383099_ERZ1048686 | MGnify/ENA primary metagenome ERZ1048686 (study PRJEB29581, sample SAMEA5548369) | metagenome | biome: marine; feature: coastal; material: water | depth 25 m | study: Short-term variability in the microbial, nano- and picoplankton... | reverse complement strand
CCTCCGTCTTGAACTCGGTTAGTCTCGGACGAATCAGGGTGTCAATTGTAATCGCATAGGTTACTTTCCATCCTTGATGACGTTATTCGCAACCGTCAGACCCGCATTTAAGTTTAGTTTTTTGCAGCGGTATCATTGAGCGCTCAGCAATATGAACCCGAGTCTATTTAGATATTCAATTCCGACACATCTCTGTAATTGCCAAAACGACCCTTAACAAAGCTGTTGAAGGCGATCGCTCGTCTCGGCTCGTTAGACCCATTCGCTTCAATCATATGGTTGATATCTGATGGGAACATAAACAGCTCATTCACTTTTGGAGTGATCATATTGACCGGAGAATTATATAAATTTCTTTTGCTATCCTCTGGGTTCAGTTCTATCTGCCGGTACATGGTATGTCGATCGAAAAAGACTCTTGATACCGGTTCAGGAAGTTCACAGTAGTACAGTGATCCCGAGACAATAGAGTTCGAATGGGCGTGCGCATGCATACCCACATTCGGTGGATTCATTAAACCCCAAGACTGGGTGATCACGATCTTTTGAGAGATACCCATCACCTCGCTGGCATAACGATTAAGCGCTTCCTGAACAGCCTCAGCCATAACACGCAGTTCAGGCTCTTCAAAAATATATAGATTTTCCGAAATTAAATTTGCTTGGTTTTTCACCATTTTCAAATTCTGAACATACTCTATTTGGTCCGGTGTTATGCCGTATCCGAGATCCGCCTTCGCATAGGGCGTTGCAAACAAAGGTTGAATTTCAAATTTTTCAAGAGGCATACCAAACTTCCTTGATCTAGTGAATCGAGTCGAAAATAATTGATGTCAGATCTTACCAAGAATAGACGGGTTCAGGGTATGCGCGGGCATTAATTAGCATCGGAAGAGGGTTGCCGTAACTAAGAAAGCCGGTCATCACGCGATTAGATACAGCGTGATGATCGACCTGTTCCTTTTAAGGTCTTTAAGCAGCTTTTTTTGGCCTTTCTGCTCACGAGTCTTAAACCAAACAACCCTAACCCAAAGAGCATCATGGTTGCTGGAGCGGGGACGGCTTGTGCTGATGAGATCGTGAAATGTTACATTACATCTACCGACTAAACGCCTGTGGAATTGGGTACTGTCAGGTTGACGAACTGACTTAGAAGTAGGCGACAATTCAGAGTGAGTGGATTTTTGGGCAAAAGGCTGGGAACGCAATGTGTAGATAGTGGATGTCTATTATCCTTAAAGCAGCTGGTGGTTGGGCTTGCAGACTGTTGACACAATTATGTGTCGGTAAGACTGAGCAGAGATACTGCTAGCGGCTAATACTTGAAATTATCAAGTTTATGAACTACTCGCTAAGAACTAGCGGCAACTCGAATCACCCGCGTCTTGGAAAGCTTCAGAAGGACCCTTGCTTGTGGAACTGCTATTAACCAAAGGGCCAAGTCCAAGTGACTGCTTCCTAGGTTTTTTCTGGCAAGCCGGGTCCTAAGCGGTTTAGTTCTGTGTTGCTTCAGCTATGTCAACTGCCTTCATGTCATCCTCGACGGAGGCTGCCGCTCGAAAGAAAAAATACGCCGAGAGGGTTATAAGCATGCCAACAACCATGAGAGCGTAGCGTAGAGATTCTTCACCAAACCTTGGCGCAAACACATCACTCAGTACACCGATTAGTGTCGGTCCGAGCCCGAGTCCTACTAAGTTGACTGACAACATAGTAATCGATGCGGCAACTGCTCTCATGCGGACTCGCGACAGGCTTTGTACCAGAGCGGAAGTAGGCCCGGCGAAAAAAGCAGCGCACATGGACGGAATGATCAAGAATATTGTCGCCAAAACAAGATGTTCGGCTGTATAAAGCAGAATTGAAGCCGGCAAGGCCACTAACTGGCTCCATGCAATTAGTTTTACCGCGCTTGCCATGGAGTTCCTGGCAAGTCTGTCAAAGGCTATTCCGCCGACAATCGCACCGACCATGCCGCTTAAGGCGCCACCAAGTCCCAGAATGATGCCGGCCTGTTGGATGGATAACTCATGCGTTCGCATAAAGAATGCAGGAAACCAGGCATTGGCCCCAAATCCTGGAATCGTCGCGACTGTCATAGCTAGAACGATGTATCTGAGCGTTTTTGTACGCCACATGTAGCAGAAGGTTTCGCTGAGCGATGGTGCATCGAGCATTGAGTTTTCCCGATTATCCGAGCGGCCTCTCTCAGGCTCACGAACCGTGAGCCAAAATATGATGGCTAGGATCACGCCTGGAAGTCCAACCGCCAGAAAGGCCATTCGCCAGCCCCAGGTCGCAGCTACTAGACTGCCACCGATGAGACCGGTCAACATGCCTAAAGGCGCCCCTGCCGCAATAATAGCCATAGGCGTAGAGCGCTTTTCTTTTGGAAACAGGTCAGCGATCATGGATGAACTGGAGGGGTTGACACCGGCCTCACCAATGCCGACGCCAATGCGGGCCAGGGTAAGTGTTGCGAAGCTGCCTGCCGCGCCGCAAAAGGCTGTCATGATTGAGAAAACGGCGAGAGAAGCAGTAATAATCCCTTTTCTGCCGCGCCTGTCTGCAAGCATGGCAAGCGGGACACCCATGATAGAATAGGTGAGGGCGAAAGCAATGCCACCCAGAAAGCCAAGCTGTGTATCGCTGAGATCAAACTCGGCTTTAATTGGCTCAAACAGGATGGACAGAATCTGTCGATCAACAAAGCTGAATGCAGAGGCAAGGAAAAGCAGAAAGACGACATAGCGTGGCCCGAAACGTTGTAGCTGGCCAGCGTTCTTAAAGTATTGTTCCATTAAGTCGATCGAACCAAGTCGACGATGACGCAGGCAACCTGGTCGGGTGCATTCTCCTGCACAAAATGCCCCCCGCCATGGATCATGGTGTGGGGTAACCCTTTCGTGCCGGGGACACGATTAAGGAATTCTTCCTGTGCTCCTGCGGTTACCGGGTCGTCATCAGAGAACGCACAAAGGAAGGGCTTGTCAAACGCCTCGAAGAACTGCCAGGCTTTTTCCTGCTCCGCCAGCGAGGGTGATGTTGGCAATGTCGGCACGTGGCTGGGCATCGCTCGCGGTCCCATCTTGAAACTCGGGTCGGGGAAAGGCGCGTCATAGCCTCTAGCAAGCGGCGTTGGAAATGGCGATTGTACGCCGAGGCGGTGCAGGAAAAACTTCAATGCACTGACCAGACCTGGTCGCTCTTCCATCGTCATGCTCATCATGAAGCCGATCGGCATGTCCTCGTTTTCCCAGCAGAACTTCTGCCAATAGGCGAATTGGGTCGCGTAATGTTCGCTATCCCCCATGGCACCGAGGGCCTTCTGCATCGACATGAGGCTGGGCGTGGGTGCATTTGTCAGAAAATCCTCCACCTGTCTACTGATATGGTCCGGTACATCGGGGTTATGAGGTAGGCCAGTGTTGGAGATGACCACACGTTCAAATCGGTCAGGATGGTTAACAATCAGGCGTAACCCGATCAACCCACCCCAGTCCTGGCCGAAGAAAGTGATGCCGGTAAAATCGTTCGCCCGAAGCCAGTCGCCCATCCAGGCCACCTGGCGTTCATAACTGTAATCTTCTAACGCAGCCGGTTTGTCAGATTTACCATAGCCCACCAGATCAGGTGCAATCACACGCATTCCCGACCCATTCAGGTAAGGAATCATTTTCCGGTACAGATAACTCCATACGGGCTGGCCATGCATGCATAGGACAATCGGTCCATCAGTCGGGCCCTCGTCGATGTGATGGATGCGCAATTCATCACCGTCTTCAGTTGTAATGTTGGTGTAGTGGGGCGCAAACGGATAATCCCGCAGGTCTTCAAAACAGGCATCCGGGGTTCTCAGAATTTTCATCGCAACAGTTCCTCACAACCGGTATCGGACAAAATGAGATCGACCTGGGCTTTATCTCTGGTGCCGAGATTCTGGTATTCCTCCCTGATCCAACTAAGACAACGCCCCTGGTAAGGGAAGGTCGGCTGCTCCCAGGGCTTGCCGTCAATTGTCGTCTCAATGTGCTTGTTTCCTGCCTGCAGGGCATTTGCATTGGCGATCAGGGCAGGGGCGTAGACTCGACCTATTTCCGATAGCAGTGGTCCAAGCACGTCACGCACGACCTCGACCGACATCCAGCCATCTCCCTCACAAATATGACCGCTCAGATCGTCGACCACGTCAACCCAGGCGTATACGCGAGGTGCGTCTCTGAGACAGATTGACATTGGCGTCGGGTCAAACTTTGCGAGCTGCGTCATCTGGGCGTAGATACCAAAGTCTGCCGACGATGGGCGGGCCCCCAAGACAAAAGTCTGGTGTGCAATGAGTTCATCCATGATCCCAAGAAACCGACGGTAACTGGCCTCAATGACTGGTGCGGTTATATCGTTTGAGCCTACCACGTAAAGGCGCGATATCTGTCTGTCAGCGACAGAAGATGAAAACTTCTGATGCTGTTCTGTGCCCATCTGCAGGCCGTGCCAGAGGGGCAGAATACTACCGGCTTTCTTGATGTCAGCTTCGTAGTTCCAACGATAATGAAACATGGATTTGGTCAGCCATTCATCAGCGTAGTCTTCGATCAGGTAGTTGATGTAAGCAAGCACGGGATTAGAAGGAATCGCCTCTCGTCCTGAGAACGCCTGCTCGAATCGTCGTATTAGCGGTGTTGAATCAACAACCGCTTCAATTTCTCCCTCATCATTGGGCAGATAGAAGGTGGGCAGCAGTTCAACCTTTGGTTTAGGCAACCCCTGTTCGTTCGACTGGTCACCCAACATAAACTCATAGTTGATGCGCCGGTAACGCAGGTAAGCCAGCATTTTCCGGGTGTAAGGTGAGCCTGGTGCACCCATTAGGCGTAAGGGTTGGGTGAGTGTCATAACGTTTTTCCTAAAGGGATTAGCATTTTTACATTCGGGCGCTAGAGTGCATGGCTGCGGTCCGGTGACGTTTTTGCGTGCTCCGGCAGTTTGCAGATGCGCTTCATTTTGACCATACCTTTTCCTGGGTATTCCCACTTGTACACGCCGTCCTCGATGTAGCGTTTCACGACGGTGGGGCCACCAAAAAGCTTCTGGTTCAATTGATTGTCTTTCCATACCGCGGTTGCCTGGGACATGCGTAGGCAAAACAGCAAAGGACCAATCTGTCTTGGCGCAACGTCGTTTGACAGCATGTCGGGCGAATGATCATGGATAAGACCGTGAGCTGTGACGACAACACGGTCACCACACTGTTCAACACGCTCGACGTGACCCGGCATGTGCGGTGAAACGCTTCGCCACAGACCGCGAATATCCTGTGCGCCCTGGGGCAGGGGTTCGGTACAACTCTGCAGGATGGGTTTCGGGAAAACCGTATAACCGCAGCCCGGGGTAAAAGCCTGCGGTATGTCTTTTGACATCAGGCCCGAGCCGTCAAGGTCGGGCAACTCGCAGTAGTCGATTTCGGTGCCGTCGCCATCGAATACCCAGGATGGTGTGGTATCGGCTGGCCTGGGATAGAGCCAGATCAGTAAAAACAGCAAGACAGGCAATGAAAGTAGAACGACAACTACGATGAGCAGCTTATGCATGCTTCAGTTCCCAGCCCCGTGATAGTTTTAGATATCATAGCGCAATGTCACGCCATAGGTTCTTGGAGGCGCGAGGAAATAGGCGCTAGTGAAACCGATCGGATTCGTCTCTGGCGTAAAGCTCGCATATTCATCGTCCGTCAGATTCTTACCCCAGATGGAGACGGTCCAGTTGTTGTTGCGCCAGCCGACGCGAACATTTAACAGTTCACGATCGTCGATGTCCTTGTCCGGTACGGCATTCGTCGCCGAGCCGGTGAGGTGGTCATCCATGAAGATGTAGTCAGCCCGCAAATAGATGCCGCCGCTTGCGAGCGGAAATACCAGGGTAGCACCGAGGTTACCGCTCAAATCTGCGGTGTAAGGCAGGTCCTCGCCTTTTCTTGGTCCTTTCGTGATCTCATATTCGCTCATGTAGAGCAGGCCGGCGGTCAGAGTAAGGTTATCCAAGGGTATTGCTTCCAGTTGAAGGTCCACGCCGGATACTTCTATCTCTCCGTCGTTGCTGACAAATGTGCCGATGACGGGATTCTGTGCCTGGAACTGGTAGTCCTCGATCTCGGAATAAAAGGCGGCAATGTTCAGTCGCAGGGTTGAATCCAGCAGGCTGGATTTCAGGCCCAGTTCGTAGCTGATAGTTTCTTCATCATCGAACTCACGCTGGCTGGGCGGACCACCGACACCATTGAAGTTGCCGGATTTCTGTCCTGTCGCAACGCTCGCGTAAATCATGTTGCTGTCGTTCAGATCGAACGCGAGCTTCAGGAGCCAGTCTACATTATCAGTGCTGCGGTCGAGTGTCGCGTCGATGGGTGTGGCAGCACCGCTCAGGAAAGCAGCATTCATGCCCAGGATCCTAGCCTGTTCTGGTGGGACGCCTGCCATGATTGCCTGCGCAGTGGTTAACTGCACCAGTGGCGCAGTAGAGATGGTTTCACTGAACAGCTCTGCCTTTCTTTCTTCATCGGTCCAGCGTATGCCTCCGGTCAGGTGCCAGCGTTCGCTCAGGTGCCAAGTGGCTTGACCGAAAATCGCCAGGGTCTCGGTTTCCCAAATGTTCTGGTACGCGGCATAGTCTCCAGGTTGAGCGATAAAGCCAATGCTCGGTAAGGGGGTACCCATGGCTTGCAGAATCGGTAACAAGGTGAGGTCTGCGACTGTGATGAAATCAGTACCGATGAAAACTGATGGGGTTCGATCGCTGCGTTGTGTTGTCTGCTCGTAGTAGAACAATCCTAGCTGGTAATCGACGCTGTCTTTGATTGAGCCATCCAGTCGAAATTCCTGAGAGAAGCTGTCGCCTTCATAGTACTCATCAACAATTGTTAATATGTCGAGCTGAGAACGATCAGGGTCGGTGCTAGTTGTGTATTCGTAATTGTTCCAAGCAGTGATTGACGTTAAGGATGCCGATCCGAGATCATACTCAATATGTAACGAGACCAGATCAGATTCCTGAATGAAGGAGTCCTGAAAATTAGTGGCCACATCATAGTCGTAGGGGTCGTTTGCATCCGGCGCCAAACCCTGCATGCCGAGCACAAGCTGCATAACCGGGCTTTGCGTGGCATCAGCGCCACAACAGGTTGTATCGCGTTCAACGCGTGCAGCGCTAAGCAGAAAACTAAGGTCGTCGGACGCCTCCCATAGAAGTTTAGCCTGAAGATTCCAATCATCGGCATCGCTTAGATCGTCGACACCTGCATTATTGTAATATCCATCGCGTTCGTGAACATTGCCCGACAGTCGAAAAGCGACTTTGTCAGAGAGTGGCCCGGAAACAGCTGCAGTCAGTTTGTTCATGCTGTAATCACCGGCAGATGCCTCAACATAGCCTTCATATTGCTCTAGGTTGGGGCGCTTGGTAATGATGCTGACGGCACCAGCATTGGCGTTTTTGCCATAGAGAGTGCCTTGGGGGCCCTGCAGTACTTCAATGCGTTCGATGTCCGTGAGGTCGGCTGTACCCAGGCCAGTACGCCCCATGAACACGCCGTCGATAAACAGGCCAACGGAAGGTTCCAGGGCGGGATCGTTCTGCGTTGTGCCCACGCCGCGGATCATTAGGCGGGTGGCAAACGGATTCAAGTTGGATGTGACACCTAGGCTGGGTGTCATGTTCGCTAGATCGGTTACATCGCCAATGCCAGTATCTTCAATCATTGCTGATGTAAACGCGTTCACCGCAACGGGTACTTTTTGCAGACTTTCCGCCTGTTTTTGGGCGGTGACAATAATTTCTTCGATAACCCGCGACTCCCTTTCTGCCGCGTTTATACATAAGCTGAGGCCAAATAGAACGAGTGTCATAACGCCCTTCAAGATTTTCATGGTCAATCCCTCTTCTTACAGATTATTGTTATTGTTCGCTCTTGCATAATAGGACGAACAGACTAATAATAGGCCGAACGTACTATTTGCGTCAACAAAGATTTTTTTGCAGGTTGTCAGTAAGGATGCATACTTAGGTGATTAGACTTTTATTTGCAGGTTGGGAGAACAACACATGCACGACCGACTGACGACGCGCGAGCGGATTCTCGAAGCCAGCTTGAGGATGTTTAACGAGAAAAGCTTTGCCGCGACTTCACTTACGGACATTGCTAAAGAGGTGGGTATCGCCAAGGGCAATCTTACCTATTACTTTTCAACGAAGAAGGATCTTGCCCTTGAACTCGAACAGCGAGCACGTGTTCAGGCATTGGACAGGCGAAGTGGGGGCGCAGGGGATAACCCATTTGTTGACGCCTATGTCGAGAATATGTGGTTTGGACTCAGCGATTGGTGGCTGTACCGATTTCTTTATCGAGATCATACGCAGTACAAGGAGCAAGCCACCGGCCCGCAGCCAAATCAGCCAATGAATGCGGATATAGAGAAGATCCATGCCAGTCTGCTGAAGATGAAACAAAACGGCATGATTCGAACGGGGTTTGTGCCCGACCTGCGAGTTTTGGCTCGTACTTTATTCATGGTCACCCGTTTCTGGATGGACCACCTGCGGGAAACGGAAGGACATGTTGAGTTTGCAGCGGAAGATCAGCGGCGGGGACTGGAACACCATTTCGCCGTCCTGCTGCCGAATCTGACGGCCGCTGCACGGCGGCAGTTCGAGGTTGCACTTGATCGCCTCTCCGTTGGCGTGGAAGTTAGTGCAAGCAAACGAATAACTGATCAAAGGAAAAGCTAATGTTTGATGGTAAATATGTTCTTTGGGGCGGAGAACACAGCTATTTCACCCGCAAGCTGCAGGCTATGTTGAACTACCTTACACTGGATTATGAGTTCAAGCTGAAATCGGCTGAAACCGGATCTGTCGTGGAAGCGCGCCTGGGTACCCACTTTATTCCTGGGCTGGAAACACCGGAGGGCTGGTTCATCCACGACACCACACCGATCGGCTTGATGCTGCATACGAAATATCCGGACCGGCCGATACTCCCAACATCAGCGGTACAGCGTATCGCGGCACACCTGCTGGAAGACTGGGCGGATGAATGGTTCGGTCGTTATGCCATCACCAGCCGCTGGTGTTACCCCGATAACATTGCGCACGTCGCGAACGGCTTTTATGCCAACCACATCGGCAAGTTCGTAGCAGAAGGCCTCACATCCGAAGAGGAAGTTGAAGCCGCTAACATGATCACGATGGTGCGAGATAATTTTGGACTTCGCGCGTGCGCCAATCGGGGCTGTGGCCCTGATCAGGCAGAGACGGTTCGCCAGGACTTTGAATCGCTGATGAAGCATGCCGAAACCCACTACAATCAACACCGATTCCTTCTGGGAGATCGAGCCAGCCTAGGTGATTTCAGCTTCGCGGGTCTGTTCAAAGCACACATCGAAGTTGATCCCGAACCCCGTAGTTGGATAGATGCCAGCGCGCCCAAGATGGTCGATTACATGAACCGAGTTTTTGATGCTAGAACGGACAATGATTACTACCTGTCAGATGATCAGTTGCCGGAAACCCTCATGCCCTTCTTTGCTCATATGCGCGACACCTATCATCAGTTCCTGAAGGTTTCGCGTGAAGCCCTCGCGGCCGGTGAGAAGTGGTGTGAGCTCGATCTTGGCAACGGTCCTATAAAAATGCGCTCCCTGAAATACAATGAAGTATCACGCCGCCATATCAGGAACGAGATTGTCGCGCTGACGCCTGATGAGCGAACAGCGGTAGATAACGTACTGGGCTCATTGGGTGTGCTTGATGCTTACTTGTTGCCAGCTTTGTCGGTGTAGACAGTGACCCGATCAACTGACATCCATGCACCTTATACGACGTATGTCCCCCACTACTCGCGTTGCATTAACAAACTGGAAAGCTACCTGCATTACAAAGGGGTGCCTTACACGCCCACCATTACCAGCCCCCAGGTCTTAAACACCATCAGGCAGCAGACCGGCTTCTACAAGGTCCCGGCGGTCAACACCTTCGATGATAATTGGTGGTTTGATACCACAACAATGCTGCAGTGGTTTGATCATGTGGGCGGTACCTTTAACAACACCAAGTCCACTCACTACCGGGTGTACTGTCGCCTGTTGTTGCAGGAGGAGTTCAGCAAGCTGAGCAGTCAGGATCAGCAACGCGTTGATGAGCTGTATGAACCCTGTGGTGGTCTGGAAGCACTGCATACCGATGGCACTATCGATTCCTGCATGGCACATCAGTTCGAGCTACCCCGAGAGCCAACAACGGAAGATTCTTACAAGTCTAGTTTGCTTGGGGTAGTTCTCGGTTAGACGAGAAATTAGCGCGAAGACCAATTACTTGAACGATAATCACAGCAAAGGAAATCAAGATGGAAGTAACCAACCAGATTTACCCGACCGAGCCAGGCCAGATGGAAAAAATGATGGGGCCAGGCCCCGACGGCCCCATCGTGATGGTTAATTTGCTTAAATTCAAAGACAAGGCTGTCTACAGGGATGGCCGGGCAACCGACCTGTCCGGACGGGAAGCTTATGACATCTATAGCAGAGCCGTCATCCAATTGATCCAGGAATTCGAGGGCCGCATTTTTTTCAGCGCCGATGTCACAGGGCTCGCCGTGGGACTTGTGGACGACCTTTGGGACGAAATCGCCCTGGCAGAGTATCCGAATAGGGCTGCCATGGCCGCGATGACATCATCAAAAGAATGGCGGGCCATGGCATTGCATCGAGAAGCCGGGCTTGAGGGCCAGCTCAATATTGAGACTGTCTACAATTCTTCGGTTGCAAACCTACCGTAAAAATCTGGGAGGAAGAAAAAATGACCAGTAGCGAATCCCAACCCATCCTGCACGGCGCCAACATCTCCCCATACGTCCGCAAGGTCCGGGTGGCGCTCGCGTACAAGGGTATCGAGTACGGCAACAGCCAGCAGAGCCCGTTCGGCGCGCGCGAGGAATTTGTCGCGAAAAGCCCTTTGTCCAAGATTCCTTGTTGGGAACAAGGAGAACTCATTCTGCCAGACTCCTCCGTGATCCTGAGCTACCTGGAGTATCGCTATCCAGATCCGCCGCTCCTGCCTGTTGCAGCTGGCCCACGGGCACGGGCACTCTGGTTCGAGGAATACGCCGACACAAAGGTGGGAGAGACTGTGGCTGGCGTCTTTTTCCAGCGGGTTATACGGCCGACTGCGTTCAAGCAGGAAACCGACCAGCAGTTGGTAACGCATTTGCTGGATTCGGCGCTGCCGAAGGTGTTTGATTACCTCGCAGGTTGTCTGGGAGACGATGAGTTCATGGTCGGTGGTCAATTTTCGTGCGCTGACATCGCCATCGCCAGCCCCTTCGTTAACTTCGCGCTAGCAGGAGAGACGGTAGACGCCGCTCGCTGGCCAGCGTTAGCGAGTTACATCCAACGCATTCATGCGCAGCCCTGCTATGCCCCGATTGTCAAAGCTGATCTGGAGGGCGAGTTTGCTCGGTTCAAACCTAAAGCCACGGGTGGGGCCTAAATAATGATCCTAAGTATCGCAAAATGGTTGCTCGGCTTGGTGGCTGTTTTGGTGGGCGGCTTGCTGTTCTACGCTTTTTTACTGCCAAGGCCTGCCGACACAACCGACCCCGCCATATTTCTGCAGGATGGCAGAACCGTAAACTATTGTGATCTGCCCGACCTTGATGGTTCGGGAAAATTCGCTAACGATATTCCTAAGGCGTATACGCCCGATTGCAGCTACACAAGCATACCCATGCCCATTTTAGCCGAGTGCACCGAACCGCTCGCCGAGGGGGTTGTTGACATGAGAGGGCTCTGGCTTGGGGTTTCAGGTCGAGTTGGGCATCTCGAACGTATAGAGCAGTGCGGGAATCGGGTCGTGGTAACAGCACATGGCATCATCCACGACTTTCGTACCGACGGTTCCCTAAAGAATGGTGCGCAAGATGTAGGTGCGGTATGCAACAACTTTAACACCGCAATCCACTTTGACGAGGAGGGCGTGATGGTTTTCCGACTATTTGACCTGTTCGACACTGTTTTCCGTGAAATGCGTGATGACGAAATGATTTTTACGTTCATCGACGATACAGAAATCCGTACACAGAGAAGATGTAATTACCCTGAATAAAACTAAAGAAGCGAGAGAACTAGAACGCGTCATGTCTAAATCAAATTCAAAAGAAACGGAGCCTCCTGAGTTTATCGCGCTCGATGAGGCGGCAGCGATGACCTCTGGAACCCGGGTGACCTTCGTGCCGGGAATTCCAGCGATATTCTCCGAAGCTCTCAAAAACATCTGCTTTGTAAAAGGTATACCGCTGACCAGGGTGCTGCATCCACCTATGGGCGTCGACGAAACCACGGGGGCGGACCGGCAGGCAAAACTTTATGCGCTTACCGCTCAGACCAGCTTGCCCACGATGTTTCACGAACAAGAGCGGCCACGGAATGTCTGGATAGAACAACTCGCGTTGGCGGAGAGGATTGGTGCGCGGGATGCTCCGATGCTCATTCCAGTCGGCTTTGAACAGCGTCTAGAGGTATTTGGTCTCTGTGCGACCTTGTTGGCGGAAGACGGTTTTATCTGGAACATGAGAATTCTTATCGATAGCCCGTTAGGACAAAAGTATGGATACAGCAAAGAGGCGAGTGCCGCGGCCCCAGGCAAGATGGCCGAGATAATTGGCATGATCGATATGCGTCTCGAGGCCCAGGCGCAGCGCGGATCAAGCTATCTCGTGGGCGATGGACTCACAGCCGTCGATATCTACTGGGCAACCTTCAGCATGAGCGTGCTTCCGCCTAACCCGGAGATCATGCCGGTGACACGGCAGAACCGGCATATGCTGAGATATTTTGAGGCCAATTCCCAGATACAGGACATTGCCCGGGCGCTCACAAAGAGGATCGAGACTCATCAGAGGTTCATTCTGACGACGTATTGTGAATGCCCAGCGGTACTTGGCGGCGATCCGGTTTAAGCCCGGAGTGCGATGTTGGGTATATTCAGGCTAGTCGTTTTTCAATTTGACAGGGCAAAAGGAAAAAAACTTGAACGCAACAAGAAGGACCTGGCTGGCAATCATTGCGATATAAGGAGAGCGTCCATGACGGAAATAAAGACAAAAAAAATAGTTCTAGATGCCAACGAAAATGAATTCGTGAGAGCCTCGGAAGTATGTTAAGGCCGAAACCCTACGCGCTGCTTGACTTGGTCGAAGCAAAGACGCCCGCTGTACAACGTGACTTTGTCACAAAGGCTACACAGCTGGCCAACGATGTCGGAGGACGCCTGGCGCTGGCAAACAAAGTACTCCCGCCAATGTTTATTCCTGATGAGAGAGCATTGGAGGCCGATCGTGCAACCGATTTGCTGGTTATAACCTGGTATCCGACAACGGAAGCTGGAGAAGCTGCCTTCGCCGCTCGCAAGGAATGGGCGGATCAGTTCGCACACCGAACCTATGCCACGCAGCCGATTATGCCTTTTGTATTGAAGATTAATAACGCGATGCTGTTTACGCTGGGACTGTTTAATCGCGCTGCCGTACCAATGAATGAAGACCAACAACAAATCCAATCCCTGATAGCAACTGCGGACATTGTGCAGGGGGTCGGTATCTACAAGGGCAACTGGACCGAACAGCTCGAGCTCAGTAACAACCAGCCGATCTGGATGCTGAACTTCCTTGAGTATACCGAGGAGGCCAACTTCGAGGTCGATGCAGAACATGCTTCTGCCGAGCCGATCTCAGGAGCCGAAGCTTACGCCGAATACGGCGACAGAATGGCCACATCCCTGGCTTCAGTGGGTGGGCGGATTGTCTGGAGGAGCACGGCGCCGGAACAGTTGTCGGGCACCGATGATGGGCAATGGCATGAAATCGCCATTGCAACCTACCCGTCGACTCAGGCCCTGTTGACAATGTATGCCAAGCCAGCGTATCGGGCTGCTCACGTATATCGGAAAGCGGGCCTGGCGCGCACGCGACTCGTTGCGACGCAACCCATCGCTGAGGAATAGAGAAGGAAGGAGAAAAAACATGACCACAACAACATGGACCTGGCTCATCATCGCTGTGATCTACCTCGCGTTTTTCAGCTGGTATACCTCATTTGAGGGGCCACTGACCGAGGCGGAGATAGAACATTATCTGGAATTGTCCAAGACACAAGATCCGGATTCATCGGCCGACGACCTCGCCAGGATTCGAGCCTTCATGGAGGAAGATACTGGCGATGATTTTGTCATGATCAACGTCATTCATCTGTACAACACCCCCCTGCAGATCGATGGTGTGGCGCCGGGTGACACGACCGACGATGTGCTCGCCAAGTACATGGAATACATGCTCCCAGCCATGCTATCCCGGGCAAGCCACCCTGTGTTTCAAGGGCCGGCCGTGTCACCTGCGATGGATATCATGAACGCCAAGGGGATGGAGATATGGAGTGCTGGTGCCGGGGTGCGTTATCGCAGTCGTCGGGATCTACTAGAAATTGGTACTAATCCGACCTTTGCTGGCAGACACGAGTTCAAGGTGGCGGCGATGGTCAAGACTATCGCGTTTCCTGTTGATCCGTTTAATTATCTTGGTGATCCCCGGCTGGTCCTAGCACTGCTGCTTGGATCGATTGGCTTCGGGTTGAGTTGGTTGTTCTCGGCTAGGAGGGCCATATGAATGGAATAACTAAAAAACTTATCACTGGTGCTGTGGTCCTCGGGATTGTTATCGGCGTGATGTTTGTAAACCGTTTTGCGCTGATGAGCTGGGCTGCAGCCTATGGAGCCATGGGATATCTGGCGAAACTCGCAGAGCCGATATTAACCACACAACCTGTGGACTGGACGGCGCCGCCACCAACGCTGGATGATGATAACGCGCGTCTGCCCAATATTATTGTCATCCTAGCCGACGATTTGGGTTGGAACGACATTTCATTTTACGGCGGTGGGGTCGGCGGAGGCGCAGTTCAGACACCAAATATTGATCGCATCGCTGCAGAAGGCGTGCATTTCAGCAATGGTTATGCGGGTAATGCCACTTGTGCACCCTCCCGTGCAGCACTTCTGACAGGACGTTATCCGACGAGATATGGCTTTGAGTTTACCCCCGCACCGGCGGAGATGATGCGGATGGCGTTCAGTTTTGAACCTCACAGGGAGCAACTGCATCCGGGGTACTTTCTTGAGGAGAACTTGGCGGCATTTCCTCCGCTGGAGGAGCAAAGCGTACCCGCGAGTGAAATCCTTTTACCCGAACTGTTGGCAGATCGTGGCTATCATTCCATGATTCTGGGGAAGTGGCATCTCGGCGAAAATGATGGACACGCACCTAATGACCAAGGGTTTGATCAGTTTCTCGGTTTTCTCTCCGGTGCCGCGATGTTCGCGGAGCTTGATGACCCTCAGATGGTCAAATCAATTCAAACGTTTGATCCCATCGATCAGTTTCTTTGGCCAAATCTGACATTCGCGGTGCGGTATAACAAACAACAGCATTTTGCGCCCGATGAATACATGACTGATTATCTGAGTACCCAGGCTGTGCGAGCGATCGAAGCCAACAAACATCGACCGTTTTTTATGTACCTATCCTACAACGCGCCTCACACGCCGCTGCACGCACGTAAATTAGACTACGACGCTTTAACCATGATCAATAATCATACCGAGCGAGTTTATGGGGCAATGATTTCTTCACTTGATCGTGGAATCGGCAGGGTAATGGCAGCTTTGAAAACGGAAGGTATCGATGACAATACCCTCGTCATATTTTCCAGCGACAACGGCGGGGCTGACTATGTTGGCCTGCCACACCTGAACGCGCCATACCGGGGATGGAAGATGACCTTTTTCGAAGGCGGAACACATGTACCGTTCTTTATGCGTTGGCCTGACCGCATTGAAGCGGGCAGCGAGTATCAACGACCTGTATCGCACATCGATATCTTTAGCACCGCGGCCGCAGCAGCGAGCGTTGCGGTCCCGGTTGATCGAGAGATCGACGGCGTGGATCTCCTGCCTTATGTGAATGGAGAAGTCAGAGAGGAGCCTCATGAAGCTCTGTTTTGGCGTACCGGGAACTATCGCACGGTTCGCAGCGGTGACTGGAAGCTGCAGCTTAGCGATCCTGATGGAACACCGTTCCTTTACAACTTGGCGGTCGATCCGACAGAGCAGCGCAACTTAGCGGCGAGTGAACCAGAACAGCTCGCTCGATTGAAGCAGTTGATTGAGGCGGGGATGGGTGAATGGGCGGTACCTATGCGGGGTCCGCTTGTTAAGGGTCCCTTGTACCCGGACAAGCATCTTAATGAACCGCTGGAAGAGTCGGATGTGCCGGTGTACTGGTACAACTGAGTTAACATCAGATTAGTGAGCTTTATAGAAAAGTAAGGGTGCGATGAGGATCGTAAATTTAGACCGCATTTATCTCAGATTTTTAAAAAATATTATGATTAGGGTTAATAGCAAAAAGAAGTCTTTGGGCTGTTTTTCAGTAAGCGTATCCGTCACATCACTTGATGCCATAGTCGTCGTCAGGCGCCAACAAATGTTATAACGAGAGAAGTCATCAAGAATGGTGGAGAGAAAGTACTAGCCCCAACCGATGATGCGAAAATAGGTAAAGTCTGTCTGCCACAAATGTCTGTCGACACATCTAGGCATATTTAAGGCTTCCCAAGGATACAGTTAGCTTAATAGGCTTGAAATTATCAAGTTTATGAACGGTTCGCTAGGAACTAGCGGCACCTCGAATCACCCGCAATTTGGAAAGCCCTAGAAGGACCCGCGCGTATGAGGTCGCTGTTCATTCAAGCTAAAAACTAGGTGGGGCTGATGGCGCGCATATAATCGCACGAAACATTTGAGCGAAAGGGAAAAGATGATGCAGCGTTGGGCGGATTATTTGTATGGGTTAAAGGCTAAGAACAACGACTGACGTTTTCAGCTCGATAAAGTATCAATTAGGAGCTTTTGACATTGAGCGTAAGCGCGGTAAAAATTATCCTCCCAGAGTTTAAGGGCGCCGATAGCGAGAAAACGATTTAGGATAAGAAATGAGCGAAATGAATTTGCCAGGGCGGTTAGGTAACCCTGAATTGAATTTTGAAGATGACCCACGTGCAGATCCGAGAATCGCTGGTGTCATGGCAATGATGGCGCGTGCGAAGGGCGTTAAGCCGCCAGCGTCGGATGCTAGCTACGAGCAGTGCTTAGAATATTGTGTAGCGCTTGAAAGAGAAGGCGAGATGAGCCATTCGCTGCTGTTGGAAATGATGCCTGACTTTGATGAGGTTGAATCGACAGTTGAGACCATCGATGGAGTGGACGGTAATAAAATCACGCTATTTATAGAACGTCCTAAGAACCAGACAGGTGTATTACCTGGCATGGTGCACATGCACGGTGGGGGCATGGTCTTGGAGAAGGCTGCGGATCCGACCTATGTTCGATGGCGTAAAAGTCTGGCGCAGGCGGGGATGGTGATTGTCGGCGTGGAATTTCGCAATGGGGGTGGTGAGTTAGGCAACTATCCATTTCCAGCTGGTTTGAATGACTGTGCAACGGCCACCCAATGGACCTATGCAAACAAAGAACGATTAGATATTTCAACCATAATTACTTCCGGCGAATCGGGCGGAGGTAATCTCTGCATTGCGACAGCTCTGAAAGCGCATAAAGAAGGTTGGTCGAATCAGATTAATGGTGTCTATTCCATGTGCCCTTACATCTCAGGTAGCTACTTGAATCCACCGCCTGAGCTTGCTTCGCTCGTTGAAAATAATACCTACATGCTGGACGGTGGCATGATGGCGAACCTCGTTAGGGTCTATGATCCGAATGGCGAGCATACGGCCAACCCACTAGCTTGGCCTTTGCATGTAATCGACGATGATCTCAGTGGCTTGCCACCGCATATCATATCAGTCAATGAACTTGATCCGCTTCGCGATGAGGGGCTTGCGTACTATCGAAAGCTAATGCGAGCTGGGGTTTCTGCAGTTGCGCGTACGGTTCATGGCACACCGCATGCCGGTGACATCGCTTTCGTGGACATCGCTCCGGAAGTCACAGCAGAGACGTTGCGGTCGATACATGGTTTTGCGAACTCTCTATGACTGGGTCTTTTTCGAAACTGCACTGTGGCATTTTTTTGAATTAGACGTTTCCTTAAGCCATGATTTGTTACTCAACAATCACTATTGAGAGGTTCTAATGACGGTGCACTCGCGTCGACAATTCACGGTCGATAATTGGGGTTACCCTCCACAGAACCGTCAATCATTCCAGCACGTGCAATCGCTCTTCGCAACCGCACGGCTTCGTCGCGGGTCAGGGCCTAGCACTAAATTTGACGCTAACAAAAAAGATATATTCGGTCTGACTTACGAAGGCGCGGGCGGTGCACTGAGGACCGTAAATCAGATGTTAGAGGATGGCTATACAGACGCATTTATTGTCATGAAAGATAATGCAATATTATGTGAACACTATGCGAACGGTATGGCAGCTGATAGTTTTCATTTGCTCAACTCTGTTACCAAGTCATTCGTTGGTATGTTGGCTGGTATTCACATATCAAAAGGGTTGATTCGGGAAACTGATTTAGTCACCGAGCACATTACTGAATTGGTAGGCACTGCCTTTTCAGAATCCACTGTTAGGCACCTACTTGATATGACCGCCGCGCCAAAATATGGCGAGGATTATGCAGACCCATCTGCGGACTTCTGGGTAGAGGCTGCAGTCGTAGGTTGGCGTCCAGCATTAAGAACCAAAGATTCTGCTACAAACCTTCTCGCCTACGCGGCAACACTCACTGAAACTGAGCAAAGTAATGGTGAAAAATATCACTACCGAACCGTCTTAACCAACGTATTAGGAATGATACTAGAGCGAGCGGGGACAGCCAGTTTACAGGAGCAATTACAACGTGATATTTGGCAAAAATTGGGCCCGCAACAGGACGCAGCGATAGTGGTAGATTCTACTGGATTTCCCTACGTTGGCGCAGGGATGAATGCTTGTGCACGCGACCTCGCTCGGTTTGGCCAAATGATCATTCAGCAGGGTGAATACAACGGAGAGCAAATTGTGCCAAGGCAATGGATCAATGACACTCGATATGCCGACGACCACGCTAGAATCAATTTTGCCGCGAGCGACTATGGTGCAATGATGCCTGGTGGTCATTATCGAAACCAGGTTTGGGTTGAAGATGCGGAGAAAGGAGTTCTAGTGGCTATCGGCATCCATGGTCAGGTCATTTATATGAACATGCAAAACCAAGTGGTGATTGTCAAACTTTCAACACATCCAGAGTCCGCGAGCCCACTATTCGAGGATGGTTTTATGGCGATGAGAGCGATATCTGAACACTTAGGGCGGGATTAAATAGTTGTAAAAGCTTTACTTTTTCACCTCCCAGTTTGTTCGAAAGCTAGTGTCATTTGCTAGGCAGAGGCGAAGTTGAAATTGTAACCCTGAAACCCTAGATAAGTTGCTTGTTTTGTAATTCCTAGTGCAGATACGAAGCGCTACGGAGTTGTGTAAATAAACCTCAATCGGATAGCGAATAAAGGAAGAATAAACCCACGTTTGTTGCTAATTGGCATCGAGAAAACACCGTGTGCAATTTCGGTGGGATAAGGATGAAGTTGGCCTAAGGTGGCGTTAGGTGTGGAGTAACAAGCGAATCGTAGATGGGTACTTTAAACCACCTATTCCCCAGATTGCCAAAGTATCTTGATGACGAAGATAAGGGAAATAAACCACATTTTCTGAAGAGCGGTCGAGTATGATAACCGCTGATGTACAGGGAATAAGAACTATAAACAGCATTTTTACAAGATGTCAAAGTATCGCTTTTTTGGGTTTTTGGGTTAAATACTGGGTTAACGGTTTCTGGGTAATGGATGGTCACTGGCTGTCATGATGCTTACCTCTGTTTCTTGGGTTGG
>ERZ1048686.1267-NODE-1267-length-20015-cov-5.580561_pt1 | contig 20015 bp, 17 predicted proteins | sample MGYA00383099_ERZ1048686 | MGnify/ENA primary metagenome ERZ1048686 (study PRJEB29581, sample SAMEA5548369) | metagenome | biome: marine; feature: coastal; material: water | depth 25 m | study: Short-term variability in the microbial, nano- and picoplankton... | reverse complement strand
GCGGCTATAGCCGGCAGCCCAAACACATACCCGGGGTCGACACATTTAGCGCCGGCGGTTTGAACGCGGCGCTCAAGGGCGCCGAGATCGTGATTTTATTACTGCCACAAACGCCGCAGACCGAAAACATTCTAAATGCACAAACCCTGTCCCTGCTGGCCCCGGGGGCAGTTGTGATCAATCCCGGCCGCGGGCCGCTGATCGACGATGAAGCTTTGCTGGACGCACTGGAGAGCGGCGCTTTGGGCCATGCTACGCTTGATGTGTTTCGCCGCGAACCGCTGCCCGCCGAAGATATATTCTGGACACATCCCAAAGTGACAGTTACCCCGCATATCGCTTCGGCCACGCGGCCGGAAACCTCGGCGCAGGTGATTGCCGAAAACATTCGCCGGGGCGAAAACGGGGCGCCGTTTTTGCATCTGGTAAACCGCAAGAGCGGTTATTAAGCCCGCTGCCCGCGGCCGGGCCTTGCAGCGATTGAGCTTTTAGGTACCAAATGCTGCACGTGCTGTTGGTGGAAAGCGATCATCCTCTGGGCGCCGCTGATTTACCGCCCGAGGCGCATCCATTTTGCGTTGGTGAAGCGCCCGGGCGGGACCGTATGAAGGTGCCCGCCGCCGACCCCTGGACATCCCCGCTGGCGGAAACATCGATCTATGAAATCGCCCGCCAACGGTTTTTGCAACATGCACGGGCAATCATGAATATTGATATTTGCGATTTGCTCTATGATCCGGTTTTGGAAACCCCCGGCGGATGCAAATCCCGTGTGCCAAAAACACCCTTTGACATCGCCGCACAAAACCCCGGCGCAGCAGTCAAAATGATCGGGCGGCATTGTTATCCCTGGCGGCACCGCGGCGGCAAGGCGGCAACATTTGCCGACCATATTTGCATTCAATTCGACCAAGCCCGGATTCGCAATCGCTGGTGCGTGAGCCCGCAAGGTCTGGCATCGGAAAACCTATTTCGGTTGCTGCGCATTTCGGGAATAGAAGTGTGTAGCACCGCTGGCTTTTACCGCTATATGGCCGTTCGCCACCCAGTGAACCGGATCAGCAAACTGGTCGCCAAAACCAGTTTGGTTGAAAGCCCATCACTGCTGTCGATGTCGGCCAATATTTTTAACTACAAACCGGTTCGTTCCCCCAAGGTCGACGTAAAGAAAATCAAACGGGATGGAACCCGGACCGCCATTGTCACAACGATGAAAAACGAGGGTCCGTTTATCCTTGAATGGATAGCCTATCATCAGGCCATCGGAGTTGAGGACTTTCTGGTGTACACCAATGATTGTAGCGACGGAACTGACGCTATGTTTGATTTGCTGCAAGCCAAGGGTGTTTTGCAGCATCGGCAAAACCCTTATAAAAAAATGAAAATAAAACCGCAACACGCTGCGCTGCGCGCGGCTGGAAACGAACTGCTTGTCCAGCAGGCGGATTGGCTGATCTGCATGGATGTGGATGCGTTTATAAATATCAAGGTTGGGAATGGACGGCTTGAGAATCTTTATCAAGCGGTTGGCGATGCAAATCTTATATCCTGCACCTGGCGGCTGTTTGGCAATTCGGACATTCATGCGTTCAGTGAAGTCCCTACGATCAAGATGTTTACCCGCTGTGCGCCAGAATTTTCGCCCAAACCGCACCACGCTTGGGGTTTTAAAACACTCTTTCGCAACACCGGAAATTTTTAAAAAATGGGGGTGCATCGCCCAAAGGGACTGCAGCCTCAGCTTTTAGAGCAAATTCGCTGGGTTAACGGGGCCGGAAAACCGCTGCCCAAATCTGATTTCCGCAACGCCTGGCGCTCGACCAAGGCCACCTATGGCTATGATCTGGTATCGCTCAATCACTACGCAGTGCGCAACGCGGAAAGCTTTTTGGTTAAACGTGATCGTGGGCGGGTAAACCATGTTGATCGGGATCAGGGTCTCGCCTATTGGTTTCGGATGAACATCAATGGAACCGAGGATCACTCGATCCAGAAGCGCATTCCAATGATGGAAGAGAAGTTAAAGGCGCTGATGGCAGATCCGGAAATTGCGCAGCAGCATTATCGCTGTGTGGCGGCCCATAAAGACAAAATTGCAGCGCTGAAAAACAACAATGAACAAATGGCATTTTACCAAAGCCTAACATCCCCCAGGATGGAAAAACTTTCCACGATGCACCGGTATTTCGGATCAAACGTGTTTTTTAACGGGCCGCAGTGCATCCCAGATGAGATCGTTTGGAAAGATCATCCCAAGGATTTTTTATTCACGGTCGAGCGGCAGAACGACCCATCGTAGCCGCACAGCGCTTTACTCAGCCGCGACCTGACCCATTTCGACCTTTTCCACTTTCACAGCGCTAAATTTGAACTCGGGGATTTTACCGTAAGGGTCCACTGCCGAGTTGGTTAAAATATTGGCTGCCGCTTCCACATAGGCAAAGGGCAAAAACACCATATCTTCGGCCACGGCGCGGTCGGCGCGCGCCATCACCACCACGCTGCCGCGTTTCGTGGTCAGCCGTACATGGCCACCCGGGGCCACTTCAAGTCGGCGCAGGGTTTTGGGATGCAGCGAACAGTTCGCCTCGGGCTCGACCGCATCAAGCACATTCGAGCGCCGCGTCATCGACCCCGTATGCCAATGCTCAAGCTGCCGTCCGGTGATCAAAATCATCGGATATTCCGCATCTGGCACGTCATCCGGCGCGATCACGCTGGCCGGTGTGAACTTTGCCCGCCCGTCAATGCGCGGAAACCCGTCGCCGAACACAATTGCCTGACCGGGGTCCTCTGGGGAAAGTGACGGATAGGTCACCGCGTTTTCTTCCGACAGCCGGTTCCATGTGATATTGTCCAAGGACTTCATATTCAGCTTCATTTCGGCAAACACATCCGCCGGGCTTTCATACGACCAATTCAGCCCCAACCGCTTGGCCAGTTCCACCTCGATCCACCAGTCTTCGCGCGCCTCGCCCGGCGGCGGAACTGCGGGCCGGCCCATCTGAACCTGACGGTTGGTATTGGTGACGGTGCCGGATTTCTCGGCAAACGCACTGGCCGGCAGGATAACATCAGCATAATTGGCAGTTTCGGTGAGGAAAATATCCTGAACCACCAGATGGCTTAATTTGGCCAAAGCATCACGCGCGTGTTCGACATCGGGGTCCGACATCGCCGGATTTTCGCCCAAAATATACATCCCGTGAATTTTTCCGTCATGTACAGCGTCCATTATTTCAGTCACTGTCAGGCCCTTTTGCGATGAAAAGTCGCCTGAATTCCACACGCTGGTAAAGGCGCTGCGCACACCATCATCACCCACGGGTTGATAATCGGGCAGGAACATCGGGATAAGACCGGCGTCCGACGCCCCCTGCACATTGTTTTGGCCGCGCAGCGGATGCAGCCCAGAGCCCGGGCGCCCCACCTGTCCGGTCATCAGGGCCAGCGAGATTAAACAGCGGCTATTATCCGTGCCGTGAATATGCTGGGACACGCCCATGCCCCAGAAAATCATCCCCGCCTGCGCGCCTGCAAAGGTGCGCGCCACATCGCGCAGCACATCTGCCTCAATGCCGCATATCTCGGCCATTTTCTCGGGGGCAAAATCTTTGAGATGGTCTTTCTCCGCCTCCCAGTTTTCGGTATAGGCTTCAATATACTGCTGATGATAGAGCTGTTCTTCCACGATCACATGCATGATTGCGTTTAGCATGGACACATCCGCACCGGGGCGGAATTGCAGCATATGCGATGCAAAGCGTTTGAGCGCCTGACCGCGCGGATCCATCACAATCAATTTACCACCACGTTTGGTGAACTGTTTGAAATAGGTCGCCGCAACCGGGTGGTTTTCGACCGGATTGGCCCCGATCACAATTGCCACGTCGGCATTTTCGATTTCATTAAATGTGGCGGTCACCGCCGCCGAGCCGACATTTTCCATCAATGCTGCAACCGATGAGGCATGGCACAGCCGCGTGCAGTGATCGACATTATTATGGCCAAAGCCCTGACGGATCATCTTTTGAAACAGATAAGCCTCTTCATTGGTGCATTTGGCGCTGCCGAAACCGGCCACAGAAGGGCCGCCTTTGTCACGGCGCAAAGCGCTTAAACCATCGGCGGCAAAATCAAGTGCTTCATCCCAGCTGGCTTCGCGGAAAAATTCCTGCCAGTTTGACGGATCCACGTTAAGCCCCTTGGCCGGTGCATCATCGCGGCGGATCAGGGGTTTGGTCAGACGGTGATCATGGTGGATGTAATCAAAGCCAAAGCGGCCTTTTACACAGAGCCGACCTTCGTTCGCCGGCCCGTTGATGCCTTCGACAAATTTGACCTTATCATCCTTGACCTTCAGCGATATTTGACAGCCAACGCCGCAGAACGGACAGATGCTTTTAACTTCACGGTCATAATCACCGCTATCCCCAATTTGTTGTTCGTCAACCACGGTGGACGGCATCAGCGCGCCAGTTGGACAGGCCTGCACACATTCGCCGCAGGCAACGCAACTGCTATCACCCATCGGGTCGGCAAAATCAAAGGTCGGATAGGCATCATGGCCGCGCCCCGACATGCCGATCACATCATTGACCTGCACTTCGCGGCAGGCGCGCACGCACAGCCCGCATTGAATGCAGGCATCAAGGTTCACACTCATCGCCACATGGCTGTCATCCAGCAAAGGGATGCGCTCTTTTTCCAGCTTTGGAAGCCGGCTTTCGCTGATGCCGTTTAGCTCGGCCATATCCCAAAGATGTGAAGATTTATCATGCGCCACATCGCGTTCGGGCTGATCTGCCACCAGCATTTCAACCACCATTTTACGGGCGCTTTCGGCGCGGGCGGTATCGGTGCTGACCACCATGCCCTCTTGCGGTTCACGAATGCAGGAAGCGGCCAGAGTGCGTTCGCCTTCGATCTCGACCATACAGGCACGGCAATTGCCATCAGGGCGATATCCGGGCGCTGGTTTATGGCACAGATGCGGGATCACCAGACCGCGGCCATTGGCAATTTCCCAAATGGTCATACCGCGCTCGGCTTCGACCTCTTGTCCGTCAAGCGTAAAACGAATGGTGTCAGTCATCTAATCGACCCTTACTGTGCCGGATAATATAACCATAGACCGTATCGGCCCATCCTGCCAATCCCGACATTGTACCTATTTTTTGCGCCACTGCGGTTTCCGATCGGCGTCATTTTCCCCGAATTGCATAGAAAGCGGCAAAGCCTATACGGCCATCGCCGTGACCCAAGGTTTTTGGAGCGTGCTCACGCTCTGGGCTTTTCCTAGGCTCGTTTTTATGCTCAAAGAAAATCCCGGTTATTATTCCGGCAGATTGCAAGATAGGAAAATCATGTCCAATGTGATGATTGTGCGCCATGGTCAGGCCAATTCAGCGGCCCGCGATGAGGCGAGCTACGACCAGCTCAGCGCAACAGGTCATCAACAGGCGAAATGGCTGGGCGAGTATTTTGGGCAAATCCAACCAAAATTTGAAAAAATCTATTCCGGCACGCTCAAACGGCAGATTGAAACAGCGCAGGGGATCAATCAGTTTGGCCTGCCACACGAACAGGATGCGCGGCTGAATGAAATGGATTATTTTGGTCTGGCAGCAGATCTAGAGCGCCGCCATAATGTTGCATACCCCACCACACAAGCTGAGTTTGCCGAGCAGATTAAAACGATCCTAAGGTACTGGAAAGAAGAAAAAATTTCCTCTCCAATAGAGACATACGAACATTTTCAAAATCGAATATTGGATGTTGTTTTTGACGCTCTCGCAGGCCAAGAAAAACTCCTTTTAGTATCCTCAGCCGGGGTGATCGCCGCCATCGCAGCAACCGTTTTAAAAGTTGAAGAAGATCACTGCTTTAGGCTTTTCATCAGCGTGCCGCATCCCAGCCTGAACAGCATTGCGCTGATCCATAATGCGCCATCGCTGACCCAATATTGCGCGACACCGCATCTTGATCTGCCAGAGCGCATACATGCAAAAACCTATATCTAAATGCGAGGACCTATGACACATCTTTGGGTACGCGCCGAACAACGCGCGAACGAGGACCGGGTAGGCATCACCCCCGAGGGCGCAAAAGAGCTGATGGATGCCGGCTATCAGCTCACGGTCGAAGACAGCGCGAACCGCGCCATTTCAACCGATGCCTATCGGGCTGTGGGCTGCAGCATTGCAACACCCAATTCTTGGCCCGATGCGCCGCGCGATGCGATTATATTCGGCCTCAAGGAATTGCCCGAAGATGGCACTCCGCTGCCCCACCGCCACATTATGTTCGGCCATGCCTTCAAAGGCCAGCATTCCGGCGCGGGTTTGCTGCGCCGCTTCAAGGCCGGTGGTGGCACGCTTTATGATCTTGAATATCTGGTGGATGAAAGCGGCCGGCGGGTGGCCGCCTTTGGCTATTGGGCGGGCTATGCAGGCGCTATGGTGGCGATGCACTGCTGGATTGCACAGCAAAACGGCGGTCTCTGCGGCCCAATCGGCGCCTCTGCGGACCGTGCAGCCGCTCTGGCCGATCTGGGTGCGGCGCTGAACGGCTGCGCAGAGCCAACACCAAGCGCCATTGTCATTGGCGCTTTGGGCCGGGTGGGCACAGGGGTGGCGGATTTGTGCGACGAACTGGGTCTTAAAGTGACCAAATGGGACATGGCGGAAACCGCCTCTGGCGGGCCATTTGGCGAAATTTTGCAGCATGATCTGTTCTTTAATTGCATTTTGGCGCGCCCCGGCACACCGGTTTTTGTGCCCGCCAAAGCTGTAAGCATGCCGCGAAACCTGCGGGTGATCGGCGATATCGCCTGTGACCCTGATAGTGATTACAACCCGATCCCGGTCTATTCCACGGCCACCGATTGGGCCGCCCCCGCGCTTCGCGTAGCGCATGATCCGGTGCTGGATGTGATGGCGATTGATAATCTGCCGTCGCTTTTGCCGCGCGAAAGTTCAGAAGATTTTGCAGCCCAGCTCTTGCCAACGCTGCGCAATCTAGACACTCTAGACCAAGGCGTCTGGCGACGGGCGCAGATGGTTTTCGAACAACATGTAGCTGAGGTTTAAAATGACAATTCACTGGTGTGGCACAGGGCTGTCGGCAATTCCGGGTTTACGGGCGCTGATCCAAGACGGACAAGACGTGATGGTTTGGAACCGCTCTGTTGATAAAGCGCAGGCCGCGGTGGGTGATCTAACTGATAAAATCTGCGGTTTTGACAAGGGCGCGCTAGCTCAGGCGTTAGCGCCGGGCGATGTTGTGATTTCCATGCTGCCCGGGGACTGGCATGTGCCGCTTGCAGAGCTGGCCATTTCCAAGTCTGCGCATTTTGTCAGCTCGTCCTATATCGCCCCCGAAATGCGCGCCTTAAATGACGCCGCAAAAGCCGCCGGCGTGGCCTTGGTCAACGAAGTGGGATTGGATCCGGGTATTGACCATCTGATGGCGCATCACCTGATTGAAGAATACCGCGCTTCGGCCGCTTGTGACGGTGAAAATGCGCTGTCCTTTAAATCTTACTGCGGCGGCATTCCCAAGATTGCCAATCCGTTTCGCTATAAATTTAGCTGGTCGCCGCTTGGGGTGCTGAAAGCGCTGCGCTCGCCGTCCAAATCCATTCGTGATTTTGCCGAATATGATGTGGCCCGCCCTTGGGATGCGATTAGCAGCTATACCGCGCCGCTGCCGGTGCCGGAAAGTTTTGAGGTTTATCCCAACCGCGATTCGCTGCCCTTTATGGCGCAATATCACTTTGATCCGAGCTGGAAGGTCAAAGAGTTTGTGCGCGGCACCCTGAGGCTTAACGGATGGACCGAGGCTTGGGCAGATGTTTTTGCCGAAATTGAAACCCTGACTGGCGAGGCCGGTGAAGCGCGGCTGAAAGAGATGTCAGATCAGTTCTGGGCTGAAAATGCCTATGATGAGGGCGAGCCAGACCGTGTTGTTTTATGCGTCAGCCTAAAGGCCGAGCGCGGCGAGGATGCGGTTTGGCATAAAACCTATGTGATGGACGCCTGGGGGGACGAGGCCTCAACCGCCATGGCGCGGCTGGTGTCTTATCCGGTGTCCTATGCAATTCGCGCCGTTTTGGACGGTAAAATTGACGCTGGTGTGAGTGCAGCACCGGATGCCGCTGATTTGGTCAGCGGCTGGCTGGGAGATATCAAGAACCTTGCGCAACACTTAGAGATTACCGATCACCTTGCCTAAGCTCTGGCGGGTTTAAAACAGCCGGTAATATAGCCAATCCGGCAGCAACTGCCCACCACGAAACAGCAGGCTAAAAAGCCGTGGAAAGCTGATTTTGAACCGCTGCGTGTTCATGTGCCGAAACATGATCTGGGCAGCTTTTTCCGGCGCCATCAAAAACGGCATGTGGAATTTGTTTTTATCCGTCAATCGGGTTTTGATAAATCCGGGATTGACCAGCTGCACCTGAACATTGCTCTCTTTAAAGTCTTTATAAAGGCACTCGGCCAGCACCATAACCCCGGCCTTGGAAGCAGAGTACCCGATAGAAGCTGGCAGACCGCGAAATCCGGCCAGGCTGCCGGTAATCACTATATGGCCCGCATCTCGGGCTGCAAAATCTGGGGCAACCCGCCCCAAAACCCGCAGCGCGCCTGTAAGATTGACATCACTCATGGCTATGGCCTGCGCGCTATCCCAGTTTTGTGCCGCCATGGGCCAATACAGCCCTGCCAAATAGATCACCCCGTCTATCTCTCCGGCTTTCTCGGCCGCCGCTGCCACGCTGTCATCACTGCTGACATCACAGGCGAGCACTTCACAAGGGCCGGGCAGGTCAGCAGCCAAGGCCTTTAAGCGGGCTGTGTTGCGCGCCGATAAAATGAGCGTGGCGCCTGCTGCGCTCATCTCCTTGGCCAGCGCAGCGCCAAGCCCTTCGCTTGCGCCCACCAGCCAATATCTTTTGCCATCCCAATGTTTCACGCTGTGTCATCCCCTAGCTGCAACCGGAGCAGTACCCATATTGCGAAAAGTTTCAAAATGCAGGGCACTGCTGCATAGCCCACCGACAAGGCAAGTAATCCGTTTTGGCTGTTGTCCAGACCCGGTTGATAACCAAATCGCTCAAGCGCGGGCAAAACAACAACCGCGGCCAAAGCCAGCGAAATTTTTGAGGCGAAATTCCAAAATCCAAACCCGACCGCCGCCTGCGCTTTGGTCACCGCAAGCCGCTTGGCAAAAACCGCAGGCAAAATCGACAGATCCGCCCCAAGTGTTGCCCCGCTGGCGATGCAAATCAACATAAAGGCAGTGACCTGACCAGATTGCAGAAAAAACGCATAGAAAAAGCTGACAATGGCGGCAATCATCGCCACCAGCAAGACCGGCCTTGGGCCAAACCTGCCCGCCAGAAAGGTCCAGATCGGGGCAGATATCGCTGCTGAGATAAAAAAGAGTATCAATAGCGGTCCGGCCATTTGCGGCACTTGCAGACGGCTTTCCACAAAAAACAAAAACAATGTTGAGCTCACTGCCACCGGGGCCGTATTCAGCACCGCAAGGATCAAAAGCTGACGCACCACCGGGTCTGCCAGAGCCGTAGAAAAGCCGCCGCCGCCGCGCACCTCTTGAGTGCTGCGCGACCAGTGCTTTGACATGACAAAACCGGCAATAACTGCCAATCCGGCGAAACCTATTGCAAAAGCCGCATAGGGACGGCCGGTCACAACCAACAAAAGCGTCGGCGCCATAGCCGCACAGCAGACACCTAAAAGGCTGCCGGTTTCGCGCCAGCGTGCCAAGTCTAATTGACGATCCGCGCCAAAGCTTGTGACCCCCTGTGCATAAAGCCGGATGGTCAGAAAGCTAAAGCCGCTAAAGACACATAAAAGCGTGAGCGAAAACCACAGCACCGGAGCGATGGGCGGGGTGATGGCAAACAGGCCCACCATGCCCAATGCCATGATAGTAATGGCCGCCCAAACCGGCCGCGCGCGCGCCGCACTGGTTTTTTCTGCAAGCGAACCTAACAGGGGATCTTGGACAAAATCCAAAAGCCGCAGCACAAAAAGAGAAGCCCCAAGCGCGCCAAGGCTGACGCCGTATTGGTCAACAAAAAACTTCGGCGCGTGAATGTAGATCGGCAATCCCGCAGTGCCCAGCATCATGGCAAAAAGTGCGTAAGGAAGCCGGGGCGCGGACCGCTCAGGCGGCACTTAGGATACCTCGGCTTTGGGAGGCTCTGGACGGGTGCGATATTTGGCGCCTTTCCACCAGAGCTTTAGCGCCTGCCAGTGGATTAATCCAAGTACCCGGCGCGAGCCCAAAGGCCGGCGCAGCAATGCGCCAAGGATAGTGCGGTTTTTTAGCGGTTTGCACACCCCGATCAAATTGGCCATCACCCCGCCATGCGGCATTTGCAAGTCAATCCAGATACCTACCTTTTGATCCCTGAAATCAAACCGGAACTCATAGGTGCCCTCGGTCGGTTGAAACGGCGAGACATGGAAAATTTTTGTCGCCAGCAGCCGGTCGGTCGGCGTGATGGGGCGCAGGTCGGGATGATTGCACAAATAAGAATGGCGATCCCCAAAGGTGTTCGACACCTCGGCGATGACGGCACATAGCGCGTCTTGATCGTCATAGCACAGCCAAAAGCTGACAGGGTTGAAAACATGGCCAAAAATACGCGGCTGGGCGAGCAATAATATCTTGCCTTTCCAAGGGATGTCATGTTGCTGTAAAACATCGCGCACCCAATCAATCCCGCGCCCCTTTTTCGGCGCGCCGCCGTGATCGCGGTCAAAAAGGCTAAACAGCCATCCGCGGTTACGGCCGAATAGCATGGGCGCTTTTTGCGTTTGATCAAGGTCGAGCATGAGGTAATCAACCGTATAGCGAAACGAATTGTCCAGATCGCCTTTGCGGCCATGCCATGTGGTGCCGCGGATATGCGCCACCGCGCTCATTCGGCGGCCACCGACAGCGCTGTTTGGGCCTCAAGAGCGCTGGCGACATCCAGGGCGCTGAGCAAACCGTCTTCGTGAAATCCGTTCTTCATCCAAGCCCCGCAAAACCATGTGTGGTGTTCACCATTTTTTTCAGCGATGTTTTTCTGGGCGTGCAGAGCCGGCAGATCATAGACCGGATGGCGGAAGGTGGCCTGATCATAAATCAGCTCTTGCTTGATCGGCCGAGTGGTGTTGAGCGTCACAAAATGCGGGTCGTCATGGGGGATTGGTTGCAGGGAGTTCATCCAATATGTCAGATCAATCCGCTGTGATGTTTTATCCGCAGCTTCAGTATAAACCCAGCTTGACCAACAGCGTTTATTGTGCGGCATCACACTGGAATCTGCGTGCAAAATGATATCATTGGGTTGGTATTGAATGGCCGATAGCTGCGCGCGCTCAAACTCTGTTGCATCCTCTAACAGCCGCAGACTGTCATCAGAGTGGGTGGCAAAAATCACCTCATCATAAAATGCCGGAGGCGCGCCCGCGGTTTGAACTGATGCACCGACAGGATTGCGTTTCACCCCCATCACCGCGCTATTTAGCCGAATAACCACCCCGCGCTGCCCAAGCGCCGCCTGCAACCGGCGGACATATTCCACCGATCCGCCTTTTACCGTGTACCATTGGTGCTGACCGGAGTGGCTGAGCAAAGCGTGGTTTTCAAAAAAGGTCATCAGCGCATAGGCCGGAAAGTCCAGAATTTGCTCAACCGGTGTTGACCAAATCGCCCCTGAAAGCGGCAGCAAATAATAGTCTCTAAACCAATCGCCCGTGCCCAGTTTAACCAACAGCTCGCGCACGGTCATTGACGTGTCATTGGCAGTTTTCAAGCCGCGGGCGTTAAAGCGCAGGATATCTGCCGTCATGCGCAGAAACTTAGGGTTCAAAAGATTTTTCTTCTGCGCGAAAATCGCCCCGAGACTGGCCAGCGCATATTCTACTTGACCACCCTTGAGCGATGCGCCAAAACTCATGTTGCTTTTGCAAACAGGCACATCCAACGCATCAAATAGTTTGGCCATATTTGGGTAGTTCGCATAGTTGAAAACGATAAACCCGGTGTCTACAGGTTGGTCTCCATTGCGCCCGGCTGTGATTGTGCGCGCATGACCTCCCAGTCTCGTTTCGCTTTCATAAAGGGTGACGTTGTGATTTTGCGCTAAGGCATAGGCTGCACCCATCCCTGATATGCCTGCCCCGATAACGGCTATGTTTCTTGTTCGGGGCGGATGGGTTAAGATATTCATTTATTTCTCCAAACTTTCGAATATCTTACGCTGCTCAGAGCCGATTGGATGAAAACTATTTATATTAATTGTGATCTAATTTCAAAATCACAGCGTAAAGGGTAGTATGACTACTTTTGACACATATAATCTGACGTTATTACGGTCGCCTTTTCGATCTGAGCGTGATAGAGATGGCTTCAAGAGTCCGATAAAACAGAAGGCGCGAAAATTGCAAACCCGCAAAAGCGACCGATCGGCGTTAGAGTGGTCAAAAGATCTAGCGCTGATTAAAACCAACAAAAGCGAAGCTGCTTTTGCGCGGCTTTTTTATCATTTTGCGCCAAGGGTCAAAGCCTTTTTGATAAAATCCGGAGCAGATGTCGGATTGGCCGAAGAATGCGCGCAAGAGGTCATGGTGACCGTCTGGAACAAAGCGCATCTTTTTGATCCCAGCCGCGCCAGCGCGTCAACCTGGATTTTTACCATTGCGCGGAACAAAAAAATTGACGCCCTAAGAAAACAACTCCGCCCCACACCCGATGATTTGGGATGGGGCCCCGAGCATGAGCCAGATCAGGAAGAAATGGTCGGCCTTCAACAGGAAACCGAAAAACTGGGACAGGCAATCGCAAACTTGCCAGATAAACAGCGCGTGCTCGTTGAGCGCGCCTATTTCGAAGAAATGTCCCACAATGAAATCGCCGAAGCGACCGGGTTGCCCCTTGGCACAATCAAATCGCGCATTAGATTGGCCCTAGAGCGGCTTCGGCATGCAATGAACTGATGATGAGATGACTGATAGTAGCATAAAACATCACTTAACGGACAGCCTCTTGATGGCGTATTCCTCGGGCAATTTGCCTGAATCGTTAAGCTTGGCTGTGGCAACACATATTTCGATGTGTGATAAGTGCCGCGTGGCCATGGAAAGCTTTGACGCTGTAGGCGGAGCCCTTCTAGAGGACAGCTCAGAAGTGTCTATAGATACAGATGCTCTGTCCAAAACACTGTCGATGATCCGCTCTGGCCCACAAAATATTGACCAGCTGCAAGCTGGCAAACGCCCTGTGCGCAAGGACTGTGAAATCCCTGCGCCGCTGATGGACTATATCGGCGAGCGCTTCGAAGATATCGCTTGGAAATCTATTGGAATGGGTGTCAAACAATCGATCCTTGAAACCTCTGATGATGCCACGGCGCGTTTGCTTTATATTCCGCCCGGAACAGCCGTGCCGGATCATAGCCACAGCGGAATAGAGCTAACCTTGGTGCTGCAAGGTGCTTTTGCAGACGAGGACGACTATTTTGCAGCCGGCGATATCGAAGTCGCCGATGGGGATGTAGAACATGCGCCGGTGGCCGCTGATGGCGTGGCCTGCATCTGCTTAGCGGTCACCGAAGCGCCGCTGAAATTCAGCAAATTCTTCCACAAAGCTGTGCAGCCGTTTTTAAATATTTAACTGGCTGAAAATTTCGTCATGCACTGTTTGAGGCGCGGCAATGGCCCCTTTGGTCATCGCCGAGGCACCATTGAACTGCAGCCGATCGCCCTTGCGGTCGCTGACCCTCGCGCCGGCCTCAGACGCAATTAAAGCCCCTGCGCATATATCCCATTCCCATGTGTCGCGAAATGTAATCATACCATCAAAAGATCCCTCGGCCACCAAAGCCATGCGATACGCCAGTGAGGGCCGATGATGGCGCTGGAACAATGGCACTTTGCCGCCAGACCAATGTGACGGCTCAAGCGCAGGTTTGGCCGCCAGAATATCAGCATCTGAAAGTTGCCTGCCCTTGCACACTTCTATCTTTTCGCCATTTAGCATCGCGCCGCCCCCCAAAGTGGCCGTATACATCCGCTTCAGCACCGGCAGGTAAATCACCGCTGCCGTCACCTGACCATTTTGTGCAGTGGCAAAGGAATGGGCCCAGCTGGGCTCACCCGCGATAAAACTGCGGGTTCCGTCAATGGGATCAAGAATAAAACAGGTCGGGTTTTGCAATCTCTTGAGATCATCTTCGGTTTCTTCCGACAGCCAGCCATAATCGGGCCGCGCTGCTTTAAGTCGCGCCTCCAGCATGGCGTTGACGGCAAGATCCGCTTCGGTCACAGGTCCTGCACCGCCAGATTTTTCCCACATCTCGGCGCGGCCATTGGCCAGCGGAACAGCAATCTGCGCAGCCTCTTTAGCAACCGATATTAACAGATCTAGATCACGCTCCGGCAATGGTCATCCCTTCGACCAACAACGACGGCACAACCCGCGAAAGATGTTTTCGCGCATCATTGGCCGGGATAAGGCAAAGCAGCATGTCGCGCAGATTTCCGGCGATCGTGCATTCGCTTACCGGGTGGCTGATCTCGCCGTTTTCTATCCATAAACCTGATGCGCCGCGCGAATAGTCACCCGTGGTAGGGTTGATTGTTGCCCCAATCAGGGATGTTACAAGCAATCCCTCACCCATATCCCGGATCAAGTCCGCGCGGCTTTGCTCCCCGGCGCTCAGCTCGATATTTGATGTGCTTGGGCTGGGCGGCCCGGCAACGCTGCGCGCAGCATTTGCCGTTGATTGAAGCCCCAAGCGCCGCGCAGAGGCCAAATCCAGCGTCCAGCCGGTAAGCACCCCGCGCTCGACAATGGAGCGGCGGCGGGTGGCCAAACCTTCGCCGTCAAACAGCCGCGATCCGCCCACACGGGGGCGATGCGGATCTTCGATAATCGACATGCCGGCGGGGAGCACTTGTGTATCCAACGCATCGCGCAACCACGACGAACCGCGCGCAATCGATGCGCCATTCACCGCGGTGAGCAAATGTCCAATTAGGCTTGCCGCGACACGTTCATCAAACAAAACCGGAAACCGGCCTGTTGGGGGTTTACGCGGCCCAAGGCGGGCCAAGGTCCGCTCGGCCGCTTTGCGGCCTATCTCTTCGGCGCTGCGCAGATCACTGTGAAAAATCCGCGAATCGCCGTCATAATCACGCTCCATATCGCTATCGGTGCCAGCAATACTAACGCAGGATAGCGCGCGCCATGAACGGCAGTAGCCGCCCGAAAAACCATTGCTTGCCGCCAGCCAAATTTGACTGCGCCCATAGCCGGCAGATGCCGCTTCGATTTGCGTGATGCCCGGAACTGACTGCGCGGCCTGTTCGGCTGCCAATGCATCCTGTTTTAATGCGCCGGCATCTGGTTCGGGGGCGGGATCTGTAAGCTCAAGCGCTTTGTGGTCAGTGCTTTGCGCCAGTTGTGCAGGCTCTGCCAAGCCACAATAGACATCCTCAGGCGCCGCTTTGGCCATTGCCACAGCGCGCTCTGCCATTGCCGAAAGGGTTGTATCGCGCAAATCTGATCCCGAAACAATCGCCTGTCGGCGATCAAGCAATACGCGAAGACCGATCTCGGTGGCTTCGGATCGCTCGGCATGCTCTAGGCCAGCTTTGCGTACATCAATGCCGACTGTGCTGCCCGACACGGCAATTGCATCTGCCTGTTCCGCGCCCGCGCTGCGCGCTGCAACCAACATTTTTTCGGTCAGTTCGACCAGCAAAGCGGTACTGTCAGCCATGACATCCTCATTTTGGGTGGTGCACAAGAGGTAGTCAACCGCGCCCGCCAAAGCAAGCAGGCATTGGCAATAGGCGACGGATTTGTTTATTTAAAAGCAATTAGATCAATCATCTGCCAGGAATGGAAAGGCATCTCATGCAAAAAACAGCGCTCATCACCGGTGCCGCCCGGGGAATTGGACTGGCCACGGCAGAAATATTTCAGGCCAACGGCTACCGCGTGGCCATCCTTGATCGCGATGCACAGGCTTTAAGCGCGGCAGCCGCGCAGTTGCCGCAGGCCGAACCTATGTTGTTTGATCTTGCCCTGCCAGAGACCGCTGCTGAGGTGGCCAGGCAGATTGAGGAAAAATTCGGCGCGCTTGCCGCCTTGGTCAATAACGCAGGTGTGGCCGATTTCGGCCCGATCGAAGATTGTGATCGCGCGATGTGGCGCAAAGTTATGGACACAAACCTTGATGGCATGTTCCATCTGACCCAAGCGCTGACACCGCAGCTAAAGGCTGGCACCGGCAGCGTGGTCAATATCGCCTCGATTTCCGGCCTGCGGGCCTCGACCTTGCGGGTGGCGTATGGCACCTCAAAGGCGGCGGTGATGCAGCTGAGCAAACAGCAGGCCGTCGAGCTTGGCGAATATGGCATCCGGGTCAACTGTGTGGCGCCGGGCCCGGTGCGCACCAAACTGGCAATGGCGGTTCATACGCAGGACATCATCGACGCCTACCATGATGCCATTCCGCTAAACCGATACGGACACGAGATTGAGATTGCCGAGGTTATTTATTTTCTCTGCTCGCAAAAAGCATCCTTTGTCACCGGTCAGGTGATTGCCGTGGATGGCGGGTTTGAGGCCACCGGGGTGGGTTTGCCAGCGCTGCGGCGCTAATCCCTTTGGGGCGCGCCACAGCACTTGAAAGCGTTACTGGAACCTTTGCTGATTGACATAAACCCCGCCTTCGGCGTCAATTTCCACTTCGGTTTCGAATTTATCTCTGCCGACGGGAAGCGCAAACATGCCCATGAACATGCGCGCGCCCATCACCTGTTCACCGGCGATAAGACCCATCTGGGACAGGGTATCAAGCAAAGCGTTCGCACCGCTTAGGGTCGCCGTAGCCTTGCCCTGCGGCGCTGGAAATCCGTCAAAGGTGTTCAGGTCTTCGTTATTGATATCAAAGGCGCCTTGGACCGACAGCTCTGCCCCAAGCGCGCTGATATCAATCGCATTCAGCGTGATCTGGGACACTTCGCCGGGCACTTCCATCATATCCAGCGATGCCTCAAGCTGATCAGGATCCAGAAAATCCATCCAAAGTTTGACCATGCCGCCAACATCAATACGCAAACTGACAGGATCACGCGGCAGTTGCCCGGCTGGATCAAACATCGCCCAAAGACCGTCAGGCACCGCCAAGTCGTTTAATTCAAAGCGCAGACCAAAGGCCTGATCTTCGCTGCGGGGCAGGACAGGCATGGTGAGCCCATAGACAAAGGATCCCAGCTGGCCACTGATCGGCAGCGGAAAAACACTTGCAAAACCTTCAAAATTAACCCCACTGACATCCATCGTCATCGACAGGCCGTCTTTGGACATCGAAGTATTACTGCTGGCCCCGGTTGAGCTTGTTGAGCCCGAAAAATCACCGTCAGGTGTGCGAACCATAATGTCGGTCTCGCCGGATTGATAGCTGATCACGCTCGAGCTGTTCAGACCCGCCTGCAATGCCTTGCTTAACTCTTGAACGGATACGTTTTCGGGCGTCTGCCCGCTGTTGGCAAAGCTCAGCTGGTGAATTTTGCTTACCCAAGTGGCATTGAAATCCTCCCCTTGTGGCGCCAGCATGCCCGACAGCTCAAGAGTGTCTATACTGCTGCGCCCGATCACTTCGCGCAGACCGGACATAAATGTCGTTGAGGTGCTGGAAACCTGATTGGCAATTATTGAAAATTGCACCTCATCGGCGCCAATGCGCTCGCCTTCGCCAATCAAGGATTGCAAGCTCAGCGCCACTTGGCCTGCGCTGTAGTCATAGGTGATCTGATTTGCGGTCCCCGAGGCAAGCGTGCGCATATTCGCCATTTCCAACAGGGCAGATATAGATGTCACTTGACTATAGTTATCTCTGAACTCCATGGTTACGGGAATTTGCCGCGGCAGATTGATCGACACACTGCCATCGCCGTTCTCGACAAAGGCGGCCTGTCCGACATCCATTTCAAAGCTAAGCCCCATTTCAGGATCTTGATAGCGCAGGGTAAAATCGGACAGATCAATCTGGCCTGCCGATCGGTTTTGTATCACTGAAACCGTGCTACCGCTGGATTTTAAACCCCGAAGAAAATCTTCCCAAACCTGCAGGGCGCTGACATCTGCCAATGCGGATGAGCTTGCCCCTGCAAAAAACACCATTGCAGCCAAAGACTTAAATTTCACACCAAACGCCCCACTATTTTCTTAATACACCAAAATTGACCTCAACAACTTGCGGCGTTGCGACGCCAAGGTCAAGGCATTCTGCCGGACCTTCGCATAGACGCGGCAAAAAATAGCCGTTAAACCAAATCCCAAACAACACGGAGAATTTGAAATGATCGATCTGACAGGTCAAACCGCTCTTATCACTGGCGCCAGCCGGGGCATCGGCGAAGAAACCGCGCGGGCTTTCTCTGCAGCGGGGGCCAATCTTTGCCTCATTGCGCGCAGCGCGGCCGAGCTCGGCGCTTTGTCCGCCGAACTTGACAGCCCAACGCTGGTTCAGACCTGCGACATTGCTGATTATACAGCCGTCACTGCCGCGGTCGATGCCACAATTAAAACCTTTGGCCAGCTAGATATTGTCATCAACAATGCCGGCGCACTCGAACCGATATCCCATCTGAGCAACGTTGATCCCGCCGGTTGGGACAAGGTGATCGACGTGAACCTGAAAGGTGTTTTTTACGCCATGCGCGCCGCGCTTCCGCATATGCTGGGCCGCGGCAGTGGCAGCATCATCACAGTCAGTTCGGGCGCGGCGCATAACCCGGTTGAGGCTTGGAGCCATTACTGCGCCTCTAAAGCCGGCGCCGCGATGTTGACCAAATGCCTGCATCTGGAAAATGGCGCGAGCGGCATTCGCGCTATGGGGCTATCGCCGGGCACCGTGGCCACCCAAATGCAGCGCGACATTAAAGCCAGCGGCATCAATCCCGTGAGCCAGCTGAATTGGTCCGATCATATCCCTGCGGACTGGCCCGCCAAAGCGCTGCTGTGGATGTGCAGCGCTGCGGCAGACGGCTATCTGGGGCAAGAAATATCCCTGCGCGACGAAGACATTCGCAAAGCCGTGGGCCTTATATGATTGATCTGGACATCTCGGGCGGGGTTTGGACGCTTACTTTGAACCGCCCCGATAAAGCCAATTCGCTGACCTTTGAGATGCTCGAGCGGATTGCCGAAATTGCGGCCGATGCCAAAGAAGCGCGGGCATTAATCATTACTGGCGCCGGCACAGTCTTTAGCGCCGGCGCCGACCTAAGCGCCGCCAAAGCAGGGCTGGCCACATCAGATGTCTGGGAACGGGTGTCGGGCGCTATTGCGGCTTTGCCGGGTCTGACGATCGCGGCGCTCAATGGCACTTTGGCTGGCGGCGCGTTCGGCATGGCGCTGGCATGCGATCTTCGCCTTGGCGTGCCAGCGGCGCGGTTTTTCTATCCTGTGATGCGGCTTGGGTTTTTACCGCAGCCCAGCGATCCTGCCCGCATGGCCGCCCTAATCGGGCCTGCGCGCACAAAAATGGTTCTGATGGCGGGGCAGAAAATCACCGCGGATGAGGCGCTCAGCTACGGTCTGATTGATCGCATTTGCGCCCCCGATGCGCTGATCAGCACCGCGCAATCGCTATGCGAGAACATCTGCGCCGCCCCGCCCGGCCATGGCGCCGCGATCAAAGCCATGTGCAACGGGCCTGCTTTGAACTGAACGGATCATTTGCGCGTGCGCGATAAAAATTCCGGCGGCCGCTTGGCCACCCAGCGGATGTATTTGGCCAGCCGGGGATGGGCGCGCAGGGCCTCGATACTGCTGTAGCTGCGCGCCAGTTCGGCGTCGCTCATGCTGGCGTGGATTTCTTTGTGGCACTGATGATGCAAAAGCACCGTCGGCCCTTTGCGCCCGCCTTTGGACTTGGGGATCAAATGATGCAGGCTTTGCGGCACATCGGCGGG
>ERZ1048686.1261-NODE-1261-length-20059-cov-6.094031_pt1 | contig 20059 bp, 15 predicted proteins | sample MGYA00383099_ERZ1048686 | MGnify/ENA primary metagenome ERZ1048686 (study PRJEB29581, sample SAMEA5548369) | metagenome | biome: marine; feature: coastal; material: water | depth 25 m | study: Short-term variability in the microbial, nano- and picoplankton... | reverse complement strand
AGACAGGTAAGAGCAACGTGAAGTCCCCTACCCTCTTCGTGAAGCAAGTTTTCGCGAGGCACACGGACATTGTTGAAGCGAATTCGCCCCTGCCAGGTCCCTCTTATGCCCACTTTAGAGCGGTTTTTTTCAAAAACATCTACTCCTTCCATATCAGGCGTCAAAATGAGCGCTGACACCTTTTTACGACCACCCACCATCTGATTCGCCATCACAGTGAACATCCCACTGAGCGCTCCCGATGTACTCCACTTCTTCTCACCGTTCAATATATAGTGCGATCCATCCTCACTAAGTTCACAGCGGGTCTCCTGCCCAGCTGCATCGGATCCGACATTGGGCTCCGAGAGACAAAATGCAGACAAGTACTTCCGTGCTACGCCTGGTAGGAAGGTCTGCTTCTGCTTGTCACTACCAAATAGCATGATAGCCTTACAGCCAATGGATTGGTGAGCAGACACCATAACGGAAGTTGAACCACAATAGGCCCCAATCATCGACAAGACTCTGTTATAGCTCGTGATGCCGAGCCCGAGCCCTTCGTACTCCACAGGTACCGTCATCCCCATGACACCCATGTCAAACAGACGCTGTACAACCCATTCCGGGATGTACTCCTTCTGATCAATCTCTATGGAAGGGTGCTCATTCTTGAGGTAGGTCTCTAACTCAAGCAATAGCGCATCACAGCGCTGTTTCTCCTCAGATGAAACATTCGGATACGGAAATACTAAGTCACTTCTGAAATTTCCCCAGAACAGATTCTTGGCGAACCCCATTTGCTTTGGTTCTGGACCCATCATCCGTTCGATATCCGCAATCATTTTGCGGTCTTGGTCAGAAACGTTTTTGAGCTTTAAGTTATCGAGAGCCATGTGCGTACAAATATCCGTTGATGTAAAGAGAAAAATCGGCTTATACACGCAGAATACGTCGATAATGACGATAACCTGGCGTGTGAGGCATTGATTCTGCGCTGCTAGGTGAACAGTGTTAACCTACTTATGTACCTCAGCGTTCCTGAGTAGTATATTCCAGAACCAAATTTTCACATGACCACAGATTTAAACCGTGTGCCAGTGACGTTTTCCGAGCGCCTATCTACCCTCCGATCCTCCAAACAGTCCGTGCTGTGCGTTGGATTAGATCCTGACCCATCCCGTTTGCCAAGTCACCTTCTTTCGGCACATCCACTACCCGCTGCGGTAGAGTTTTTCTGCCGTGAGATTGTTGAAAGCACGTCGGACCAAGCGGTCGCCTTCAAATTGAACTTTGCCTTTTTTGAGGCCTTGGGAGATTCAGGACTTCAAGTCTTACGGTCTGTCCTGAATGGTATCCCCTCCGACGTTCTCACGATTGCAGATGCTAAAAGAGGTGACATTGGAAATTCAGCAGGGTTTTATGCGCACTCCGTATTTGATGACCTGGGTTTTGATAGTGTAACGGTAAGTCCATATATGGGAAAGGACTCCGTGACTCCTTTTTTGACCCAAACCGGTACCTGTACCTTCGTCTTAGCTCGAACATCGAATCCCGGTGGAGCTGACTTTCAACTATTAGACGTGGGTGGCGAACCCCTTTACCGAAAAGTGGCAAGAGACGCAGTGTCTTGGTCTACAGACACGCCGGGCACCACAGGACTGGTAGTCGGGGCCACGGACGTTGAAACCATCAGTGATCTGAGACACATGTTGCCAGAGACTCCTTTTCTCATTCCTGGCGTAGGCTCGCAGGGCGGTTCGGCAGCTGATGTCATGCAGGCTTCAGGAAACGGTCCAGTGCTAGTGAACAGTAGTCGAGGCATTATTTACGCCGGGAATGATCAAGACTTTGCCAAAGTAGCGAGAAACGCCGCCATTCAAACCAGAACGGAACTGGGAGCATGATTATTCGAGTGGTCCAACTAACCATCCGCCCAGATGCGTTAGACGAATTTAAGGCCCTCTTTGAGAGCATTAAACACAAGATTCGAGCCAGTGAAGGTTGCCATGACCTGGAACTGCTTAGTGATGTACGCTACCCCAATGTGGTTAGTACCCTGAGTAAATGGGAAAGTGAAGCAGCTCTAGAGGCGTACAGACAATCAGAGTTGTTTCGCTCGTCTTGGAAGGCATCAAAGCGGTTGTTTGCTGCGCGGCCTACGGCTTCGAGCCACGTCATAATCAGCGAAACATCATAACCCACCAAACGCGGTAATTCCGACGGCCCGCTCAATAAGACAAATTTATTCCGAATCGGGCGCTTCTACCGGGAGCAGGTAAACCGAGCTGAGGCAATTGAACAGCATTTGTAATGTTGTCAACACCAGCATAAAGCTCTAAGAACATGCCAGAAGAACTAAAGTACCGGTTAGTTGAAAGACGGGCCCCCATCACTGTACTCGTCGGTAATCGAACCTGACTGTTGTCTTCCGCTAGTCCATATGCAACACCCGTGTATACCAGGCCTGTTTGAACCTTTAGATTGGGAATCAAAGACACTTCTGCATTTAGGGTAATGAGTACTTCGGGTTTCTCGGTTAAATGACGGTTTCCATCCTCATTCAGTGAAATCGGCCTTAGCCACGTGGCGTGACCATCGATAGAAACGTGTTCTCCAATCACGCCAATCCCTGACGCCTCAATGCCGACGGTCCTCGAACCATCCAGATTGATTCGTTTTCTTTTTGTCCGCTCTCCAACTACCACATTCGTTTGATCTATGGTGTCCGTCGTTCTTCGCACAAACGCTACCATATCAAAGGATAGGCGCTCGCCCTGCTTTTGAATCCCGGATTCCGCCATCCAGGTTCGCTCGCTCTTTAGCGCCTCATTCAATTCAAATCGATTCAGCGCTGTACCAAATAGCTCCCGCATAGTCGGAAATCTTGTCTTACTCCCTGCATTGGCCGTAATACTCACGGATTCAGAGATCGGATACGTCCCTTCAAGATTGAATCCCGGTTCAACAAAAGCATCACGCCCCGGTTTATCACCCGTTTCCGGTGTCTGCATAACGTCCAAAGAGGCGCCCACGATCCAGGTGGAGCGTGAAGAAACACCACTTGCTAGTTCACTTCCAACCGAAAGCATTCGCTGACGATACGATTGCTCAGGCCTTACCAACTTTCCTGTTGTCGAAAAATCAGTATCGATTTGGTCATGAGATGCGGTGGAAACAATAGCGAAATTTCGCAGGTCCAGAGATGCCACTCGGCGCTCAGCTACGAAGCGAGCACCTGCTCCCAAATCGGTATCTCGTTGCTGACTTTCCAATTCGTCGTAAGTGGCCGAAGTGTACTGATCAATACGTTGGCGAAACCGAGTCATCCATCCAGTCGAAAATACCTGAAAGCCGACCAGCTCCCGCGTGGCACTGACTATAGCCATGCTGTTTTGCCAGATTGGATATCGCCAGTACCTAACTCGACTCGTTAGTGGATCCAAGTGTCCTTCAGGCGCGACCCCTTTTTCAGCATCTGCATGGAGAAGCGTAAGACCAATGGATCCTTTTTCGTACTCCCGCTCAAACCTGACGTACCCAGTAGAAGAGCGACGATCCGTATTTACCCTTACATCGTCCCGCGTATCAAAAGGCACATTTACTTGGTTGGGTACGGAATACGCGCTCCTAGATTCATGCGATCCTCCAATCAATATCGATGAACGCTCCCCTCGATGAGCAAACATGCCTCTGCCCAGACGAGATTCAAACGAACCACCCTGAAACGAGACCTCTGCAATTCGAGATCCTTGTCCGAGGCGCCTACTCTGGAGATTGATAACCCCTCCAGAAACGTTGGGCCCATACGCTCCACTGACGGCACCTTGCTCAGAGGACACATCTCCTAACACGGTTGAGGGTACTAGACTCAAATCAATACGATTATCCCACGGAATGTTAAGCGGTGCTCCATCCAGAAAAACAGCTACTTGGCGCTCTCCGACTCCTCGAATGTAAACGAGGGTCTCACCGCGGGAGTTCGTCTGGATATGAGCCGAAGGCAACTGCCTTAAGACGCCTGCCACGTCTGGACGGTCTTGAGACGCCAATCTGGCCAAACCAACACGGTATACTCGGTTGAATTGTTGCTCTTGGCGGGCCTGACCACCTATAACAATTTCAGACAGGTCGTAAGACGCAAGGGAATCTTTTTCTACTTGTGCATCCGCATGAACAGGTAGAAAAATGACCCACGCAAAAACCCATATCAACAAGCGGCTCAATGACATAGCGCCCTTGAATTCAAGTGTAATTGATAGTTTCCAGAACGAAGCATCTCCACAGCTACCTTACGGCTTAGATGGCGGAGTGCTACGTTTCCACTCTCTTCCTTTCCAATCATCGAATTAAATGATCGTTCCGTCCGGAATCTGACCGTTTTTCGGAATAACTACGATGCCGTCTCGAATGAAGTATCCATCACCATCGAAATGATCATATCCTGTTTCATTAAGAATCTTGCAGTCCTTCCCAATACTCGCATTTCGGTCAACGATAGTGCGACGAATTTTAGTACCGTCTCCAATACCTGGCTGATCCGGGCCATCCATTAATATTCGATCTGCAGGGTCATGCCAACGGAAGTAATCATTTCCCATGACTACCGTTTCATCCAACTCGACATCATCTCCAATGAAACTGCGAAGACCAATGACCGAGTTCGTAATCCGCGACTTCCCAATAACACTTGCTTCCGCAATGATCGAGTGATTTACTCTCGAATGTTGAAATTTCGCGGGCTGTAGCATGCGGGCATTCGTGTATATCGGCATTTCCGGATTGTACAGGTCAAAATCAGGTCTTGGCCTCGTTAACATCAGATTCGCGTCAAAAAATGACTTGATGGTTCCGATATCACTCCAATATCCCTCGAAAGCATAACTCGCTACTCTGTGCGAGGAAAGTGCGGACGGGATAATCTCCTTTCCAAAGTCGTGGGCGTCCTGATGACGCTCAAACAACTCTTTCAGAACTTTTGCAGAGAAAATATAGATGCCCATAGAAGCAAGATATATACGACCTTGCTGCTCCATTTCATCTGAAACACTACTGCTTTTCCCTTCCAGATCTTCAGCATCAGGTTTTTCATAAAACTCGGTGATCAAACCCTCTGAGTTGGTCTTCAAAATTCCAAAACCCGGTGCATCCGAGGCATCAACCGGGATAGAGGCAATCGTAACATCAGCGTTGGTAGCACGATGATGAGCCAACATCTTCTGATAGTCCATCGTATAGAGTTGGTCACCAGAAAGGATGAGCACCTCATCATGACGGTACTGCTGCACGTGCTGCATACTTTGTCGAACCGCATCTGCCGTGCCTTGAAACCATTCTTTTGAAAACGGAGTCTGCTCAGCCGCCAAAATGTTCACAAATCCATGTCGAAACTTGTCGAAACGATAGGTTTGGCTAATGTGTCGATTCAAACTCGCTGAATTGTATTGGGTCACCACAAATATCTGATTGATATCTGAATTGATACAATTCGAGACCGGAATATCAATTAATCGATACTTCCCTGCCAGAGGCACAGCTGGTTTGGACCGGTGATGAGTTAATGGAAACAGGCGAGAACCAGCTCCCCCTCCGAGAATGATAGAAATCATGGATAGCTCCAATAGGTTTACGGAGTTAAACCTACGCCTGAACAACTGAACGGTCAACGCCGGACCTTGCCGCTCACCTCTATTAACCGAATTATAATGTGCCGCGCCGGAGGATCGTCAATAATTGGTGCTCCGTGAAACTCGACTCTACTCCTCGTGTAGACTGTGCAACTCATTTCATTTGAAGCATGTCCAGTAACACGACCCAACTGGTGGAGTTTATCCACCGAAAACTGAAAGCAACACGTCTTCGGTTGCTTCAAGTAAGCCTGTTCAGTGGCGCGTTACTTCTCATTGGTTCATTTTCGGCCTTGTGGTTCATTTCCGCATCGCTTGAATCCTTTTTCTGGTTTGCTCCAACCGTGCGCTGGGGACTACTGATATTCGCCGGTTTAGGCCTTCTCATTGTCTTTTCCCGATTTGTTCTTCTACCCGTTCTAATTAACGCTGGTCTCTTATCTGGAGCGGAAAATGAGACGCTTGCCAAGAAAATCGGCCATTCGTTTCCTGAGGTAGAAGATCGACTACTGAATCTGCTACAGCTCTCCGAGGGAAGTCATAGCTCCTCTCCTGAGCCTTTTGTGGACTCTGCACTCCAAAAACTTGGTGAGCCACTCAAAAGTGTTCCTTTCGAAGAGATCGTTTCCTGGAAAGAAACGCGAAAGGTTGGGCTTTGGGCTATCAGCCCAGTACTTCTTCTACTGGTTTTCCTACTTGCTGCACCCGGTTCCTTTTTCTCCGCTACCACTCGTCTTACAAGCCCAGCTACGGAATTTGAACGTCCTGCGCCTTTTTCTTTCGCTGTTTTACCTGGCGACGCAGAAATCGTGATCGGTGAAGACCTAAAAGTTTCCATTTCTATCTCGGGTGACTATGCAGATACCCAGCCTGTACTTGAATCGTTGGTGGACGGTGAAATGCGGTCCAGGTTCATCAATCTGACGGAAGACTCCACGGGTTCGCTGAGTCATTTATACAGAAGCATTCGGCAACCCTTCAGATATCGCGTTTCCGGTGGTGGTTTAGCCAGTCCTTGGTTTACGGTCGAAGTCGTTGAGCGTCCATTGGTACAGGAATTGAATCTGCGTATTTCCTACCCGTCCTACACCCGTATTCCCGACCAACGACTAGCTTCCAATGTGGGCGACGTAGTTGCACTCGGTGGAAGCCGTGTTGATCTCACTGTTTCTGTTGCAGGGGCTCGCGCGGAAAGAGCTGTCCTAGCATTTGAAAGTGGAATCAATACTGAAATGGAGCTCGACGGCCTTTCCGCGCGAGCCTCATTCACCGTCAGATCGAATGATCGCTACAAAGTGCGTCTTTATTCCGCAGGCGACATCCAAAACTTAGATCCGATCTCCTATTCAATCGAGACGCTTTCTGACTCGTCGCCAACGGCCACGTTATTATCGCCTGCCGCTTTGGTCGACCTCTCTGATGAAATGCATGTTTTTCTGCTTACCCACATCACAGATGATTTTGGGTTTCGCAACATGACACTTAACTATCGACTCTCCGATAGTCGATTTGGCAACGTTTCTGAGACGTTTACCACGTACCCTCTCCCCGCTCCAGATCCTTTTGCGTTAGATCAAGAAATCCCCTTCGATTGGTACCTCAACCGGGAAACAGGTCTTGACCCCGTACCTGGCGATATGTTTGAATATTACATTCAAGTTTGGGACAATGATGCCGTCTCTGGGTACAAATCTGCCCAGACCAGAGTTTTCCAACTCCGCTTCCCCTCCCTCGCAGAGCAATTCAAAGATCTAGATAACTCCCAAGATCGCACCGAGGACTCCATTGAGAAGATGCTCGAAAAGGCCGACGCGGTCAGAGAGCAGTTTGAGGAATTGAAGGAAGATCTCATTCAAAAACCAGAAGCAGAATGGGAAGATGAACGCGCACTTGACCAGCTGCAAGAACGTCAGGAGGAAATGGAAAATGCCGTTGATGAGATCAGCCAGCAAATGGAGGATCTGGCCGAACAGATGAACAACAACGATCTGGTATCGGACGAGACGATGAGCATGTTCGAAGAACTTCAAGAGGTAGTAGACGAAGTTCGGACGCCCGAGTTAATGGACGCGCTTGAGCAATTGGAGTCTGCAATCGACAACATGGACTTGAATGAGATGCAGGATGCCCTCGAAAAATTTGAGTTCTCCGAGGACATGTATTCCGAAAGACTGGAGCGAACGCTGGACCTGTTCAAACAATTTAGAGTCCAGCAGGACATGGATGAAGTCGAACAACGAGCAGAGGATCTCGCAGAAACTGAAGATAAATTAGCTGAGGAGACCGCCAAACTCGAAAACGAACAACAAGAGCCTGAGGAGGCCGCGGGCGACAATGAGGATGCAGATGAACGCCGTGAGGAGTTAGCTGAGCAACAGGAAATGGCGGCCGAAGAAATGCAAGCCCTCGAAGATAAGATGGAAGAAGTGCTGGAGCGCATGGAAGAGCTGAAAAACATGCCATCCGAACAGATGCAGGACTTGATGGAAGACACGCAGGACGAGCAACTCTCTCAAAAAATGCAGGAAAATGCTGAAGAGGTGAAAGAAGGCGACCTTGGCGAGGCATCTCAGCAACAGCAGGAAATGTCCGAGCAGTTGGGCCAGCTCTCATCGGATATGAACCAGATGCAGATGAACATGCAGGGTGCACAGATGCAACTCAATATTGCCGCCATACGTGCTGCGGTCGAGGACATCCTTGTGCTGTCAGATCAACAAGAAAGTCTACGTCTTGATGTAATTCAATTATCTGCAGAGTCCCCTCTTTTAAGAACCTCGGCTCAAGCACAGGTTAATCTGGCCGAGGGTCTAAGTATGGTCTCGGATTCATTACAGAGCATTGCCAAAGAAGTGCCGCAAATGACTCGCGATATTCAGCAGCGGGCTGGTGATGCGATGCGAGAGATGGGAGATGCTACGCTGGCTCTTACTGAGCGAGCCGCCAGACGAGCCGGTGGTCATCAGAAAGGTGCTATGACCAATCTCAATGAACTCGCGCTCATGCTGTCTGAATTACTTAATCAGCAGATGAACGGGTCCGGAGCTGGGCAAAGCAATATGTCTATGGAAGAGATGATGGAGCAGTTGCAGCAAATGGGCCAGCAACAGCAGCAAATCAATCAGCAGATTCAACAGCTTCTAAATGACATGCAAGGCAGTCGACTCACTTCCGATATGATGGAGCGTTTGCGCCAACTGGGAAGCCAGCAGGAGAAAATGCGGGGGGATCTTCGAAAAATGAATAGGGAGAAAGGCGCTCGTAATAAGGTGCTGGGAGATTTGAATCGTATTGCAGACCAGATGATGGAGAGTATCGAGGAGCTACAGCAAAACCGAGTCTCCCGACGTACCGTGCAGCGTCAGAATCAAATTCTCACCCGATTACTTGAAGCATCAAGGTCCCTTGAGAAGCGCGGAGAAGAGAAGAAGCGTGAAGGCAAAACCGCTGAAGAAATTCTGAGGCAAAGCCCCGCAGATTTGCAGCCTTCTGAGCAAATGGAACGGTTGCGCCGAGACCTTATTAGAGCCCTAGAAACAGGCTACTCTTCGGATTACGAATCTTTGATTAGACGGTACTTCGAAATGCTTCAAACAGAGAGCCGGGATCAGTAGACACGATCTCAAATGAAGCGTGCGCGCGTTTCCGGTGTTGGCATCCGGCAAACATCCTGCTTCCCGAACCACTTGTACCTATTTCTGGCGATCCAGTTATATACTGGATTCCTTATGATTTCGGGGATAATGATAAACCCATACATCAACGGCCAAGCTCCGCTTAGCCTACGTGCCACACGTAACGCAGCCGTCGAATTCGTGTAGACCACGCCGCCTTCTAACAAAACAATAGAATCCAGGTAGTCTCCCGATAGGTTGTAGTTCTTCAGTAAGGCCATTCCCTCATCAGATTGAAGCGCACCGAACTTAAAATGGCGTTTCAGATCCCGATCGAGAATAAAATTGACGCTAGCGTTGCACAGATTGCACACTCCATCAAATAGTATGACTGCTGACTCTGAATGCACCGGAATAATAGGATTTATGAGGTTTCGGCATTGAGTTGCCCGAAACGGATTGGCGTTACAAAGGCTTCAAAAGCTACACAAAATCCTCACTACCTACACATATTGCCGAAACTTGACGCTTCTAGTCTTGAAAAAACAATGACATATTGGTAAATTAAGGGTTCTGTCAATTTTTGAAGATTGCGATTCGAGTCGCATCCTTGAGGATGGCCAGTACCCACCGACCGGGAAAAGAGGTGATTGGCGTGCGCATTTTGACCAGTTCAGAATGGCAATCCGCCCTCTCGCACCGTGTCATAAAGATGTTTCTCCCGTCAACAAAGTGACACAGAAATGGCCGACGCGATGAGGATTCTGTTTATTTCCGGAGAAGTCTCCCCTTTTTCCGACACTAGCGAAGCAGCTGGGCTTGTTCGTTCTCTCCCAGAAGCATTGCATGAATCCGGTCGATTTGAGACCCGAATCATGATGCCCCGTTACGGGACAGTGAGTGAACGCAAAAACAGGCTTCACGAAGTCATTCGACTTTCAGGCAGTGAGATCACGCTGGGAGATCGAACGGAAATGCTGCGTGTCAAAGTAGCTTCAATTCCTGGTATTCGTCTCCAGGTCTATTTCATGGACAATGACTACTACTTCAAGCGGAAAGGCATCTTTGCTGACCGCCAAGGTGTCATGTTCGAAGACAACCTTCAACGTTCGGCATTTTACGCCCGCAGCGTGATCCGTACCATTCGCAATCTAGGTTGGAAGCCTGATTTAGTACACTCATTCGGATGGTTAAGTGGACTCGTCCCATACGTTCTGCGTACCGAGTTCAACGAAGATGAACTATTTAAGGAAGCTAAAATCGTCTATACACCCGAAGAGGTTGATTTCGATACCCGCTTTGAGCAGGCATCGTTTGATCATCTAACGATGGCTCCTCACGATGACTTAATTGGTGGTTCACCTGTTGAGGCTGGAATACGCTTCGCTGATGCGACCATCCTACCTCCTTCGATGGCCAGTTCCTCTCAGGCCTCTTTCTCTGGCGTGGCTGAAACTGAAATGGATGAGGCTGTAGCGGTGTACGAAAAGGTTCTGGCTGGAATTCCTGCCTGATTGACTTTTCAAGAAGACGTTGATTTCTACCCTACATGGAAGAAACAACTGGATTGAAGGAGGCATACACCTACGCTATATCTATCGGAGCTAAGCTCCGTTGGTTCAACTCTGCACGGAACACACTACAATTTGCGTTTTGGTACACTTCAATCGAAGCGTTGGTATACGAAATGTGGCTCGGGTCCCGTTGAGAGAAGAAAACGGTAAATACAATCAGATCTAAACCTACGGCCCACGACCAGGCCAGTCATACAACGCGAGACGGAATGCCCGGCAAATCACTTCTACGCTCTTCTTTTCTAGGGCTTATCGCTATCATCTTTCTGTTTGCAGGATGCGATGACCCATCAACGGTTGGTATGGGACTTGTTGAATCCCAAGCGGGAGACCCGGAAGTTTCTACGCTAAGCGCAACGTTATCCAACTCCGATGGTCTAGCTGATATGACCGGTGGCACACAACAGTCGGGAGCATTTAGAGCCCTTTTTGGGCAAGTTGATGACCCAGTCGCTGGACCATTTTCAATGACGGGTGTAATGGATTTTGTCCCAGGTTCGGATGTTGATACCGCTTTCAAGGTTACATCTGTTGAATTTGCCGAGCTCCTTTTGAATCTAGATTACGTCTATGGAGATACCACCCTCGATTTGACATTGAATGTCTATGAAGTGGACCAAGCGTGGGACGCGGGAAATGCCAGAGCAGACACCTTTATTGTGGCCCGATCGCTGGTAACGACCGTTACTTTCACCCCAGAACCAGGAATGATTCGAATTGAACTTCCAACGGAATGGGTAAATGATCACGATGCAGATTTGAGAAGCGATTCGTTCGCGGATGAATTCCATGGCTTTTCGTTCCAAGTATCAGACGGAAATGCCATCGGTGGTATTCACTTAAGCTCCTCTGAATTGAGAGCTTCATCCGTACCTGGAGACACCGTTGGGTTTCCTCTGTCCAAGGTCCTGTCTACCTCTTCCCTTCAAGATGGTCCGCAGAACAGCGACTTGTTTGTGTTAAGAGATGGAGCTGCAGAAGCTGCTTCCCTGAACATCCCTATTGATCCAGACTTGTTTGGACAAGCTGCTATACACAGATCTATTCTTCGTTTGGACGTAGATGACCTCACCGGATTGTATCCAGTTGGGTTTAATCGCCCGGGGCTGGCAGAGGTCGGCCTTAGAGCAGTCGCTGAAGACAATGAAACGCGTTTGGATGTGCTTGAAGTAGCCGTTACGGAAGATGGCCCGCTGTCGTTCGAATCAGATGCTCTGGCCAATATTTTGCAAAGCGCCAATCTGGGTAATTCTGGATTGGATCGGTTTGAGCTTTACATACCCAACGAGTCTAGCACCGTGGACTTCGTCGCTATCAGATCAGGAACGCCCCAGAACATGGGCCCTCGCGCGATCATCACATTTACCCCTCTGAACCGATGATCACATCCACTCTAAACGTGCACTTTCACAAAGGTATGCGAATCATAACCGTGGGCTTACTGGCCTTGGTCACATTGGTAGGCCTACCTAAAGCTACTAGTGCTCAAAGCCAGAATGACGGATCCATTTATTCACGATTTGGCCTTGGGGAGCGAATCTCCTTTTACTCGTCTAAAAGCCAGGCTATGGGTGGTGGCGGTTATGCTTTATCCTCGTCGCAATACGCAAACTTCGCGAACCCTGCTTCTCTTAGTGATCAGTTCCTCACACGCTTTGCCGGCGGATTCACCTACCAGAGCATTAATGCTCAAGCAGATGGTCAGCCTCAGGGTACGCTTGCTTCTGGCACCCTGAGCGGAGTAAGCCTCAGCTTTCCTCTGCGTGCTAACAGGACTGGAATGGGTCTATCATTGACCCCATACACGAGTGTCAGCTACAGAGTAGACACAGAATCCTCCGTGGTGAGTGATCCTGAAGGAGGAGTCAGTATTCCTCTAATTACGAGTTTCAAAGGGAATGGCGGCCTTTACCGCTTCTCGACGGGTATCGGCCACCGCTTAACCGATGCATTAACGGTCGGAGCCAGTAGTGAGCTTATTTTTGGGATTCTAGAAGAGAACCAACAGACCTTGTTCAATGATCTGTCGTTTGTTGATCGTTCAGTCAGCAAAGCCACCAGAATGCATGGACTTACCGCAAAAGCCGGTTTCAAGTTTGTCGTTCCAGGAATGCCGGACGGAAAGGGCTTAGTTATCGGAGGGACCATCAGACTTCCAAAAATGATGACCGCCACTAGAAGTCAGGCGTTAGTTGACAAATTAGACCGAGATACGCTGGGTACTGTTATCAAAGGAGATATTAAACTCCCTCTCGAGTTGGGCTTTGGCGTTGCATTTCAGCCTGATCCTAGATGGACCCTCATTGCAGATGTAAGCTTTGAAGGCTGGTCAGAATTTGAGAGCGACTTCGATCTTCCGGGCTATTCAACGACGGGACCTTCGAATGTCTCTAATGGAACTCGAATCTCTGCTGGTGCTGAATATTGGCCAGCGGCACGGCGTCCTTTCGCTCCCTGGTCCTCAAAAATTGCATATCGTATCGGATTCTATACGGATCAGTCCTATATCTCACCCAATGTGGATGAGAATATTGGTTCTATTGGTATAACGGGGGGCCTTAGCCTGCCGTCACTCGTACCCGGCACGACAATTGATATGAACATAGACGTAGGCAGACGAGGAACGACCTCGAATGGCCTCGTCCGTGATCGTTACATCCGATTCGGACTCAACATAAACTTTGGTGAACGTTGGTTCGAACGCTTGCCTCTGGGCTAGATTCATAGGGATCTTCCAGAACATATCAGGAAATTAAAGGCATCGGAACGCAACCAAATGCCGTTACAAACCTGCAAAACCAAGATTAACATGCTTTTACGGCTATCAAATACGGCTCATACCTTCAGCTTGGCCCTCCTTCTTGCGGCTGTTATTGGTGCACTTTCACCATCACAAGAGGCCTTCGCCCAGGTTGAATGCAACGAAGACGACGTTGCCATGCACTACAGTCTCTATTACGAGGATTTCAAAAACGACAGTTTTGATTCCGCTATGGACGACCTTCAGTGGATTCTTACCTGCGCACCCGGTTTTCCTACCAATTCAGATCGCAACTTCCGTCGCCTCATTCTGGCGTACGAAGGTCTGGGTATGAACTCAGATGATCCTGACATTCGTCGTGCCTATTTGGATAGCGCAGTCGTGGCACACGACAATTCGCCCGCACTCTTAGAGGCAGCCGGACTTGAAGTAGATGCCTTCCAGTGGGTTTTCAATAAAGGTCGCTTTATCCAGTCTCACAACGCAGAACTGCCTGACTTGCAAACACAAGTGGGTGGAATCTACCGTGAAGCCTATGAGCTAGATCATACCAAAGTCCAGAACTATTACATCAATTACATCATTTTGGACTTGGTCAACAAAGACAATAAGGCCGATGCAGTTGATTTTATGGATCAGGTTGAGTCTGACTTTGGAAGCGATCAGGAAATCATGGGGACATTAGAAGGATGGCGCGGACAGCTTTTCACCTCTCCAGACGAGCGTATTGCATTCCTTGAGAGTCAGGTAGAGAAAAAGCCAGAAGATAACGACATGAAAGCTGAACTTTTGCAGCTTTACATGGACGAAGGGTACCGTGACATGGCCTATGAAATGGCAGAGACCGTCATGGCTACACAACCTACCTCCCGCTTGTACCGTATGGTTGGAAAAATGCGCCTCGATGATGGTGATACAGATGAGGCTATCCGCTTGTACAATGAGTCGCTAGAAATGGACGGAGGCCCTGAAGCGGCTCGTGAGGTGTACTTCAACATTGGAATTGCGCACCAGCAAGACGGCCGACTAGCGAGTGCACGTTCGCAGTTTAATCGCTCTTATCAGGCTGATCCCACCTACGTTCAGGCTCTTATCGCTATTGGTGATTTGTATGTCACGTCCGTCCAGGGATGTGGATCATTTGAGCGCGAAGATCGGGCCGTTTACTGGCTAGCTGCAGATTACTTCGATCGTGCAGCTGCACGCGCTGAGATTCCTGCCATTAAAAATCAGGCTCGTCAGCGCACGGCAAGTATTCGTCGCTACTTCCCAACTGCAGAAGACAAGTTCTTCAAGAACTGGAATCCTGGTGATCGATACACAATCGATTACGGATGCTACACTTGGGTTGGTGAAACCACTACCGTTCGCTAAGCGAATCAAGTGTAAACAGATTTTAAGGAGGGCTGCGCGTTGCGCAGCCCTCCTTTTTTGTATCAATCATACTGAAACCGCTTCCAGAACGTCGAATACCATGCGAATAGAAGCAGCACCTATTGGCATTGGCCCCTACCCTTCCGAAATTTAGGCTTCATTCGGTACTCATTTCATCCCAATTGCTTCATGTCTCTTATTTCCGATGTCCATGCTCGCCAAATCTTTGACAGTCGCGGCAATCCTACCGTTGAAGTAGAAGTTATTACAGAAGATGGCCACTTCGGTCGTGCTGCAGTGCCCAGTGGCGCTTCAACAGGCGAGAGAGAAGCCGTTGAGTTGCGTGATGGAGATGATTCCCGCTACATGGGTAAAGGCGTTACGCGCGCTGTAGAGAACGTTAACGAGAAGATTGGTCCAGAACTGGAAGGATGGTATGTACTCGACCAAGTCGAGGTGGATCAGCATCTTATTGACATGGATGGCACAGCCAACAAAAGTGAGTTGGGCGCCAACGCAATCCTAGGCGTATCTCTAGCTGTCGCCAACGCAGCCGCTAGCGTTACAGGGCTGCCTCTCTACCGCTACATTGGTGGCGCGGGTGCTCGACAATTGCCTGTCCCCATGATGAATATCATCAATGGCGGGCGCCATGCCGATAACAGTGTCGACATGCAGGAGTTTATGATCATGCCTACGGGCGCTCCTTCTTTCAGTGAAGCCTTGCGCATGGGATCCGAAGTTTTCCATCACCTGAAAAGTGTCCTTCATGATCGAGGAATGAACACGGCTATTGGCGATGAAGGTGGATTTGCTCCCAACCTGTCTTCCAATGAAGAAGCAATTGAAGTCATTTTGAGAGCAATTGAGTCTGCTGGATACGTTCCCGGCGATGACATTCATATCGCACTCGATCCAGCCGCATCGGAAATGGCCAAAGACGGTGGATACAACTTCTGGAAAAGTGATCCAGATCGCATTCGCTCTTCCGAAGAAATGGTCGCATTCTGGGCCGACTGGGTCGATCGCTACCCGATCATCTCTATTGAAGACGGCATGACTGAAAACGATTGGAATGGCTGGAAAGCCATGACCGATGAGCTGGGCGACAAAGTTCAAATCGTTGGAGACGATCTGTTCGTAACGAACGCAAGCGAACTCAAAAAAGGCATTGATATCGGATGTGCAAACTCCATTCTGATTAAATTGAATCAAATTGGTACGCTCACTGAAACGCTAGAAGCCATTGAAATGGCGCACAAGCATGGCTACACGTCGGTCATTTCACATCGTTCAGGCGAAACCGAAGATACAACGATTGCGGATCTAGCTGTGGCGGTTAACGCTGGTCAGATCAAAACAGGCTCAGCAAGTCGTAGTGATCGGATGGCTAAATACAACCAACTCCTTCGCCTTGAAGAATTGTTAGGAACTGCTGCTGAATATCCAGGCATGAATGCGTTTCGTTTTTAGTACATTGATTTGCTAACAGAAAGGACCATTTGCTTCCGGCCTCATGGCACTTGCCGACAGACTGAAAGATATTTATAAGCGGTTCAGCCGTGCGGTTATCATCGCAGGCGGAGTTGCAGTCTTGATCTGGTTTGTCTTTTTCGATAGCTATAATCTACTCGCTCGTATTGAGCTTCATTCCGAAAAGCGCGTTTTAACGAGTCAGAACGAGCATATACGAGCAGAGATAACACGTTTGGAAGAGCGTCTTAAACGAGGTCTTTCGGACGAGGATGTAGAGCGTATTTCCAGAGAAGAGTATGGAATGAGTCGGGTAGACGAAACCGTCTATCCGGTTGTTGGGGAGTAATTCTGAGGATAAAATGGGCATGGACAGACTAGCAGTTGGAATCGACCTGGGTGGCACGGCCATAAAAGCAGGCCTCATCTCCGAGGTAAACGGGCTTCAAGCAGAAACATCGCTGGCCACGGATGCACACGAGGGCCCTGAGCGTGTTTTGGATCGTATTGCCATGTTGATTCAGAAGCTAACTCCTTCGACCGGTACGCTAGCTGGAGTGGGTATAGGTACGCCCGGTGCCATCAATTGGGAACGAACCACGGTATCTCATCCCCCCAATCTTCCGGGATGGGATGTAATTAATGTTGGCGAAGCGCTACGAAAACGTCTCCCCTCGGCGCCTTTCACCATTTTAGAGAACGATGCGAATGTAGCTGGTCTAGGATCGGCTCATTATGGAATTGGAAAGTCTTTTAACTCCTTCATCATGATCACCCTTGGAACGGGTGTTGGTGGAGCGATCATTTACCAAAACAAGATTTTTCGTGGCGCAACCGGAGCTGCCGGTGAAATTGGGCATATGTCCATCGATTATAACGGCCCCTTTGCGCGAAGCGGAGTTGCTGGGGCCATAGAAGCCTATCTAGGGCAACATTTCTTGTCCAGACATGCCCGATACAGTCTCATGAACAAGCGAGATAGTATCATGCATAATATGGCAGACGATGACCTACACGGAATCACCCCAAAGATGCTTTATGATGCGGCAGAAAAGGGAGACGAAGGGGCCATCGAAGTGTTAGCCTGGGCCGGTCATAAACTGGGATGCGTGCTGGGATCAGCCGTAAACCTACTTGATATTCGAAAATTTGTGATCGGAGGAGGACTTTCTGCTGCCGGAGATTACATTTTGTCGTCTGCCCGGTCGACCATTCGTCAGTATGTTACACCCGCTTTGCAGGACGGACTTCAAATCGTTCAGGAAACCCGCGGAAATGAAGTCGGTATGCTCGGAGCCGGACATCTTGTCTTTCAATACCTAGACGAAAACGATCTTCCATCTGACTGAGAGAAATCAACGTCCCGCCAATGAGCCGTTCCAGGTGAGCCCACCTTCGGACGGACGGGTACGCCTGCTGTTTGTCTTTTTCCTTTTTCTCGTTTCTGCTGCCCCAAAGACTAGCACTGCGCAGGATGCCGGTATTACGGAGCCCGTTGAATTTGTGGCTGGTGATTCGCTCATCTTTCGTCTTGGTTCGGGCGATCGAAAAGGAACGCTCCACGGTGCGGCCTCTGTCAAGTACGACACGTCTTTTTTGAGTGCACACGAAATAGACATCTTGCTTGCGGAAGAAAAATTGCATGCGCGCGGTCTTCAATCAGATAGTGGATGGGTTGGACAACCGACTATCGTACAAGGAGACGAGACCTTCCTTGCCTCTGAGCTCTCCTTTAGCCTTCAAACCCAACGTGGACGATTTGTAAGCGCTCAAACCCAATACGAGGAAGGATTTATCAGGGCTGATGTGGTCAAGTCTGTCGAAGACAGTACCCTTTTTATTCGGAATGGTCTGTACACGACGTGCGCGTGCATAGAGGATCCATCTTACTCCCTGAGATCCGACAAAATGAAGATGGTCGGCAAAAAGTGGATCTACACCGGTCCTATCCAGCTTTTCCTGTTCGATATTCCTACCCCATTATGGCTTCCCTTTGGATTCTTACCAGCGCAAGACTCTAGGAGAAGTGGCCCACTCCCCCCTACCTACGGAGAAGACGAATTTGGCTTCTACCTGCGCGATTGGGGTTGGTATTTCGCGCTGAATGATTTTATGGATCTACAGTTGCAAGGAGGTTTTTGGACGAAAGGCTCCTGGGAATCCAGAACACTGTATCGGTACAGAAAGATGTATTCGTTCGATGGGCAATTACGTGTCGATTACGCCCGTTTCCGAAACGGAGAGCCGGGAGATCCCAATTATTCGATTCGACAAACGGGTTCTTTTAGGTGGACTCACAACCAGACGATTGGGCAAAACACCTCATTTAATGCCAATGTCAACATGTCCTCATCATCATATCTCCAAGCGGTCTCGCAGAATTATGATGACCGCGTCCGACAGGACCTTCAGTCATCCATAAAGTACAGCACCCGATGGTCCGGCAGGAGCCTATCCATTCAAGCTAATCAGCGACAGGTGCTCTCTAATGGTAACGTTACGATGACGTTACCTAGCCTCAGCTTTTCTCAGCGTAGTTTTAAACCTTTAGCGCGTGAATCTCTCGCTCCTGGACAAAAGGAAGGAATCAGGGAAAGACTGACGGTGAGTTACAATATGACGGTTAACAATCGCTTCAGCTACTCCCCGCTAGATGAAGCTGAATTGCTAGCCAGAGGCGATACGTTAGCTGCCGAATTAACATGGCTAGATGCGCTTACCTCGAGTGAGGACTACGAACGGGCAACGGGAAGTAGTCGGCAATTTGACTTCAGGGCCACGCATCGGATTCCGATTTCAGCTCCCTTTTCCATTCGAAAGTTGCCAGCACTTGGAAACGTGAACCTAAACTTTAATCCAAGCATCAGTTACACCGAAGACTGGTACCTGGATACGGAAGTAAAGGAATTAGACGAAGAAACAGCCGCCGTTGGCGTGACGCATGACCCCGGGTTCTTTGCCCTTCGACAATTCAGTACCTCTCTTTCCATGAGTACAACATTCTACGGGATGTTTCCTATCGGAGGATTTGGTTACAAAAACATCCGGCATACGGTTCGCCCTAATATTGGCTTTTCCTATCGGCCTGATTTTTATGCCGATCGCTGGGGTAACACCAAATCCTATGTCAATTCCCAGGGTGAGGAAGTCATCTACCCCGTGGTTTCTGGTGTAGGTAGAGGACGCCAACAAGCGTTGACCTTCTCAATGAACAACACCTTCGAAACCAAGCCGGTTGAATCAGACAGCACCGATACGAATTCACGTTCTCGTCCCTCTACTCTGAAGCTGTTTGACTTCAACCTATCGTCTTCCTACAACTTCGCTGCCGACTCACTCAAAATGGGCGCCATTAGTCTTTCCGGACGAACGAGAATATTGGGTAAGGTGGATGTAGATATTCGCCGAAGCTATTCGCCCTATCAAGTCTCAGAAATAGGAAGGACCATCTCGAAGTCCGCTTTTTCGCCAACCTCTCCACTTGGACGTTTAACCTCAACGAACCTCACAATCCGAACCTCTTTACGATCTAAGAGAGGTGCTGGAGATCGACCCCTTACAACACCAAGAGCGGGCATGGTCGGATCACAACCAGGATTCGGGTCTGGCGCTAGCGCGTCCATGCTCCAGAATACCTTTCGATCCCCGTCCACCGAT
>ERZ1048686.1259-NODE-1259-length-20075-cov-12.635265_pt1 | contig 20075 bp, 28 predicted proteins | sample MGYA00383099_ERZ1048686 | MGnify/ENA primary metagenome ERZ1048686 (study PRJEB29581, sample SAMEA5548369) | metagenome | biome: marine; feature: coastal; material: water | depth 25 m | study: Short-term variability in the microbial, nano- and picoplankton... | reverse complement strand
CTCTTTGTCAGTCCTGAGCTTCAGGAGGTGTCATCGTGCCACACCACAAACAAAAGTAGTTTTGCAAGTTTTGTCAAGTAAAAAAAGAAAAAAAGTTTTGGTGGAATGAAAAAGTATTTGTAGATTTGCCTCAGATAACAATTAAAAACAAATATTATGAAGACATTTAAAGACTTAGAATTTAAGGCACACGGAAACGTAGAGAATGGAGTACACGCAAAAATGCAGTTTGATAACGGAAGTTGGATTTCGGTAGTTGGAGGTGGCGATGGTCAAATGTTAAAAGGTAACGGAAGTAGCTCTTTTGAGATAATGAGTAATGTTACAGAAAAAACAATGAACGGAGTAGAGGGTTGGCTTACACCTGCAAAAGTTACCGAGCGAATGAGATGGTTACAATTAAAAACAAACTAAACTTAAAAACAAATATTATGACAAACAAAAGAGAGCAAATTATCAAGGCAATTAGTACTGGCAAATTCTTTACTATTAAGTTTATTAAGAAGAACGGAATGTTAAGAGAGCTTAACGGAAGATTGGGTGTAAAAAAGCATCTTAAAGGTGGTTCGCTTGGATATGATCCAAAGACTTTTAACTATATTATTGTTTTTGACGTAGTGAATGACGGATACCGAACTGTGAACGTAGATACAGTTATCGAATTAACTTGCAATAAAAATAAGATAGAATTTGCCAATTAAAAAAAAAGGTGTATATTGCACCAAGTTTAACAAATAAAACAAACTATATGACAAAAGCAGAACAAGTACAAAAAGCAAAAGACCTATTGCAAAGTGTAGGTTATCACGTTTCCTGGTGGACTGTTGGCGATGTTACAGATAACTACGATGTAAGCTTTCAAGAAGCTCAGCATTGCTTAGAGGCAGTCTTACACGGAGAAATGATTACCGATATGGTAAAGGAAGAGATACACGAATTTGCATACGAAAACGATTACAAAGAAAATAACTAAAAACAGATATTATGACAATGAACGAATCATTACAAAGACATCAAGCATTTAACGAGGTGCTGAAGCTTATGAACAGTAACAAAGATTTTATGAATTTTGGCTTGTTTGACGAGATAGTCAAATTAGCCTTAGAACGACAAGAGATAACTAAAAACAATTAAGATGGAATACACAGACGAACAAAAAGAATTAATGTACATTGAATATTTTAATAACTATTTGACTGTTGATGTTTTTGCAGAGCATCATCAAATCAGTAGAGAAGAAGCTGGACACATTTTGTCAAGTGGCAGACTAATTAATCATACTAAATATAAATAAGATGCAATACACAGAAGACTTTCAAAAGGCTATGGATTTTTACAGAAACTCAACCCCTCAACAGAAACAACATTTCTTACATCTAATTTCAGATACCTTGACATTTTTTGATGGGGAAACAGGATATGAGGTAGACCAAGAGTGTGGTATAAATTTCAATGGAATATACCACCAAATAAACATTACCAAAGAATAATATGGAAGGAGAGATCAGAGTAACAGAACTCAATCAACTTATAAAAGAGTCAAGGGCAAAAGTAGAATACCACGAATCCAAGCTGATAGAATCAAGACTACAATTATTAAAGCAATTAATCGAACTAAAAAAACTAATATAATATGTCATACAATAAAAAATGGGCAGATCTAAAAACACTAACACCCGAACAAACACAAAGAGGTAATTTCCCAAGAGATTTTTGGAACTACCATACCAATGCAATAACTGGGTTTCCAATAGAACGAACAAGGGGCGAAATAGAAGCTGAGAGGAAATATAATGAGGGCAAATATAGAAAGCCATCACAATTTCCTGATGCACGTTGTAACGGTTCGAGAGTGCCTAAATTTGCGAAAGATGGTTTTTAGGGTAGCAATCTAATAGGGGGTACGCAATTCAATAGGGGGTAACATTAATTTGTTGCTCCTTTTTTTGTTGGCAAAGATCTGTCCAGGTAAAGATATTTTGACAATCCAAAAGGGGGTAGCAATTCAATACGGGGTAAACAATTCAATAGGGGGTAGCAATTCAATAGGGGGTAAGATCGTTTTGGTGGTGGGGGGGGTGGTGGTGATTTGTATGGTGGTAGCTTTCAACACATTGCAAAAAAAATATTTTGCTTTTTGTGTTGTGTATTGAAAAAATAATGTATCTTTGTCAAAACATTACTAACTAAAATATATATAAGATGAAAAATTTACACATTTATTTGATCATTGCAACGATCACAATTTATTTAATCGCTATAAACAATTAACAATATGAAGCAGCTACAAAAACCACAAACAATCGAATTAAAAACAGGATTGACCTGTAAAATTGACAAGAATGGGCGCGTCCACGTTTTTAACACAAAAGAGTTGAAACCCGAACCCAAAACAAAAGAGGGTGTTTATCTTGCTTTGTTCTTTATCGTACTAACTACTTTTATCTTAATCAAAACAATCTAAATTTTAATATTATGAAATTACAAAAATATCAATCCAAAAAACTATTAAGCAACGGAACTACCAATACCAAAACCGCAAAGAACGATATTAAAACGTTTATACTTTATTTATCCCCGCACAATCAAAATAGCAAAGGAATAACACTTTGTTCCCACGCATCAATTGGGTGTATTAACGCTTGCTTGTGGTCGGCTGGACGTGGCAAATTTACCAATGTACAAAACGCACGCACTGAAAAAGCTAACTATTTTGTAGAGTACAAAAAAGAGTTTCTTAATCATTTGGCAAAGGAAATTAATACCAAAGTAAAAACCGCACGTCGCAAAGGTGAAAAAATTGCTTTTCGATTAAACGGCACTAGCGACCTTGACTTCGTATACTTACTTAAAAAACACGCAAATTTTGATATTTTAGATACAAAAGATGTTGCAATTTATTACGATTATACCCCTAACATAGCACGTGCGATCAGGTACAAAAATCACCCCTTATATACAGTTACATTCTCACGTAAAGAAAATAACCCCGTAGAAACTAAAATAGCTTTTAACGAGGGTATCAATACTGCCGTAGTATTTAACAAGCTACCAAAAGTATGGCAAGGTAAAAAAGTTATTGATGGTGACAAAAGCGACCTAGAAATGATAAAACACAAGGACGTTATTTTAGGACTTATTGCCAAAGGTGACGCGAAAAAGGACAAAAGTAACTTTGTAATAAATATATAAATTAACCTAAAAAATCAAAATCATGAAACATTTATACGTATTTCAATCAAAAGATAAGGACGGAAAAATTTTAAGTAGCTATACTAAAAAATGTATAAAACCTGAAAGGACTAAAATATATAAAAACCTTTTAAATGAGCTAAATAACAATAACCTGACTGAATCCATAGAATATTATATAGAATTACCCTTTTAAATTAACCTAAAAAAACAAAATCATGAACAATCAACAAATAATAAATCAACTACTAGGAAAAGGAGGTTTCTATAAACAAGAACTTGAAATCGTAGATCAAAAAGATACACCCTTTACAATTCTTAAAAGCTGGCAATTTTACAATATTACCTATTTGAGCACCTCGGAGCAGTATTATTGCGACAATGATACCCTGGACGCTTTAAGGCAATGCGACAAGCTTATAGATACCAAAAGAGGTACTTACTATTGTTTCTCATAAATTAATCTTTAAACCTTTTATATTAAAATTAAGCCTCCCAATTGGGGGGTTTTTTTGTGTTATTAATTTACGGGGGTTGCTGGTATTCAAATTTTTATGATTAATTAAGGGGTTGAAAGGGGGCGCGCTTTCTTTCCTACCCCAAATATCCAATTTAAGCACCTTTTTAGCCGTTTTCCTGGACTTTTGAGCCAAATCAATACCAATATACCACCTGGACAATTTCGAGCCGTTAGAAACGATATTTGCCACATAAAGAGCCGACCTCAAATAAGCCGTTCTAAGCGATTCTTTTTTTCAGTTGATACCAACATACCCCTGGAGGGGTGAAAGTGGCTTAAAATAGCCTTACTATGGCTTAGGAGCGGTGTTAGGGGGGTACTCTGACGGGATGCGATGCGTGATAGTCTATTCACCTCCACTCTCTACACAAGTCAATCTCCAACTGACAATCTAATAGGGTGGGTAAATGGCTCTTCAATTCAATAGGGTAGTTAAAATAATCTCATCGCTCTATGTATCATGATATATACTTACCATGATACTGTATATTATTTTAGAGTATCATATAGAATACTTATCATGATATATAACCATGCGTATCATGATATGTAACACTATGTATCATGATATGTAATACATCATGATATATTATATTATAGTAAGTGACAAAAAGACAGTTGGAAATACACGAGGTACACTTCTACATTTTTCTATTACTTGAGTAGAAATATTCAATTTATGGTTAAAGTAGAATTATCAGTTCCATCCAATCTCGAATCTATTGAGCTTTGGCAATATCAAAAGTATATGGGTGTTGTGGAAACTAACAAAGACCAGGAAGCAACAGAATTCTTGAATCTAAAGTTAGTAGAGATATTTTGTGGAGTGTCGCTCAAGGATGTGTCCTCTATAAACGTCAAAGACTTCAACAAGATAACAGATATTATTGGAAATGCATTCGCAGAAGATACCCCTTTAATCAGGCACTTTGAATTAGATGGTATAGAGTTTGGATTTGTGCCGAACTTAGATAAGATTTCTATTGGAGAGTACATAGATATTGAATCAAATTTATCAGGGTTTAAGAATATGCATAAAGCGATGGCAGTATTGTATCGCCCAGTAACAAAGAAGCATAAAGAGAAGTATCAGGTAGAAGAATATGTAGGACACGATGAGTACGCAGAAGCAATGAAATATATGCCACTAAATGCTGCATTAGGTGCTATGGTTTTTTTTTATCGTTTAGAGAAAGATTTGCTAAATACTACCCTGAAATGTTTGGAGGAGGAGAAGGACAACAAGCAGATTATTCAAGCTCTGCATCGTTTTCAAGTAAATGGGGATGGTATCAGTCAGTTTACAGACTTGCTGGAGGAGAAGCTCTCAACCTCGATAAAGCGACTAAAATTTCTGCACATCAAGCAATGATCTTCCTGTCGTTTGAGAAGGAGAAAAATGAATTAGAGGCAAAACTAATAAAAAATAAATTTAAGTAATGACAAGTTTCTACGACGTAATAAATGCAATCAAGACCTATTTAGAAGGCAATAATTCTGTATCGACAGTTACATTTGGCGACCTATTGGAAGTTGATTTAAACAAGCAGACAATATTCCCACTTTCCCACCTGACAGTACGAGATGTATCTTTCTCAGACCACGTGATGACATTTACAGTTAATGTTATGGCACTTGACATAGTTGAAGAAACTAAAGAAAACAACAAAGAGCAGACAGAGCCTTTTTACGGCAGCAACAATAAGCAAGACGTACTCAACACTCAGTTGATGGTTTTAAACGGATTACAATCATCGCTACGTCGTGGAGGGTTATTCCAGCAAGACTTTGTTGTGGATGGAGATTTGACTGCATCACTTGTGGAAGAAAGATTCGAGAACTTGTTATCGGGATGGGAGATGAATATAACATTGGAAGTGCCTAACGATTCTATAATGGATATTAACGCTAACGGAGAAGGTTGTCTATAAGATATGGCACAAAGTCTAACTGACATAAAATTAAAGAACACAGAGGCTTTTCTAAAGGCTTATATGGAGAGATTGGAAACACTAACCAAGATTGAGATAGGAAGAAATAGGAAAAGGACTTATCCTTCAGGTAGAAAAGTAACCTCCCCATTAAATTCAACAGGCAGTCTTGCAAAATCTATAAAAGTACAGAAAACAAATATAGAGAATGCATTGTTGGCTTATGGGTTAAAGGGTAATGATTATGCCTTAGACATAAACAAAGGCACACCTAAAAGCAGAACACCTTCGAGAGCTAAGTTGATTAGTTGGATAAAAGCAAAACCAGTTAATCTTACTGATAAAAAAGGAAGAAGAATAAAAAGAACGGAACAATCCATAAAAGAAGTAGCAGGAAGAATACAGGATTCTCAAAAGATTCACGGAATAGCTCCTGTACCATTTCTGACACAAGCTATCGAGATGAGTATGAAGCATCTTAATAGAATGGGAGTAGCAATGGTTGACGATATATCAGGAAACGTAGAACAATTCTTAACTAACATAGGGTACGAGGAAGTGAACGGAGAATTTAAACTAATAAAAAAGAAGTAATGAGTAAAATAAATGTAAGAAGTCCGTATTTTATAAACATATCTGCCTATGGTTTAGCTTCTGTTGAACTAAAGCTATACATATATTCAGGCACAAAAACAACATCAAGACCTGCAACTGCAACATACACTTTGAGTGCTGATGCAATAATATATGGGTCGAGTCCAAATATAACTACGTTTGAGATAGCTGAACTTGTAAGAGATTACATATCAAACACATTTAACGACACCTATTCATCAAGTAATTTATGGGTAGACTATACTACTCAGCAAACCAATACATCAGGCACAACAGGCTCTGTATCTGCGTTTACTCAGCTTACTGCATTTGACGGATACGGATACTTCGAAGACGGAGCAAATCCACAAAACGACTTAGTAACCCTGCAATCTAATGAGCTTATATTTACTAATGACTTATCAGCAGTTAGGATACCTGTGTATGTTTCTTCAGATACAAGTGTAACATATCTAAAAGATGGAGAACAGATATTTACAAAGGATTTAACCACATCTACATCTAACACACTACAAATACAATACGTAGAAAACTCAGCTTTAGATGCCGATAAGTTTAAAGAAAGAGTAGACGCTATCGCAGACACGACTGTTGAGGCTTTTAACTGCGTTAAAGCTATCGCTAATGATGTTTACCAAGAGTTTGATGCTGATACTATATACATAGAGCAAAATGGTGTTATAGATGTTATAAAAGTAGAAGAGATAGAGGAGTGTAAGTATAGTCCTTACAAAGTCACATTTATCAACAAGTTCGGTGCGTTGCAAGACTTATGGTTCTTTAAAAGGGCAAACCTATCACTATCTACTAAAAAAGAGGAATATACGGCTAACACAATGTCAGAAGGCTCTTATTCCATAAATCAGGCATCAAAAACCATATTTAATAAAAGAGGAACGGAGATGCTGAAACTAAACACAGGATTCTACCCTGAGTCTTACAACGAGATTTTTAGGCAACTATCCTTATCTGAAGAGGTATGGATAAAATACGAAGGACAAACTTTGCCAATTATTGTTAAGACAAGTTCCTTGAACTACAAGACAAGCATAAATGATAAGTTGATAAACTACACTATGGATGTAGAGTTTGCTTTTAACAAAATAAACAATATCCGATAAATGCAAGACGTAGAAATATACATAGGAGAAACGAGGACTTTATCAGGTACAGTAACAGATGAGGCATCAACCTTTATTGAAGATACAAGTCAAAACTTTAATGAGAACAGGTGGATACTTAATCGTGTCATAGTAAATACTACAACAGGGGATTCAGGTATTGTTAAGCAGATAATGGATGACACAAATTTGGATTTAAGCATAAATACTTTTTCTACTGGAGATGACTACACAATAATACAAAACCCTGAATTAGCAGATACATTCAAGGATGAAACCATATCACTAACTCAGTCTATAAAAAACATCAAGGATATAGCTAAGGTTCAAACCGATTTCACTAAGTCTTTTACGTTGCCTGCAAGTAAAACCAACAACAAAATATTTAAACACTATTACAGAGGCGACTTGTTAGAGGGGTTTGATGCACGGTTCTTAATGCCTGCAAAAATAAAGCTAAATGGGAATAACTTTAAAGACGGAAAGATAAGATTACTTGGAGTTAAGATGAAAGACAACAAACCAAGCTCGTATAAGGTTAATTTTACAGGTAGTACAGTTTCCTTAAAGACAACCTTTGGCGATGATGAGTTATCTGACTTGCCTTACTTAGATGTGTTTAATCACACATATAGCTACGATAGTGTAAGACAACGTATGCAGTCAGGAATAAATCCAATATCAGGAAACACTACTCCTCTTTCATTTCCTCAGTTGATATATCCTTTTATTTCTGCAAGTAAAAATAGATATTACTACAATTCAGGAGAAAACGACAACAGTCACGACGAGATTGCTAACGTAAGAAATATTTATCACAACGGGACTCCAAGTCTTACGAGCGACCACTCAGACTTTCACTCAATTCAATACTTTGATACAAAACCTGCTATAAAGGTTTACCATATAATAAAAGCTATCGAGTCTAAGTATGGGTTTACTATATCAGATGACTTCTTTAGAACCTCAGTTACCTCATCAGGAAAGCCTGACGTAGATGGATTGTTTAACCAATTATATATGTGGTGTAATAGGGAAGCAGGGTCTATGATTGACCATATAGACGAAACATCAAAAGAACTAAAAACTGAGGAATTAACCTTTTCTTCAGGCACAGAAGTTAGAGAAAATAATAATACTCAGATAGAAATAGGTTACTATTGGAGGATTGGAGGTAACGGAAGACCTTGGCTTAAGATAGCAAAAACTCTTACATATTCTTTTACTACTACTGTTTATGGTTCAGGAGCATATGACTTAATACTATATGACAAGGTTACTGATAAGGTATATAAAAGTCAGCTAAATAATTTAGGAAATGTATCTTTCTCTACTACAATAAAGGACTATTCAGCAGAGAGTGTTTTAATATCTCCTGCTATAAAAGTCGTAACAAAGGGAGGGGTAACTGCCGTAACTCTAAGTAGTTTGCAACTAACAAAAAGTTTCGGTTCAGAACAAGGTAACTACACAGGCTCTCTTACGAGCTTATCAAATGGTATTGATATTAGAAGTAATGCATTGCCTAAGATTAAGGTAATAGACTTTATGACTAACTTATTTAAGATGTTCAATTTAATAGCATACTTTGAGGGTACAGAACTTGTTGTTAAGACCCTTGACCAATACTATCTTAATAGTAGCCACGAAGAGTTTGATATAGATGAATACGTGGATATATCTTCCTCTGAAGTGAACAGGTCTGAAATTTACAATGAGATAAACTATGAGTATAAAAAAGCAAATACTATATTAGCAATAAATAGTAATGAGGCTACGAATGACGAGTACGGAAACGAAAGATTCAAGTCTGAAGGAGAGAATGTATTTGACGGCAAGAAGTACGATGTAAAGTCAAGTTTTGGACATATGCTATTTGAAAATCTCATAGACCAAGAAACAAGTCTTTTTAGCGATGTAACTTGGGGATGGTCAGTAAGTCAAGACGAAAGTCCTGTCATTGATGGAGGAACTTTCTTCTTATCTACAAGAAAATCTTTACCATCTAACATTTACCTAACAGATAAGATTGTTGGAGAACACGGAACTAACGTAGATGAATTAGACTACTTATACGTGCCTGCAAATGTATATACAGAAACAGGAGGAACAGAGGTTCGCTCTATAAACTTTGGTTCTGAGTATAGTATCTTAACAAATGATGAAGAAGAGGATGGGTTATTTAGTACATACCACCAAAACTTTATACTAAATATATACGACACAAGAGTAAGATTATTAAAAATAACTGCACACTTGCCATTAAAGATATTACTTAAATACGAACTTAATGATAGATTTATATTTCAAGGTAGAAAATATCTAATAAATAGCATTAAGACAAACTTGCAAACAGGAAAAAGTGAGTTAGAGTTACTAACCGATAATTATCAAGAAATAGAATGATAAAGAACATATTAGATTTACTTTCTCTGAACGATTACTTTGGAGAAACAGAAGTTATAGAGATAGCAAAAGGCAAATACGAATTGAAGGACAGTATCAAGGAATCATTCAAACAAGGTAAAAGATTAGGATATGGCACAAAGTGAAAAGATAATAATTAGTGTTGAGTTAAGAGATAAAGGGGTAACTACTGGGTCTAAAAAAGCCAAGAAAGCCGTTGATGGCTTAACTGATTCAGCAAAGAGGTTAGCTAAAGCTGAAAAGGAGTTAGCTTTTCAAGAGAGTAAAGAAGGTAAAGAACTTGCTGCATTAACTATAAAGAAGCAATTAGCCGTTAAAGCAAACAGAGAATTAGCTCTTGCAACTGCGAAGAATACCAAAGCCACTATTCAAGGCAAGACTCAAACAGGTCTTAACAATGCTATCCTTACAGAAGCAGGTCGTACTGCATCTGATGCTGCTTATGGTATGCAAGGTATGGCGAACAACTTAGGTCAGTTGCTTACATTAATGAGTCAGCACGTTCAAACAAAAGGAGGGTTTGTTGCTTCTATGAAGTCGCTTGGTAGTTCTTTGTTTGGTGTTGGTGGTATATTAATAGGAGCGCAATTATTGATTTCTTACCTACCTCAGATACAGAAATACTTTGAGGGGTTAGGAGGAACTGTGTTTAAAGTATCTGATGCAATGAAAGGTGCAGGTACTAATGCATCCGAAACAATAGGCGATTTCGAGATATTTATTGCAACAATACAAAGCTCATCAAAATCCTTAGAAGAAAAAAAAGATGCGATAGATGCCCTTAATGAACAATACCCTGAATTTGTATCAAACTTAGACGAAGCAGGTGTTTCAATGGAGGATGTAGCAAATCAAACCAAAGACGCTACTAAACAAACAGAGCTATATAGAAAAGAGATAGAGAAACAGGCTATGGCTGAGGCTGCAAGGACAGTAATTCAAGAGGCAGATGGAAAGCTGATGGAGGAAAAACTTCAGGCACAAATGAAAGCTAAGGAATTAGGTTTCGATAGTGTTAAAGCTATGCAAGAACAAGGTAAAATAGCTAAAAAAGAAGTAATGGAACAGGCTGATATACTTAAAAAAATAACCAGTTTAGGTTTTGGGGTGTCAGGTGCTGCCTTACTTGCTATTCCTGACGAAGTTTTTGAAGATGTAATAGCTAATGTAAGAGATTTTTTTGGTGATGAAACGGCTGAGCTTCTTCTTCAGGTAAAAGCGTTAGAAGATGCAGAAGAATTTGCGAAACTCGCAAAAGAAAACTTGATGGAGTTTATTAACATTCCGCCTGGTGAATTTAATAAGTCAGGAAGAGGCGAAAAAATATTCAAGGAAAAACTACTTGAGTATATAGCTGAAATAAAAAACGCAAGAAAAATTGCTCAAACTGAAAATATTGTTAGCGAACAAGGACTACTCGATGCTAAACAAAAGCTTAGGAGAGATGAATTATTAAACGAACTAAAATTATTTAAGAAAAAAGAACTTCTTAGACTTAAAGAATTTAAAGCAAGGAAAGGTGTAACTACAAAAGAAATAGCTAACGCACAAGCTACATATGACAATGAGATTAAATTAGCTCAAAAAAGCTATGATGAGGTTTTAGTTATTGTTGGTTCAGCTGAGGAGGTAGAACAGAATGCACTTGATGCTAAAGAACTAATGAAGGAACAAGCCCACAAAAAAGATATGGAAAGGCTTAAACTAAAAATAAAAAGAACAAAAGAGTTAGTGGACTCTGAAGGAGGCGAAATAAAAGGACTTATACTACCTAATACAAGAGAACAACTTGAAGAAGATGCTATTAATATTCAAAAAGAGATGGCTCAGAAGGACTTGTTGCTACAAGGTGTAATAGAAGATTATGATGTTCGCAGAAAGCTTGAGATAGATAGAACTAACCTTGAGTATAGATTATCTCAAAAAAGACTGGATATTGCTCAGATAGAAGATGATGCTAAAAGGGCTAACATTAAAAACATGATTGGTCTTTTGGGTAGTGCTTCTAAGGTAGCTAAGAAAGGAAGTGATACAAGTAAAGCTCTTGCAATAGCTTCAACAACTGTATCTACTTGGACAACGGCTCAAGCTGCTGCCGAAGTTCAAACTAAAGCAGGAGGTACTAGTGCTCCTATTAGAGCAGCAATAGCTTATGCCGCTGCAATAACTAAAGGTGCGCTTACTGTAAAGAATATTATAGCTGAGAAGAAACCTGGAGCAGGTTCTTCAGGAGGCGGTTCTTCAATGCCACCAGTTCAACCACCTGATTTTAATATCATAGGTAGCACAGGAACTAATCAGTTAGCAGATGCTATTGGAGGTACAACGCAGCAACCTATAAAAGCATACGTAGTATCAAGCGAAGTTACATCTGCACAAGAGTTAGATAGAAACATAGTAGAATCAGCAAGTATATAATTTAAAATAAAATAATATGAGAGTAATTGAATTGATAATTGACGAAGAGCAAGAGTTCTCAGGTATAGAAGCTATCTCGATAGTAGACAAACCTGCGATACAGGAAGATTTCATAGCATTGTCCAAGCAAGAAAAGGTACAACTTGCTGACGTAGATACAGACAAGAGAATCCTTATGGGTGCTGCTTTGATCCCGAATAAAAACATCTATCGTCAAGATAGTGAGGAAGAAGAAGGGTACTACATCTATTTCTCAGAGGAAACAGTCAAAAAGGCTTCTGAATTATTCTTAATCGAAGGAAACCAAAACAAATCTACCTTAGAGCATCAAGCAGAGCTAAGTGGATTGTCAGTAGTTGAATCTTGGATAGTAGAAGATGAAGTTCACGATAAATCACGTAAATATGGCTTAGAGATGCCTGTTGGAACGTGGATGGTATCTATGAAGGTAAACAACGAAGATGTTTGGCAAGACTACGTAAAAACAGGTGCAGTAAAAGGGTTTAGTATCGAAGGCTACTTCTCTGAGGCAATCAGTTTAAGCGTTTCTGAGGAGGTTGAATTGAAAAGCTTTAGTGATTATCCTGATAGCGTAAAGAACAACGCTAAGAGAGCCTTAAAATGGGCAGAAGAGAATGGTTGGGGTTCTTGTGGAACAGGAGTTGGTAAACAACGTGCCAATCAATTAGCAAATGGGGAGGCGATCAGCTTAAAGACTATAAAACGTATGTATTCCTATCTAAGCAGACACGCACCTGATTTAAACTCAAGTAAATCTTACGAGGATGGTTGTGGTAAACTTATGTACGATGCTTGGGGTGGTAAGTCGGCTTTGAGTTGGGCAAAAACAAGAATATCGAGAGAAGAGAATATGTCAGATCTAACTGAAGAGGAGGCACAATTTGTATTGTCTAAATTAGAAACTATTATTGCAAATAAGTTAAACGAACTAAAATCCTAACTATGAATCAGAACAAGAATAGAAAAGACAAGAACTTTATACCAAGCGATGCATCTCCAAGAAACAGTAGAAAAGGATGCCTATGTAAAAATGGCAAAACCTACTCAACAGAGTGTTGTGATGGTTCTGTACAGGCACAAGGTATTGGAAGTCTTAAAGGAAACCCTTATTTTGAACCTACTATAACGACAGGATTAAATTTCACACCTCCTTCTCTTGGGTATGACAGTTTATCATCTCCAGCAATAGGAAGTATTGACAATGATGCGTGGGGAGATAAGAAGTTAGTGTCTGTAATGTATATTGTATCAAGCAAGACATTAAAAATAGAATTTGAGGGTAATCAAATGAATGCTTTTAGTAGTTTTACTTTTGGTGTTTCGCCATACCCTGAGATTCCTCCTTTGCTTTATGTAAAAAGAAGTGATTTTGAATCTGAATACGATTCGAGTAGAGATGTAACTGTATTTTCTTACTATGTTGGATATACTTTCTTTCAACCTTCCGTAACGTATGACTTAAAGTTCATTAAATAACACAAGGCACAAAATCTAACACTAAAGAAAATCAATATTACTTATTTATAAACCTAATAATTATTACTTATGGAAAGCAAAAAAGCAACAACTGTCCTTTCTGACATTATGCAAAAGCTATCCTCTATCGGTAAACCTGAAGAAGTAAAAGAAGAGGTAGTTGAACTATCTGAAGAAATTACTGAAGAAGAGGTTAAAGAAGAAGAGGTTGTCTTAGCTGAAGAAGATGAGGTAGCAGAAGAAATTGTAGAAGAAGAAGAAGAAGTAGAAGAAGAGGTCGAAGAAGAAGAGCTTAACGAAGAGAAGTATGTTTCAAGAGAAGAGTTTGAAAATGCTATCGCTGACATCAAAGCAATGTTCATCGAAGTTTCTAACGGCTACGAAAAAGAAAAATTAGAAATGTCTGCTCAAATCGAGGACTTATCTAAAGCACCTGCATCAGAGCCTTTATCTCATAGCCCTGAAGCTGAATTATCAAATGAGAAAAAAGTATTGTTTAGTCAGAAAAGAAGAGGCAGTACTATGGATAGAGTTCTATCTAAAATGAATCGTAAATAATAAATTAACTTAAACTAAATATTTAAAAAATGGCTACAACAACATCAATCACTACTACTTATGCTGGAGAGTTTGCAGGAGATTATATCTCAGCAGCTCTTTTGAGTGGAGTAACAATCGACAACGGTGGAATCACTGTTAAACCTAATGTAAAATTTAAAGAAGTAATCAAGAAAGTTGCTACTGACGGAATCGTTAAAGACGGAACTTGCGATTTTGCTGATACTTCGACAATAACTTTGACTGAAAGAATCATCGAGCCAAAGACTTTCCAAGTAAACCTTGAATTGTGTAAGGCTGATTTCAGAAGCGATTGGGATGCTATCCAAATGGGATACTCTGCATTCGATAACCTTCCTGCTTCTTTCGCAGACTTCTTGATTTCTCACGCACAAGAAAAAGTAGCTCAGAAAATCGAGCAAAACATCTGGGGTGGTGCTGATGCAAACGAAGGAGAATTTGACGGGCTTGTAGCTTTGGCTACTGCTGATGCAACTGTAATCGACGTAGTTGGAACAACTGTTACTGCTGGAAACGTAATCGACGAACTTGGAAAAGTAGTTGATGCTATCCCTGCTGCATTGTACGGAGCTGAAGACTTGAACTTGTACGTTGCTCAAAATGTATATCGTGCTTACGTTCGTGCTTTGGGTGGATTCGCTTCAGGAGGACAAGGTGCTAATGGTGTCGGAGGACAAGGAACTAACCAAGCTCTTGGAAACGTAATGTTTGACGGAGTAAATGTATTCGTTGCAAACGGATTGGCAAACAACTACATCATGGCTGCTGAGAAGTCTAACTTGTACTTTGGAACAGGAATCTTGAACGATACTAACGAAGTTAAAGTATTGGATATGGCAGATTTGGACGGAAGTCAAAATGTTCGTGTAATTCTCCGTTTTTCTGCTACTGTGCAGTACGGAATCGGTTCTGACATCGTACTTTACACACCTGCATAATTAACTGAATAACTAATTTACTAAAGGGGTGGGTTATCGCCTATCCCTTTTTTATTAACCTAAAAAAAAATATAATACTATGGCTTGTACATTTATAACGGATGGTAGAGCATTAAACTGTAAAAACTCCGTTGGTGGACTTAAAGCAGTTTACTTTGCCGAATTCGATGAAGAAACAAATATTGGGTGGGAAAAAAGCACATCTGATGACACTATTGACGACATTACCACCGCAGGTACTGTTTTCAAATATGACCTTAAAGGAAACTCTACTTTTGAGCAGACTATTACTGCATCAAGAGAGAACGGAACTGTTTTCTACGAACAAGCATTGAACTTGACTTTGCCTAAATTATCAGCAGTTGATAACAAAGCAATTAGACTTCTTGCTACTTCTAACCCACAAGTAATTGTTGAGGACTACAACGGAAACCTTTTCTTGGTAGGAAGACAACACGGAGCTGATGTATCAGGAGGTACTATCGTAACAGGTGGTGCTATGGGAGATATGAGTGGGTACACACTTACTTTCTCAGGAATGGAAACTGCTCCTGCTGAGTTTGTAGTACCTAATTCTATTGCTGCTACTACTTGGACTTTTACAGGTGGGGTTGTAACAGTCAATCCAGGTTCTTAATACCTAAAATATCTTTAAATCTAAAAGGGGCGACATTATGTTGCCCTTTTTTTATTGCAAACAAATCAGTATTTCTATATTACTTAATTGTATGAAAATATTAACTACATCAGCAACGCAAACAATAAAATTCATTCCAAGAGAATTAGTTTCATCTGTTGTTTTAACATTAACCAATAAGAATACAAGAACCTCATCTACTGTAAGTGTATCAGTTGTGAATTCAAATGGGTATATGAGTATAACAGGTTCTTTTTCTTTAGTAGAGAACACTAACTATTCTATGGAAGTAACAAATACATCAGGAGATGTTATTTATAGAGATACAATATTTTGTACGAATCAAACAGATTTTGACAAGTTCGATGTTCACAAAGACGACTACGTAACAGAGGATACTTTTGACAACGAATTTATAGTATTATAATATATAATTATGGCAAAACACAATGTAAACAAGTACAGACAACCTAAGACTGCTAAGAAGCAAGGAAAGGTTCACGTAGTAAACTTTTCGTCTTATACACGACCTGAAGTTGTAGAAGTACAAAACAAGGATTGGGTAGAGTATGGAGATGACAATGATTACTTCGGATACTTGATTGACAGATATAATGGCTCTCCTACTAACAATGCTGCGATTAATGGTATTGCAGATATGATTTATGGCAAGGGATTGGATGCAGTTGATGGAGATAGTAATCCTGAGCAATATGCTGAGATGAAGTCTTTATTCTCTAAGAAGTGCCTAAAGAGTGTTTGTTACGATTATAAGATGATGGGTAACGCTGCATTTCAGGTTATCTATTCTAAAGACAGAAGTCGTGTTGCACAAGTAGAGCATATTCCTGTTCAGACACTAAGAGCTGAGAAGGCAGATGCCAAAGGTAAGATTAACGCTTACTACTACTCTAACGATTGGTCAGAGGTTAGCAACTCAAAGAAGAACGTAAAGAGAATACCAGCATTTGGTTGTTCTAAAGAAAATATAGAGATAGTTTACATCAAGCCTTATAAGGCAGGTTACTTCTACTATTCTCCTGTGGATTATCAAGGAGGTATTCAGTACGCTGAATTAGAGGAAGAGATTGCAAACTACCACATCAACAATATTCAGAATGGTTTAGCACCAAGTATGCTTATTAACTTCAATAATGGAGTGCCTTCTGATGAAGAAAGAACTGCTATCGAGCAAAGAATATACGACAAGTTCTCAGGGTCAAGTAATGCAGGGCGATTTATATTAGCCTTTAATGATTCTAAAGAGTTGTCGGCAAGTATAGAGCCTGTACAATTAAGCGATGCCCACCAACAATACCAATTCCTATCGGATGAGAGTATGAGAAAAGTTATGGTGTCCCATCGAATTGTATCTCCTATGCTTGTAGGAATTAAAGATTCTTCAGGACTTGGAAACAACGCAGAAGAATTACAGACTGCATCTGTCCTTATGGACAACACAGTAATCAGACCTTTACAGGTAACTATCTTAGATGAGATTGAGGATATTCTTCAATTTAATGGCATCGAATTAGACATCTATTTTAAGACGTTACAACCACTTGAATTTACCGACTTGACCAACGCTATTAGCGAGGCAGAGATAGAGAAGGAAACAGGTGTTAAAAAGGATTCTGAGGTCGATACAGAGCAAGAAGCTCCGATAGAAGAAGAACCAACATCTCAAACAGAATAAGATATGGCAAAAGCATTATTCATAAAGAAGGCTGACTTAGTAAAAAATACGGCTATTAGTGGGAATGTTGATACGGATAAGTTTATTCAATTTATTCGATTGGCACAAGAAATCCACGTTCAGAATTACTTAGGTACAGACTTGTATGATAAGATTAGCGATGATATTATCGCAGGTAATTTAACAGGCAACTACTTAACATTGGTTAATGACTTTATTCAGCCGATGTTGATTCATTTCTCTATGGCAGAGTATCTTCCTTTTGCATCATATACTATTGCAAACGGAGGTGTTTACAGAAGCGAAGTTTCTAACGGATCTACCATTAGTAAAGAAGAGGTAGATTTCTTAGTACAGAAAGAAAGAGATTACGCAAACTATTATACTAACAGATTTATCGACTATATGAGCAATAATGCTTCTTCTCTGTTCCCTGAGTATTACAGTAACTCAAACGAAGATATTAGTCCTGATAAAGACACAGTATTTCACGGATGGAATTTAGGATAAAAAAACAATACGAACCAAAGCAAGACAACAAGGAGAAACTTAGAGTCTTTCTAAAAAAGATAGAAAATGGCAAACTCAATCAACTGGGGACAAGGAGCAGTAAATAATAACGTAAATTGGGGTAAGGCTCGTTTTGTAAGTTCTATTATAGAACCTAACGCTTATGGTTGGGGAGGTTCTTATGAGAAGTCTTATAGGGGAGAAACCAATATTGTTGGTGTTGGTCAAGAAATGCAAAAAAATAATTACTACGTTTATGTGTTAGAGCAAGAGGGTGGAAACTATTTAAGAGATAGAATTGATGGAGAGTTTTGGTTAGATGACATAAGTAGGAACTTGTATTTTTGGAACAATACAGATAACAGAACCATACCAACAGGCTCAAAAAGTTTTTATGGAACTGCTGACTCAGGATGGTTTTCTATATTAGGAAGTATTGATGGAAGTGATTGGTGGGGTTGTGGATTTTATGTTTCTACACCTGCTTTAGATTACAATTTAAGTTCAGACCATAAGCTACATATCGGACTAAGAGTGCAGACAAGAACACAGAGAACTGAAAAATTCACTATTGAAGTTGGTGGGAAAAATAATACAAGTGGAGAATTTACAGTTGCAAGTACACAAAGTGGTCTATTAGCAGACTATAATTTTGAATGGGGTTCAAGTGAATGGATATCTATTGAAGTTCCTCATAGCTTTTTAACAGGACGAGGAATGCATAATGGAGGAACTATGGAAAATCAAAACTATTTATCTTTTAAAGGAGATGCAGGCTCAGCAGTTTTTTTAGAGGTAGACGCAGTATATTGGTATAACACACAAGGACAATTTTAATAATAAAATATGGCATTAAAATATTTATACGTACCGAGTGGGTACAAAGCGGGTAAAACCTACGGAGTTTTACCGAATGTAGCAAATGCAGACCTTGATTTTGTTAGGGGTTCAGCAGGTACGAGAATTAACTCTGATGGTCTTGTTGAGTCTATGGCAACAGACGTTCCAAGATTAGACTACACAGATGGGTCTTGTCCTACTTTGCTTACAGAACCCGAAAGAATAAACCTTGCTCAATATTCGGAGCAGATAGATTCTTGGGGGAAAAACCCAAACGATGGAACTGTTACTGTAAGAGCAAACGAGGAAATTTCGCCCGATGGCGAAGATACTGCTGATGTTGTTTCTGTATTAACTCAATTTGATGGCGTTTTCACGCAAGGTATTACGACTGTGGCTGAAAGCACCTATTCTTGTTCTGCCTATGTAAGACACGTTGCAGGAAGCTCTAAGATAAGGGTTGGTATCACAGAGAATTTTCATTCAAGTACAGGAAGTAAATACATAGTTGTAGATTTATCAAATGGTTCAATAATATTAGACGAGGTATCTTCGTTTGCAACTGCTAAAGTAATCAACGCAGGAAATGGTTGGTATAGAGTAATAATAGAAAACATAACTGTACCTGTTGGAGTTGGTGGCAATTCTAACTTTGTTATTTACTCTTACGAGAATACCTTTACAGAATTTGCAGTTTGGGGAGGTCAAATTGAAGTAGGTAATTATGCATCATCATATATTCCAAACTTATCGAGTGGCACAACTACACGTTCGGCAGATACAGGAGTTATTTCGGGAGATTTATCTTCTTACATAAATTCATCAGAGGGTGTCTTAGAGATAAAAGCAAAGGCTTTGTTTAATGGGGGTGATAGTGTAAGAATAGGAATTTCTGATGGGTCTGCCGATAATAGAATAAATTTAATTTGGTCTACAAGTGCTAATACAATGCAACTTGGGATGAAAGCAAATGGAAGTAATGTTTTTAATGGGGGCGGGGCATTTTATAAAACCTTTACACACGACCAAACAGAAATGGCAACCTTCAAAATAAAGTGGAAAAGTGGAGATATTCAAGTCAAATTGAATGATGCGATTGTACGTACAGAAACAGACGCTTTTAGTGGATTAGTGCTTGATAGATTAAGACTTGA
>ERZ1048686.1251-NODE-1251-length-20174-cov-4.757046_pt1 | contig 20174 bp, 23 predicted proteins | sample MGYA00383099_ERZ1048686 | MGnify/ENA primary metagenome ERZ1048686 (study PRJEB29581, sample SAMEA5548369) | metagenome | biome: marine; feature: coastal; material: water | depth 25 m | study: Short-term variability in the microbial, nano- and picoplankton... | reverse complement strand
TATAAAGCGTTGCAAAATCTGCTTCTTTTAAAATACTAGCACTATCTAAAATTTCTTTAGCAATAACTCCCCCCCATTGAACATCAAACTTACTCCAATGTGTTACACAATGAAAATCTGATATTTCTTGAGTTTGTGAAAAATTTTTTAATTCTTCAAAAGATATATTTAATTCTTTTTTAACCAGTCCAAATATTCTTAATTTCCAATTTGAAATATCTATATCAGGAATAATGCCTAAATCTAAAATTGGAAACTTAGAAGTTAAGGTTTGACCAGGAGGTAACCTTGTATTATTAGAAATAGTCTTTTTTTCAACTTTTCTTCGAGCTTGCTTCAACTTTTCTTCAATTATCCTTTTAGAGTTATTCATTTTTTTTAAAAAATTGCTCATAAATTAATATTCCTGCTCCAATACATATAGCAGTATCTGCAAAATTAAAAGCAGGCCAATAATAATCCTTAATATGAAAATACAAAAAATCAATTACATACCCTAAAAAAACTCGATCATAAAGATTACCTATAGCTCCGCCTAAAATTAAAGATAGTCCAAGTGCTGTTATAAATTCTTTCTTATGTTTTTTTATTAAGAAAACAATAAATATTGATACTATTAAAGCTATCATAGATAAGAAATATCTTTGCCATCCGCCTGCGTTACTTAGTATACTAAATGCAGCTCCTTGATTTTTAAAATTTACAAGATTAAAAAAAGAATTAACTACAAAAAATTGTGTATCAGGTATATTTTTAATTATTATGGTTTTTGTAATCTGATCTATTAAAAAAACTATACTGGATATTGAAAAATACTTAAGCATGCTTTCTTTCTTCGCCCTCTTCAAAAAGATTACTGATACATCTTTTACAGATTGTAGAGTGCTCAGAATTTTGCCCTATATCATCAACATAATGCCAACATCTATCACATTTATTATTATCGCTAGCGTTAACTTCAATTTTTAAATCTTTTTTTGAACTGCTAAGAATAACATTTGATGTTATTAAAATATATTTTAGTTCTTCGTCAAAAAAAGATAAGCTTTTATAAATTTCTAAAGGTGCTGAAATTTTTAATTCAGCTTGAAGTGAAGATCCAACTATACCTTTTTCTCTTAATTCTTCTATTTTCTTATTAACTAAATTTCGAACTTCTAGTGTATTAGTCCATCCTAATAATTCTTTTTTAGAAAGACCGTGCTTAGGTAACTTATACCAATTTTCTATAAAAATAGTATTCTTACTTCCTTTATTTATTACGCCCCATAATTCTTCTGCAGTAAAACTTAAAATTGGTGCCATAATTCTTAATAATGATTGCGTAATATGAAATAATGCAGTTTGTGCAGATCGTCTAGCTTTAGAATTTTCTGCTGTTGTATAAAGTCTATCTTTTAATACATCAAGATAAAAACCTCCCATATCTTCAGAACAGAATGATAAAAATTTTTGCATAGCTAAATAAAAATCAAAAGATTCATAATCTTTTAAAATCTTATTTTGAAGTTCTTCTATTAAATACAAACCATATTTATCAATTGAAAGTATTTCTTCTGGATTAATTAACATTTTATTTTGATTAAAATCTTCCAAATTTGCTGACAAAAATCTTAAAGTATTTCTAATTCTTCGATAACTATCTGCTACTCTTTTTAAAATTTCATTTGAAATATTTAGCTCACCGGAATAATCTGTAGTAGCTACCCACAATCTTAAAATATCTGCACCAAATTGATCCATGATTTTTTGAGGGGCAATAACATTTCCCTTTGATTTACTCATCTTATAGCCTTGACCATCTACTACAAAACCATGAGTTAAAAGAGACTTATATGGCGCATCTTTACTAATAGCACAGCTTGTAAGAAGACTTGATTGAAACCAACCTCTATGTTGATCTGATCCTTCTAAATATAAATCAGCTGGAAAAGCTAATTCTTTTCTTTCTCTTAAAATAGATTGATGTGTAGTTCCAGAATCAAACCAAACATCAAGTGTATCAATTATTTTAATATAATCATTAGCATCCTCTCCTAAAATTGATTTAGGCTCAAGATTAAACCAAGCATCAATACCATCTTCCTCAATCTTATTAGCAATAGTTTCTAAATAACTAAGCGTATTTGGATGTGGCAAAGATGTATCCTTATGAATAAATATTGGTATTGGCACACCCCAGTTTCTTTGCCTTGAAATACACCAGTCAGGCCTACCTTTAATCATTGATTCAAGACGATTTTTACCCCATTCTGGATAAAATTTAGTATTATTTACGGCTTTTACTGCTAAACCTCTAAGAGAAATTTTATCCGAATACTTATGTTCCATTCCAATAAACCATTGAGTTGTTGCTCTAAAAATAATTGGCGTCCTATGACGCCAACAATGTGGGTAACTATGAATAAATTTTTCTTCATGTACTAATTGATTTTTACTTTTTAAAAGTTCTATAATTTTAGAATTAGAATCCCATACGGATAAACCTGAAAAGAATGAAATGTCTTCATTAAATTTTCCTCTAGCATCAACAGGATTATCAACTGGAAGTCCATATTTTATTCCAACAACATAGTCATCTAACCCATGTGCTGGAGCAGTGTGAACTAAACCAGTACCTGATTCGGTAGTGACATGATCACCACATATGATTGGTACATTTTTATTAAGGAATGGATGAGAAAATAATATTCCTTCTAATTCAACGCCTTTACAACTTGAAACTTTTTTTGCTGAAAATTTATAAGTACTTAATCTAGCATCAGCTAATTCTTCAGCAAGAATAAAAAATTCATTATTATTCTCGTACAAACCATATTTAAAATTAGGATTAACTGATATTGCTTCATTTGCTGGAAGAGTCCATGGTGTTGTTGTCCAAATAATAGCAGAAACAGAATTCACTTCTTTGATCTTAAATATAGATGCAATATCTTTAAAATTTACACAATTAAACTTAACATCAATTGCTATAGAAGGTTTATTCTCATATTCAACTTCTGCCTCTGCAAGTGCAGATGCACAATCAGTACACCAATGTACCGGTTTATTTCCTTGGTATAAAAAACCTTTTTCATAAATTTTTGCAAAAGATCTAACTATACTAGCTTCTGTTTTAAAATTTATTGTAAGGTAAGGATTTTCCCAATCACCCAGAACACCTAATCTCTTAAAATCATTTTTCTGTTTTTCTACTTGTTTTAAAGCATATTTTCGACATAAATCTCTAAATTTATTTGCATCTATATTTTTACCGTGTTCTTTTTCAACAACCAGCTCAATTGGAAGTCCATGACAATCCCATCCAGGAATATATGGCACATCAAAATCCGAAATAGTTTTAGATTTAACAATAAAATCTTTTAAAATTTTATTAACAGCATGGCCAATATGAATATCGCCATTTGCATAAGGCGGCCCATCGTGCAAAATATATTTAGGCTTACCTTTTCTAGCAAGTCTAATTTGATTATAAAAATTTTTCTCTATCCATTCTTTCGCCCAATCTGGCTCTCTTTTTGCTAAGTTACCTCTCATTGGAAATTCAGTGTCAGGGAGATTTAATTTATATTTATTTTTATTTTTATTTTCATCAGTCATAATTTTTTAAGAAATTTTCAGCATTAATAATATCTTTTTTTATCTGCACTTTAAGTGCTTCTATTGATTCAAATTTAATCTCATCCCTTATTTTCTTTAAAAAAGTTATATGTACATACTGACCATATAAATCTTTAGAAAAATTCAAAATATGTACTTCAAGTTGTAATTTAGAAATACCTTTTACTGTTGGTCTTGTACCTAAATTAGCCACACCAAATTTTTGGTTCAATTTTACAGCAAAGACACCTTTTATTGGGGGGCGATTATGGAACATATGTATATTTGCTGTTGGAAAGCCCATTATCCTACCTCTTTGTTCTCCATAAACTACCTTTCCAGAAATACTATAATGCCTTCCAAGTAAGTTTTTAGCTAAATTTAAATTTCCTAAAGACAATGCTTCTCTTAATTTAGAACTAGAAACTCTTTTATTATTATTTTTTATTTCTTTTACAATAAAAATTTTAATACCGCTTTTTAATAAATTTTCTAAGCCAAACTCTCTATTTTTACCAAACCTAAAATCTTCTCCTGCTAAAATAATCTGGACTGAGATTTGTTTTTTTAATTTTGATATAAAATCTTCACCGGACATATTAGCAAATCTATCGTTAAATTTAATAACATAAACACGATCAATTTTCTTTGATTGAAAAAATTCAATCTTCTCACGAAGACTAGTTACTCTATAAGGCGCCTCTTTTGGAGTAAAAAATTCCCTAGGATGTGGTTCAAAAATCATAATCGCAGAATCTATTTGGTTTTTTTTCGATTCAATTAATAATTCATTGATTATTTTTTGATGACCTAAATGTATTCCATCATAATTACCAATTGTTAAAACACATGGAGAATGAGAACCTGCCTTAGGAATATGTCTATATATTCTCATTTATTGAATAGTTTTCTTAAAAAAATCAGTAATATTTAATTTACATATTTTTAAAATAATAAAATATACCATTGATCCAAATAATATTAATGTTATTAAATGTGTGAATCGAGAAAAAGCCGAATAATTAATCCATAAATCAATCGTACCTTTGAAATAAAATAAACCTAAAGCCATAATAAAAGCTGCAAAGAATATTTTAATTAGAAACATAAACCATCCTGGGTTTAATTTAAATACTTTTCCTTTTTTTAAATGATGGAAAAGTAATCCTGCATTAATACATGCTCCTAACCCAATGGATAAAGCTAATGGAGCATGCTTTAGATAGCCAATAAATATTAAATTCATAAATTGAGTACAAAATAAAGTAAATAATGCAATTTTCACTGGAGTTTTTACATTTTGCTGCGCATAAAATGCTGGCGCTAAAATTTTAATTAAGATTAAACCAACTAAACCTATACTGTATGCAATTAAAGCATATTGAGTCATCACAATATCTGTTTTAGTAAAAACACCATAATAAAATAAGGTAGATATTAAGGGGACGGCTAAAATTGCTAACGCCGTTGCAGCTGGTACTGCTATCAAAATTCCAAATCTTAATCCCCAATTAATAAGTTCAGAATAATCTGCTGTTTTTCTCTTTGAAAAACTTTTTGATAGATTTGGAAGTAAAATAGTACTAAGAGCAACCCCAATAACACCAGCAGGAAATTCCATAAGACGATCTGCATAATATAGCCAAGATACACTTCCTGAAGAAAGAAAAGATGCAAAAATAGTATTAATTAATAATGAAATCTGTATTATTGATACCCCTATAACTGCTGGGCCCATTAGTTTTAATATTCTCCAAACTCCTTTATCTTTTAAATCTAAATTAATTTGAGGTATACAACCAATTTTTTTTAAAAATGGTATCTGAAAAAATAATTGTAAAACTCCGCCAAAAAATACAGCCCAAGCTAACACTTTAATAGGTTGTTCAAAAAAATCAGAGAAACACAATGCTGCAACAATAAATGAAATATTTAACCAAACAGGTGTAAATGCTGGAACAGCAAATTTCCCATATGTATTTAATATCCCTCCTGCCATAGATACTAAAGATATAAAAAATATATAAGGAAATGTTATTTGAAGTAAATTAACTGTTAAATTAAATTTTTCAGGCTCTGAAATAAAACCTGGGGCACTAATATAAATTAACCAAGGAGCACCAAAAACTCCTAAAAAAGTAATTAAAACTAAAAAAATACCCAATAAAGTAGCTACTTTACTAATTAAAACATTTACTTCTATTTTCGTTTTTTTAGTTTTATATTCAGCTAAAATTGGAACAAATGCCTGAGTAAAAGCACCCTCAGCAGATATTCTTCTCAATAAATTTGGGATTTTAAATGCTACAAAAAATGCATCTGTTGATATGCCTACACCAAATACTCTTGCAATAATACTATCTCGAATAAATCCTAATATTCTAGATATAATTGTCATTCCGCCAACGCTAGCAAGTGTTTTTAATAAATTCATTAAATAAGCTTTTAAAAGTATTTAATTTGATTTTATCATGCTAGCTTAAACTAAACTTAGGAAAGTAAATGTATTTAAATACTTGTATCCACAAGCGAAAATAGATAGAATACGTTTTCTTATAAAATAGTACATAAGGATGTTATATGGCCAACACGGCTCAAGCAAAAAAACGTGCAAGACAAAATGATTCACAACGTCTACACAATGCAAGTCTTAAATCAACATTAAGAACTGCTATAAAGAAAATTGCTAATGCGATACTTTCAGGTGATAAAAAAGTTGCAAAAAAAACTTTTGATGAAAATATTCCAATTATTGACAGAATTGCTGATAAAAAAATTATCCATAAAAATAAAGCAGCGCGACATAAATCAAAATTAAATTCAGCATTAAAATCAATGTAATTATTTCAATCTTCTTTCCTTAGAAGATTTTTAATTTTCCCATAAAATTTTTCTTATTATTTCTGATTTATCAATAACATCTTTTTGTGATTGATTTTTTAAACCTAAAATTGTTATATGGCCCATTTTCCTTCCTGGGCGTGGCTCTGCTTTGCCATACAAGTGAATTTTAATTCCTTCGCCTTCTACCATTTGAAATTTTGGTTCTTTTTGTTCGCCGTGCCTGAACCATAAATCTCCTAATAAATTTAACATTACTGCTATCGGAAATTTCGTATCTATTTTTTTTAATTCATTTCCAGATAAAACTAAAACTTGTTGATCAAACTGATTATAAGCACAAGCATTAATAGAAAAATGTCCTGAATTATGAGGCCTAGGAGCAATTTCATTAACATAGAGAATATTTTTGCTTACAAAAAATTCTATTGCCAAGACTCCAATATAATCTAACTCACTAGATATTTTTTTAGCAAGCTTTATTGTTTCTTTCTTAATCGAAGAATTTATTCGAGCAGGGATAATTGATAAATCTAATATTCCTGATACGTGTTGATTTTCTATTAAGGGGTATATCTCAAAATTCTTATTAGTTGATCTTGATAAAACTAGTGATACCTCTAAATCTAAATCTAATTTTTCCTCAAGAATACATGGCTCACTATTAAATTCTTTAAACGCATCTTCTAATTCAATCCTGTTATTAACATGTATTTGACCTTTACCATCATAACCAAATTGTGCTGTTTTAAGAATCGCAGGAAATATATCATACTGATCATCAATATTTTTTATTGACGTAAGATTATCAATAATTTTATATTGACCAACAGGGCACCCACACTTAAAAAGAAAATTTTTCTCCTTAATACGATTTTGAACAATAGATACAGCTTTGGAACTAGGGCGAACAATAATATCTTTTTCAAGATACATTAGTGTTTCAGCAGGAATATTTTCAAATTCAGTTGTAACCGCAATACAACTAGATCTTAATTCATTAAGAGCTTTTAAATCATCATATGGCTTACATATATGTTTATTAGCAATTTTTCCTGCTGGACTTTTAGTATCCGGGTCTAATACTACAACTGAATATCCCATTTTTTGTGCTGCAATAGTAAAAAAACGGCCTAATTGGCCGCCGCCCAAAATTCCCAAAAATTCAGGGGGTTGAATTATTTTTTTCAAATTACTTTTCATCCAGTTTCATATTTAAAACTTTTGTAACTTGTTTTTTCCTAAATTCATTAAGCTTCTGATTAACTTTCTTATCATTTACAGCAATTAGTGAAACAGCAAACAATCCAGCATTATATGAACCAGTCTCACCAATGGCGAATGTTGCCACAGGTATACCCTTAGGCATTTGCACAATTGATAATAATGAATCATGTCCATCAAGATGTTTAGAAGGAACTGGAACACCTAAAACTGGAAGAGTTGTTTTTGAGGCAACCATTCCTGGAAGATGAGCAGCTCCCCCAGCTCCAGCAATGATAATTTGAAAACCTTTTTCTAACGCATCTTCAGCAAATTTAAACATTAAATCTGGGGTTCTATGCGCTGAAACAACTTGTGCTTCATATGGAATATTAAAATCATCAAGCACTTCTGCTACATTCTTCATAACAGGCCAATCACTGTCTGAACCCATAATAATTGCTACTAAAGGTTTCTTTTTAGTCATTCTTTTTCCTTAATGTTGATAAAATTATCATATTATTTCTATGAATTAAACTTGATTCATTAACATATCCTAAAATTGATTCAATTTTATCACTTGAAACTCCAATTATCTTTTTAACTTCTTCAGAATTATAATTAACAAGCCCTTTTAAAATTTCATGCCCTGATTCATTAACGCATTGAATAACCTCTCCACGATCAAAAGTTCCAACAACTTTTGTTACTCCAGCTACCAATAAACTTTTACCTTTATGAATTAAAGCCTTCTCAGCTCCAATATCTACAAATATTTTTCCTTTTGATTTTAAATTATCGGCAAGCCATTTTTTTCTTGCTAATAATTTAATTTCTCTACTATGTAAAAATGTACCAATTGCTTCATCTTTATTGAGATCAAGCAGTATATTTTTTCTTCTTCCAGGCCCAATTATAGTATGTGTTCCACTCAAAGCAGCTCTTCGTGCAGCCAAAATTTTTGTAGTCATGCCTCCAGTTCCAATTTCAGACTTTGTTCCAGAAGCCAATTCATCCAATCTCTTATCATCTACATATCCATTTTGAATTAACTCTGCATTTTTATTTTCTCTTGGATCTGAAGAAAACAATCCTTCTTGATCGGTTAATAAAACTAAAAGGTCTGCCTCAATTAAATTAGCAACCATTGCAGCAAGTGTATCATTATCACCAAATCTTATTTCTTCTGAAGCTACAGTATCATTTTCATTAATTACTGGTATCACTTTATTTTTAATTAAACTAAAAATTGTTGATCTAGCATTCAAATATCTCTTCCTATCACTTAAATCATCATGTGTAAGCAAAACTTGAGCAGATATTAAATTATTATCTGAAAAAAATCTTTCATAAATCTGAACCAAATCCATTTGTCCAACTGCGGCTGCTGATTGTAATTCACTCAAAATTTTAGGTCTAGTTTTAATTCCTAATTTTTTTAAGCCAGCAGCTACAGCACCACTTGAAACTAAGACAACTTTTTTATTTTCCAAACTTAGTTTTGAGATTTGTTTAATTAAATTTGACAAACATTCTTCATTTAAACCATCACCAGCATTAGTTACAATACTAGAACCAAGTTTTATAACTATTTTTTCAGCTTTAGAGAAACTATATTTTTTCATAATTATCTTTTTGTAATTCAATGTATTTCATAATTTCGTATGTTAATTCCTTACATCCTTTACCATTTATTGCGGATATACAAAATATCTTACCAGTCCAATTTAATTTTTTTATAATGTTATTTTTAATATTATCAATATTATTTATTAAATCTATCTTATTTAAAACCAACCATCTTTCTTTTTTAATCATACCTTTACTATATTTACTTAATTCTTTGATAATAGCTTTTGCTTCTAAAACTGGATCTGATTCATCATGAGGTGCAATATCAAGAATATGTAGCAATAATTTTGTTCTTGAAAGATGTCTAAGAAATTGATGTCCTAGACCATGTCCGTCTGCAGCTCCTTCAATTAAACCAGGTATATCTGCTACCACAAAACTTCGTTGAATATCAATTTTAACTACTCCCAAATTTGGCTGAAGTGTTGTAAATGGATATTCAGCAATCTTTGGTTTAGCTGCAGATATAGATCTTATTAATGAGGATTTACCAGCATTAGGCATACCTAATAAACCAACATCAGCCAATACTCTTAACTCCAAATAAATTTCAAATTCTTCACCTGGTTCGCCTTGAGTACATTGTCTTGGAGTCCGATTAATACTTGATTTAAAATGAACATTTCCTAATCCACCTTTTCCCCCTTTTGCAATTATGACTTTTTGTCCATGTAATTTAAAATCTGCAATTACATTTCCTGTTTGTTTTTCAGAAATTACCGTTCCCACTGGAACTTTAAGTATTAAGTCTTCACCGTTAGATCCATAACATTCAGAACTTCTTCCATTTTCTCCTCTTTTAGCACGGTAATTTTTAACAAATCTAAAATCAATTAACGTATTAATATTCTCATCTGATTCAAAATATATAGAACCTCCGTTACCTCCATCACCTCCATTAGGTCCACCCATAGGTTCATATTTTTCTCTACGAAAAGAAGCAATACCATTCCCACCATCTCCTGCATAAATATTAACCGTTGCTTCATCAATAAATTTCATTTTTACCTTCCAAACAAAAAAGCCCTATCAATTGATAGGGCTTTAGATATACTAAAATTTTTTTAAACAGGCAGTATATTAACTAATTTTCTTTTTAAAGCGCCCTTCGTTGTGAAGTTTACTCTACCGTCTGTTTTTGCAAATAAAGTATGATCTTTACCCATACCCACATTTTCACCTGGGTGCATTTTTGTACCTCTTTGCCTTAAAATAATACTTCCAGCTTTTACAAATTCATCCCCAAAAACCTTTACTCCTAATCGTTTTGAATTAGAATCTCGCCCATTTCTTGAACTTCCACCTGCTTTTTTATGTGCCATATCTAAATTACCCTTAAAGTCTATTTAACTTCAATCTTATTAATTTTAATCTCAGTAAAACTTTGTCTATGCCCTTGGGATTTTCTATATCCTTTTCGTCGATTCATTTTAAAGATCTTTACCTTATCACCTTTACCATGAGAAACAACTGTTGCATTAATACTCGCTCCTTTAATCATTGGCTTTCCAATTGTAACCTTATCTCCATCAACAAGTGTTAAAACTGAATTTAAACTAAAGGCTTTTCCAACCTCTGTTGGCAGTTTCTCTATTTTTAATGTATCGCCTTCAGTTACTTTAAACTGCTTTCCGCCTGTTTTTATTACCGCGTACATCTCACACCTTATTAAAAATTATATATAAATTAGACCAGCGATTATACTTATAAAAGTAAAAAGTATCAATTATTTAATTATATAAAGTTAAGTAACTATTGGTGATTTTTATTTGAAATAGAAATTTATATTTAATATGATAAAATTTTATTTAAATCATTATTTAATAAATTATATCCCTTGTCTTTAGAAAATATCATTTCACCTATTCAGATACATTTGGAATCAGTTAATAATGTAATCAAAAAATCGCTTGGTTCTGATATTCCAATTATTAATCAAATTTCTAACCATATTATTAATAGTGGTGGCAAAAGAATGAGGCCAATTTTACACTTATTAATTTCTGGCATGGGGGGTGAAATTAATAAAGTAAATCACGAAATTGCTGCAATTATTGAATTTATTCATACCGCAACTCTTTTACATGATGATGTGGTTGATCAATCACTAAAAAGAAGAAATATAAAAACTGCGAATGCGCTATTTGGTAATGCAGCAAGTGTTTTAGTTGGGGATTTTATTTATTCTCGTTCATTCCAAATGATGGTAGCTATCAACCATATGAAAGTAATGAAAGTACTATCTGATACTACTAATGCAATCTCGGAAGGAGAGGTGCTTCAACTTCTAAATAGCCATAATCCTAATATTAATGAAAAACAGTATTTTGAAGTTATTCAATTTAAAACTGCAAAACTTTTTGAGACATGTGGAAGTCTCGCAGGAATATTAAACAATAATAGTCCTGAAATAATATCTGCTTATTCAAAATTAGGATTTCATTTTGGAATTATCTTTCAATTAATAGATGATATTCTTGACTATTCTGGTGATGCAAGCCAAATTGGTAAAAACTTAGGTGATGATTTAAATGAAGGAAAAGTAACTTTACCATTAATTTATGCAATGAAGAATTCCAATAAAAAACAATGTAAACTTATCAAAGATGCTATTAAAATTGGTGATATAAGAAAACTACCAGATGTTATTGAAATTATTGAAAATACACAATCAATTTCTAAAGTTCAAATTAAATCTGAAGAACAATTAAAAAATATAAAAATGATTTTAAATAGTATGCCAAAAAATGATTTTAAAAAAATAATATTAGATCTTGCAGAATATTGTGTTTACAGAAAAAACTAATTTAAAAGGATTTTCTCGCCACTTTCAACATTGTAATAACTTAAACGGGCTGAGCTTGCATTTTCTTCTATAATATCTCCTTGAAAAACTGGCTCGCCATTTATATCAACTCTTGCATATCCACTATTATAAAGTGTAACTTCTGCATCTTGATTTGCTTGCTTTAAGAAAAAAATAACATAATTTTCATTTTCAGACTCTGACCATACTTCCCAATTTTTTCGTCCAGATAAATCGCTAAGCCATCCCGTTAAATCTACTTCAACTTTACAAATTACAGAGTCATGAAGAGTGAGATAATCAGAAGATAAATCTAAAGAATGGCTTTCTACTTTTTTTTCTTTCATAATTATATTTAACTTATCATATAAACTTATAAATTAATATAATAATAAATTTATTTTTTTCAAGGTAAAAAATTGTATATAGTTGGAATAACAGGTGGAATTGGCTCAGGCAAAAGCGAAGCTTCAAAAATATTTACTGAACTCGCAGTCCCTGTGATAGATCTCGATGATATTGCACATCAAATTACCAAAAAAAATCAACCAGGATATATAGAGATTAAAAAATATTTTGGTGAAAAGTATTTTGATAAAAATAAAGAATTAATAAGAAAAAATCTACAAATAGATATTTTTAATTCAACTCAAACAAAGAAAAAAATAGAATCTATACTGCACCCAATTATTTTTAATGAATGTAAAAAACAAATAAATAGATATAAATCTGCTGAATATATAGTGATAGTGATAGCATTGCTTTTTGAAACAAAAAATTATATAAAATTAATAAATGAAAGTCTTCTTATTGACTGTGATGAAGAAATTAAAATTAAAAGGGTAATGTATCGAGATAAATTAAATGAAAAATTAATTAAGTGTATTATAGAGTCACAATTAGCTCGGGATAAAAAAATAAAAAAAGCTGACAAAATAATTATTAATAATTTCAGTAAAACTTTATTAAAAGATAATATTTATAAATATCATAATGACTTAAAACATAGGCTAAATGATAAATAAAAATGATTAAATATGAATTTCCTTTAAATGAAAGAATTAGAAAATTTCTTCGAATTGAAGAAATTTTTAAAAAGATGGATTCTCAGATGACTATAAAAGGTGATTTCGTTGACCATAGTTGTTTTAATACATTTTTTGAGCTTATGGCTACCGCCTCACGTGCAGACCTTAAAGTTGAGCTTATTCAAGAAATTGAAAAACAAAGATCAAAAATGAAAACTAAAAGTAAAACTAAAAAAAATATAGTAATAATTAAGGATCTAGATATAACAAGAAAAAAATTAGAAAAAAGTAAAATTATTACAGGATTTAATTTCGGGGGAGATAAATTTTTAACTGAACTTAAAACAAGAGCCTCTAGCCCCTTTGGTATTGTATCCACAGATTTTCCAGAATTTCAATATTGGTTACAAAAAACTACTGTAAAAGAAAGAAGGATTTATTTTCATTCCCAAATAAAAGATTTTACAGCGATTAAAAGTGCAATCTCAAATTTAATGAGACTTTTAAGAGGGAATATTCATACCAAATCAATGTCAACTAAATCTGGGTCTTTACAATATAAACTTGATCCATTACTTAAAAATGATCTTGTCGCTATCAGCGTAGGTGAATCATTAAGATTTTATCCAAATATTTCATCAAATAAATATGCTGTGAATGTTCATTTTTCATTAAAAGGTGAGTCATCCTATCCATCTATAGCTAAATCCGTTAAATTTAAACTTGGTATAGCATCTTTCTAATATGCCTAATAAATGTCCTAATTGTAATAAAATTACTAATCTTTCAAAAAAAAATAAATTTAGACCTTTTTGTTCAGAAAAATGTAAATTAATAGATTTTGGTGCGTGGGCAACAGAAAAATTTCAAATAACGGGAAATAAAACTGAATCAGAATGTGATGAAAATTTATAATTCCTTACTAACTTTTATACTATTAATTATTTTATCTTCTTCTTCATATGGAACAGAATTTTCTATATCTACACAAAATAATTTAATTTCAAAACTAAGGCCTGGTCAAAAAGTTACTACTGGATATTTAAATATAGTCGCTAATAAAGATGCAAAAATAATAATGATTAAATCGAAAATGATTGGTCGTATTGAAACTCATTCAATGATAATGAATGGTGAGGTAATGAAAATGAGAAAAATTACACCTGAATTAAAGAAAAATATAAATTATGAATTTAAATCGGGTGGTAACCATCTTATGCTTTTTGATATAAAAAGAGAACTTAAAGCAAACGATAATATTAATTTATTATTCACTTTTGAATTAAAAAATAAAGAAATATTATCAAAATCTATTCTATTTAAAGTTAAATAATTACTTCCATATTAATCTTTGTGAAGCAATACCTATTGCTCCATTCTCTAAAGCAATTTGATAATCTTCGATCCCTAAACCTCCAAGGGCATATATTGGAATATTTACCTTATTAACTATTTTTTGAAATTTATTCCATCCCATTGGCTTCATGTCTGGATGAGATAAAGTTTTCTTTACAGTAGACAAAACTATAAAGTGAATTTTTATTTTCTCTGCAATATCGATATCCTTCTGATTATGACAAGAAGCACTAACTATAAGATTCTGAGGTATTTTTTTAATACTATGAAGATCTTTAGATGTCAAATGAACTCCATCTGCTCTTAATTCATGCGCTAAATTTATATATGAGTTAATAATTACCTTCACACCTTGTGGTTTGCAAATCTTAATAACTTCTTTTGAAAATTTTTTAAGTTCTTCAAATGAAATATCTTTCTCACGAACTTGGATCATTTCTAATCCATTATCAATCTTTTCTTGTAATTGCTTCAAGAATAATTTTTTTGGTGATTCAGATAAATTTGTTATTGCATAATAACTTGGCAAATAAAATGCATTTTGAATAAATAAATTAGCAGGAAGAATAGGAGAAACATTTGGATTTTTTAAATTTGTCCATACTAATTTTTGATTTTCTTTTGGGGCAATCTCACCATCCCATTTATATACTTTAAAAAATTGAAGAGTAACATCAAGATTGTCATACGAATATTGCCTTGTCACCCACTTCTTAAATTTAGTTATCTTGATACCAATTTCTTCATAAATCTCACGATATAAAGCATCAACAAATGTTTCATTTTTTTTTATTTTACCGCCTGGAAATTCCCACCATCCTTCCCAAGACTTTGGAAATGGTCGTTGCCCAAGAAGCACTTGATAATCAGCGTTAATTAAAATTGCAACCGAAACATTAACATGCACTACTTTAAGTTCTATATTCTGCGTTAATTTTCACATACTCATATGACAAATCAGTTGTCCAAACTGTCGCCATATGACTCCCTTTATTTAAATTTATCTTTAAATTAATTTCTAAATTCTCCATTTCTTTTTTTAATTTTGATTCATCATAATCTTTTACTATGGAGCCTCCACTAGCAAATAATAATCCGTTAATATATAAATCAATTAAAGAAATATCTAAATCTTCCAAATTGCTATTCCCAATAGCCGATAATATCCTACCTAAATTTGGATCACTAGCAAAAAAGGCTGTTTTAACTAAAGGTGATCTAGCTATGCTCATACCTACTTTTTTACATTCATCTATATTTTTCCCATTTTGCACTTCAATAGTTATAAATTTTGTAGCACCTTCACCATCTCTAACAATAGATTGCGCAAGTTTAAGAGCAACATTAAAAATTGCAGATTTTAAATTTTTATAATCATTATCTTCTTTAACTATTTTTGAGTTCCCAGATTGATTAGAAGTAATAATCACAAATGAATCATTTGTCGATGAATCTCCATCTACAGAAATACAATTAAATGTTGAAGTTACAATTTCTTTATTTAATTTTTGTAACATATCTAAAGAAATATTTACATCCATACCAATAAAAGCAAGCATTGTTGCCATATTAGGATGGATCATTCCAGCACCCTTGCTCATACCGGTAATATTTACTTTTTTATCTTGAATTAATATACTTTTTGAAACAACCTTTGGGATTGTATCGGTTGTCATAATTGCTTCTGATGCATCAAGCCAATTATTACCTTTTAAATCTTTTATTAAATCAGGGATAGCTTTTTTTATCTTCTCAACTGGGAGAGGTGTCATAATAACACCAGTTGAAAATGGTAAAACCTCATTAGAGTTAATATTTAATGCTGATGCTAAAGATTTACAAATAGATTTAGTATTTTCAATTCCCTCATCTCCGGTTCCAGCATTAGCTGATCCAGTATTAACAATTAATGCCTTTATATTATTAGTTAATTTAAGATGGCTTCTTGAAACTATAACGGGTGCGGCACAAAATTTATTTTGAGTAAATGTCCCAGATACTAAAGATCCGTCATCTAGCACTATCAACATTAGATCTTTACGATTTTTATCCTTTAAACCAGCTGATATAGTAGCGAGCTTAATTCCTGGTATGCTCAATAAGTCTTTATTAACAGGCGTTTTTAAATTAATGGCCATATCTTTATTTTTTTCTCCAAATAGTTCCTTCAGCTGTGTCTTCTAATAGAATATCATTTTCCAAAAGAAATTTTCTTATTCTATCGGCTTCTTCAAAGTCTTTATTTTCTTTTGCCAAATTTCTCTTATTAATTAAATCATTAATATTTAATTCATTATTATCATTAAAATTCCCTTGTAAAAAATCTTCTGGGTTCATAGCTAAAATACCTAAACTATTAGCCAAACTAATTAAAAGTTCTTTTTTTTGATCGTCTTGATTCTTATTTATATCATTAGTTAATTCATATAATACTGCTATAGCTTCAGGTGTATTAAAATCATCATCTAATGCCGCCTTAAACCTCATCGCATAATTATCTTCCCAATCAATTTCAAACTTAGGAGATAAAATTTTATCTCTTATAGATAAATATAATCTTGTTAATCCTTGCTTAGCATCCTCTAATTGAACATCAGAATAATTTAATGGGCTTCGATAATGTACTTTTAAAATAAAAAATCGAACTACTTCAGGCAAATAATTTTCTAATATTGATCGAATAGTAAAAAAATTATCTAAAGATTTTGACATTTTTTCTTCATCAATCTTTACAAAACCATTATGTAGCCAATAATTTGCCATTTTACAACCATTTGCAGCCTCAGATTGTGCAATTTCATTCTCATGATGAGGAAATTGTAAATCTTGCCCTCCTCCATGAATATCAAAATGATTTCCCAAAAGCTTATTACTCATAGCAGAACATTCAATATGCCAACCTGGTCGACCATATCCCCAAGGAGAATCCCAAGATGGTTCATCTTTCTTTGCCGACTTCCACATTACAAAATCATAATCATTCTTTTTATTTGGATCAATTTCAACTCGATCACCAACCCTTAAATCTTTTAATGTTTTTCCCGAAAGTTTTCCATAATCTTTAAATTCTGATACTGAATAATAAACATCATTATTTTCACCAATATAAGCAAATCCCTTATCTATTAATTTTTGAATCATATTGATAGTATCACCAATATGATTGGTTGCTTTTGGTTCCAAATCTGGCTTCAAAATACCCAGCGCATCAGCATCTTTATTCATTTCAATGATAAATTTTTCCGTTAATTCTTCAATGGTAATTTTCTGCTCAGCTGCTTTTGCAATAATTTTGTCATCAATATCAGTAATATTCCTAACATATTGAACGCTGTAACCACTCTGCCTTAACCAACGATTAATTACATCAAAAATTATAATAACTCTTGCATGTCCAAGATGACAAAAATCATAAACTGTCATCCCACAAACATATAAACTTACGTTTTTTGGATTAATAGGTTTAAAAATTTCTTTTTTATTTGTTAAGCTATTGTATAGTGAGAGCATTTATAATTAAGTGATTCAGCCATAAGGTAGTAATGAAAATTCATTTATGATAAATTTTAATCTTAAAAGTTTTGTAAAAATTATACCATGCTGAATTTTTACTTTTACAAGCAAAAATTTAGCAATAATTAAAAATAAGTTTTTTATGAAAAATATACTAAAAATAATAGTCTTCAATATATGCTTTTTATTAAATTTTAATGCATTTAGTGAAAACTTAAATACATTTATTATTGAAACAAATCGAGGAAATATAACTATTGAAGTTTATCCAGATAAAGCGCCTTTGACAGTTAAAAACTTTAAAAATTATGTTAAAAATAAATTCTATAATGGCCTTATTTTTCATCGAGTAATAAGTAATTTTATGATACAAGGCGGTGGTTTTAATAAAAATATGATGCAAAAGAAAACAAATGATCCAATTAAAAACGAATCTAATAATGGTCTTAAAAATAAATCTTATAGTTTAGCAATGGCAAGAACAAATGATCCTCATTCAGCAACCTCTCAGTTCTTTATAAACTTAATTGATAATAGTTTCTTAAATTACACTGGCAATAATGCTAATAAAATAGGTTATTGTGTTTTTGGAAATGTTATTGAAGGAAAAGAAATTATAGATAAAATTGGCAATCTAAATACCCATACAAAAAACGGGTTTAGCGACGTACCTATTAAAACTGTTGTTATTAAATCAATAAAACAAAGGTAGATATGATTAAAATTAAAACGAATCTTGGTGATTTTTCAATAGAACTAAATGAAGAAAAAGCCCCAATATCATCAAAAAACTTTAAAGATTATGTAAAAAAAGGTTTTTATAATGGAACTATTTTTCATCGAGTAATAGATAGCTTTATGATTCAGGGCGGTGGTTTTGATATAGATATGAATCAAAAAGAAACAAATTCTCCTATTAAAAATGAAGCTGATAATGGGTTAAAAAATGATAAATATACTATTGCGATGGCTAGAACATCAATTCCAGATTCTGCTACTTCTCAATTTTTTATTAACACATCTGACAATAGTTTCCTAGATTATCCTGGGCAAGATGGTGCTGGTTATTGTGTTTTTGGCAAAGTAACTGAAGGTATCGATGTTATTGATAAAATTAACTCTGTACAGACTAATTCAATTCATAGTCATCAAGACGTCCCTGTTGAGTCAGTAATTATTGAGGAAGTATCAACTGATTAAAGTTGATACAAGTGCACTATTTGTTTCTGATACTCACTTAAGTGAAGATTCGCCAGAGGTAATTGATAAATTTAATAGATTTTTAGAGCATCATGCGAGTAAGCATGATTTTCTTTTTATACTTGGCGACCTATTTGAATATTGGATTGGTGATGATGCCAATCAGTTCAATTCAGTAATAAAAACAATCCAGAAATTAAATACTAAAATCTTCTTTACCCCAGGAAATAGAGATTTTCTTATTGGTAATGATTTTCTAAATAAAACTAATATCACTTTCCTTACAGACCAAACTGTAATTAAATTAGGAAACAAAAGAACAGTAATTCTTCATGGAGATACTTTATGTATTGATGATAAAGAATATCAAGAATTTAGAGCAAAAGTTCGCTCAGATAATTGGAAACAAGAATTCTTAAATCAATCAATTGAAGACAGATTAAGAATATGCAAAGATCTAAGAAAAAAGAGTAAAGAAGCTCAAAAAAATAAAAGTGAGTTTATAATGGATGTAAATGAAAATGAAGTAAAAAACCTATTTAAACAATTAAACTATCCTCCTATAATGATTCATGGTCATACACATCGGCCTAAAAAACATGAATACCTGTTAGAAGATCATAAATGTGAAAGATGGGTTTTAAACGATTGGTATGATTCAGGAAGTTTTCTTATATGGAATAATAATAAATTACGTGAACAAATATTATAATTTTTTTATTTTTTAAATTCTTCTCTTCTATTTTTTTCGGCAGCTTGATTTAAAACCCCATTAATGTATTTATAACCGTCTGCACCTCCAAATGATTTTGCTACCTCTATTGCTTCATTAATAACTACTTTATAAGGAACTGAATGTGAATATTTTAATTCATATAAAGAACTATACATAATAGATAATTCAATTGGACTTAATTCCTCATAAGGTCGATCAAGATAAGTAGATATTTCTGTTTTTAAACTTTTTAAGTTCTTAAAAACACCTTTCATAATTT
>ERZ1048686.1249-NODE-1249-length-20182-cov-14.675908_pt1 | contig 20182 bp, 16 predicted proteins | sample MGYA00383099_ERZ1048686 | MGnify/ENA primary metagenome ERZ1048686 (study PRJEB29581, sample SAMEA5548369) | metagenome | biome: marine; feature: coastal; material: water | depth 25 m | study: Short-term variability in the microbial, nano- and picoplankton... | reverse complement strand
TTGACCTTGCAGGCGAAGAGTTAATTCGGTCATCAAACCCAAAGTGCCTTCGGACCCGACGATAAGTCCCGTCAGGTCGTAGCCGGCCGAGGTTTTTGGGGCGGCTGTACCCGTTCGGATGATCCGACCATCGGCCATCACGACCTCTAACGCCATAACATTGGCGCGCATCGTTCCATAGCGGACTGCGGTCGTGCCGCTTGCCCGTGTCGCTGCCATGCCCCCGAGTGAGGCATTGGCGCCAGGATCAACAGGGAAGAACAGGCCCGTATCGCGTAAATGAGTGTTCAAGTCTTCGCGCGTACATCCGGGTTGAACGCGGACAGTCATATCCTCGGGTGCAACTTCTAGCACCGCCGTCATTTTCGAAAAATCTACGCTCACGCCACCTGAGATCGCCGCGGTCTGACCTTCAAGTGATGTGCCTGTGCCGAAGCCTATAACAGGGCAATTATGCTTGGCGCAAATACGGACGATTTCAGATACTTCGGCGGTCGATGTGGGATAAGCGACTGCATCAGGCGGTATCGTGTCGAAATAACTCTCGGATCGCCCATGAATGTCCAAATCAGACTTGGAGCACGTAAGACCTTGGCCTAGTAATATAGAAAGCTCGGCGATTGCGTCTGGGATGGTCATGGGGTCTCCAAAGGTGGATCTATTGCTAGACCATCAAAGTCTTACGCCGCGGAAAAGGCAATACGCCAGAGGCATCGTGTGGAACTCCCAAAGATAAACCGCAACGTAAAGACCAATACAGTGGGCATGATCCGCTTCTGGGTCTTGGCTTTGTTTGTGGGGATTGGCGGTGGATTGTCGGCGGTATGTTTTCGGTTGGGTCTCGAAGAGTTGCAGGCATGGCTTTACGGAGTGCCTCACGTCAATGTGTTGCACAGCTACGCAAATTCCGTCGCTTGGTATTGGATCGTTGGGCTTCCTATTCTCGGTGGCCTTATCGTTGGGATTATTCTCCATCGTTTCACTGATGATGGGCGCGTGCGGTCGGTTGCCGATGTTATCGAAGGTGCCGCGATTAAAGACGGACGTATTGAACACAAAGAGGGCTGGGCCTCGGCCTTAGCCTCGCTAATCACGTTATCTAGCGGCGGGTCATCTGGGCGCGAAGGTCCGGTCGTTCATCTTGCTGCAGTGATCGCCAGTTGGATTAGCCACAAGGCCAAGGTCGACGGTGTGACAGGTCGCGACCTGATGGGTTGCGCTGCCGCAGCTGCGGTTTCGGCCAGTTTCAACGCACCTATAGCGGGCGCGCTATTTGCGATGGAGGTGGTCATGCGCCACTTTGCCATCCGCTCGTTCGCGCCGATTGTTATTGCAAGTGTTTCGGGGACGGTGATCAATAGGCTTTGGTTCGGCGACGTGACTGAATTCACAATACCTCAGGCGAATATGCTTGAGTTCTACGTTGAGCTTCCTGCCTTTGCGATCCTTGGGTTATGCTCCGGAATTGTTGCGACGATTTTCATGATGGCGCTTTACAGGGCCGACGATTGGGGTGGCATCGTTCAGAAAACACTGCGTATTCCACGCTGGATCAGACCGATGGTGGCGGGTGCGATGCTCGGCGTTCTTGCACTGTTTTTCCCTCATATTATTGGTGTCGGTTACGAAACTACAAGCGCGGCCCTGACGGGGCAGTTGGTGTTTCACGAGGCCGTGGTTTTTGCGATCCTCAAGGCCGTTGCTGTAACGATCACCATCGCAGGTCGTATGGGGGGTGGCGTGTTCTCACCCTCACTCATGCTTGGTGCATTGACCGGTTTAAGCTTTGGCTACATCGCCGTCAGCATCTTCCCCGAGGTTTCGGGCGGCGAGCCGCTCTATGCACTTGCTGGCATGGGGGCGGTCGCTGCTGCGGTTCTTGGGTCGCCGATCTCAACGATCATGATTATTTTCGAAATGACGGGCGATTGGCAAACTGGGTTGGCGGTAATGCTAGCTGTGTCATTGTCGACCGCTGTCGCAGCCAGCGTCAATCACAAGTCTTTCTTTCTTGCACAGCTATCGCGACGCAATGTTCAGATTGCTGCTGGTCCACAAGCTTACTTGCTTCACATGTTCCAAGTTCGCAAAATCATGCGGCCCGTGGATGACTGTGCACAATTGGATAAAGATGCCCTGTGGGAAATGGTCAGCAACGGGCACGGTATCCGTTCAGAATCCACATTGGGCGACGCTCTTCCTCAGTTCGAAGGTCAAAACTGTGAATGGCTGCCGGTTATTGAGGTCAACACAGACGACGGCCCCCCGAATATCATCGGGGTGCTGTTTCTTGTAGATTCTCTAAAAGCTTATAATCGGGCCTTGGCTGCCACGGCCAAAGAAGAGCATTCTTGAACTGTTAAAGCTGCTCAACGGCGACGTTTTCACCGCAATAAAACGCCAAGTGATCCTTGATCTCAGCTACTGCTTCAAGTGGGTTTTCATAACTCCACGCCGCATTCTTGATGGTCGAGCTTTTTGCGGCGATGTCGAAATAGTTGGCCTCACCCTTGTGGGGGCACGTGGTGCGGTGGTCGCTTTCGTCAAGGAAAGCCATCGCAATGGATGAACGAGGGAAATAAATTACACCGTCATGACCATCCTCGTTGAGCTCCAAAGCGTTTTTGCTCTCAGCAATTACGGCACCAGCGGCCCGAACTACCCAAGTTCCATCCGCTTTGCGAATTCTAATATCGGTCATACTCTCTTCCTCTCGTCGCTTCCTGACTCGCCCTTTGCAACACGTACAAACGCGTTGGTCAGAGTGGCGATGTCGCCTCGTTCAACCAAATCTTTGCTGCTTCGCTAAGACGTGGAGAAATCCTGTCGTGGGTTTGTGCATGATAATCATTGATCCAGTCAACCTCAGCAGGACTAAGTAACGAAACGTCGATTAAGCGTTTATCAATAGGTACCCATGTCAGATTGAGGAAAGACAACATATCCCGCCCGTCATCCCCTTCAATGCGTGGTGCAGTTTGAACGACAATCAGGTTCTCAATTCGGATGCCAAAGCTGCCAACTTTGTAATATCCTGGTTCGTTTGAAAGGATCATGCCCTCTTGCAATGCAACCTCTGATGCGCGTGAAATCCTCTGAGGGCCCTCGTGCACGCTGAGAAACGCACCAACGCCGTGACCGGTCCCATGGTCATAATCCTTTCCAGCGGTCCAAAGCGGGTATCGCGCCAAAGCGTCAAGATCCCGACCAGAAAGACCTTTCGGGAATTGCACACGACAAACTGCGATCATCCCTTGTAGAACGCGGGTAAAGCATTCTTTGTGCTCGGATGTTGGGGTGCCAATGGCCATGGTGCGGGTAATGTCGGTTGTGCCGTCCAAATACTGCCCACCACTATCCACAAGCAATAAATGGCCTTCCTCGACCGTTGAATTGCTTTCGGTCGAGACGCGATAATGCGGCAAAGCGGCATGAGGGCCGGTGCCGGATATCGTTTCAAAACTGATGTCATGCAATTGGCCAAGCGATCTGCGATACTGCTCAAGCTCCGAGGCAACCGAAATTTCGGTTTGGCTGCCGGGTTCCTGCGCGTCGACCCAACACAGAAACTCACACATGGCGACGCCGTCACGCAAATGTGCGGCAACCATTCCGCCGATTTCGGTTTTGTTTTTGCACGCCTTTGGCAAAACGCAGGGATCACCGTCCCAAACCAATTCACCTTCACACGCATCAGCGACCTTGCAAGGAAGGGTCAGCTTATCTGCGCGCACTTTGCCGCTAAGCTTGCCGACGCCCGCAAGGAAATCAGATTGCGCGTGACTGCGGACATTCAGACTGTCGCCGAAATTGACGCCCGAAAGCTTCTGCGGGTCCATGAACAGATCAACCGACCCGTCAGCCATCAGGATGGCGAAACCATGTGCGACTGGATTGCGGGGTATGTCGGCGCCGCGGATATTCAACAGCCACATGATCGAATCTGGTAACGTGATAAGGGCTGCAGACTGTCCGCTTGCCTTTAGTTCCGCAGCGAGTCGCGCGCATTTATCTTCTCTGGATTCACCTGCAAACTCTAACGGGTGCTCAAAAACAGCGGCTGAAGGACCCTCGGGTTGGTCAAGCCAAATATCGTCGACCAGATTGCCGGATTGAACAATTGTTATTTCAGAACCAGCGAGATTTTTTTCAAGATCGTCAATTTGAGCCACGGAATACAACCAAGGATCAAAACCGACCTTCCCACCCTCGGGTAGGTTTTCGATCAACCAAGAACCCAAAGAAACCTCAGGCCAATCGACGGGCGAATAGGCATCAGGCGATACCTGCTCTCGCACTTGGACACGGTAACGACCGTCTACGAATACCCCTGCAGCATCCTTTAGAGTAGCGCAAAACCCTGCCGATCCAGTGAAGCCGGTCAACCACCCAAGCCGTTCATCGCGCGCAGCGACGTATTCACCCTGATGCGCGTCAGCACGCGGCACTAGATACCCATCCAAACGATTGGAATGGATTGCACTGCGCAACAAAGCCAAACGCTCGACGCCAGTGGCAGGATCAGAAGTCACTTCAAAGGATTGCAGCATAGGCCCCCCAATACAGGGCGTGCCCTGTTCAATCACAATAAAATTTCGGTCGTGCTCGCCGAGTGCGCACTAAAGCACTTAGCCGACCCTTTTGATACCCATCACCCGAGCGCGTGCTCTTGGGTCGCTATCAAACAGGCCTGCCAGTTGTTCGGTCATTGCGCCTGCCAATTGCTCAACGTCAGTGATAGTGACCGCGCGCTCATAATACCGCGTCACGTCATGGCCGATTCCGATGGCCAAAAGTTCAACCATCTTTCGCTTCTCGACCATGTCGATCACATCACGTAAATGCTTTTCCAGATAGTTGGCCGGATTTACGGAAAGTGTTGAATCATCGACCGGCGCACCGTCCGAGATCACCATCAGGATTTTGCGTTGCTCGGGGCGTGCTAGCATACGGCGATGCGCCCATTCCAAGGCCTCGCCATCGATGTTTTCTTTTAGCAAACCCTCTTTCATCATCAATCCAAGGTTCGGACGAACGCGGCGCCAAGGTGCGTCGGCGCTTTTGTAGATGATGTGGCGTAGATCATTCAGACGGCCTGGCTGCTGTGGGCGTCCATCGTTTAACCAATTCTCACGCGAAAGGCCGCCCTTCCAGGCACGTGTCGTAAACCCGAGGATCTCGACCTTTACGTTGCAGCGCTCAAGCGTGCGCGCCAAAACATCGGCGCAAATCGCGGCGATTGAAATGGGCCGTCCGCGCATAGAACCAGAGTTATCAAGCAGCAGCGTTACAACGGTGTCGCGGAACTCGGTGTCTTTTTCCCACTTGAACGATAGAGGGGTGGTAGGGTTAGCAACAACGCGTGCAAGACGGCCCGCGTCGAGAATACCTTCCTCTTTGTCGAACTCCCATGATCTATTTTGCTGGGCTTGCAAGCGGCGTTGCAGCTTATTTGCCAATCGACTGACTGCGCCCTTGAGGGGCTCAAGTTGCTGGTCGAGATAAGCCCTCAGGCGCTCAAGTTCGACCGGCTCGGCCAAATCCTCAGCCGCGATTTCCTCGTCAAATTCAGTGCTGTAGACTTCGTATCCAGGATCAGCTTCTGAATGCGGTGCAGGAGGGGGAGGCTCATGCGGGGCCTCTCCATCTGGCATCTCGGTTTCGTCCGACATGTCGTCCGAATTCTCGTCCATCGAGACATGGGCTTCCGCCGCATCTTGCTGTTGTTCCTGCGATTGCTCTGGATCAGCCTCGGCTTCATTCTCGTCGCTGTCGTCTTCGCCCGAGCTATCAGGGTCTTCTTGTTCTTCTGCGTCTTCAGCCGACTCGTCGTCCTGATCGTCATCAAACTCGTCAGGATCGTCGCCCAGTTGGTCACCATACCCAAGGTCTTCAATCACCTGACGTGCAAACTTGGCAAAATCGGCTTGATCCGACAGCATTTCATCCAAAGTCTCAAGCGTTCCGCCGGCTTGCTCTTCGATGAAGCCTTTCCACAGATCAAGCACGTTTGCCGCGCCCTCGGGTAGATCCCGACCTGTTGCAAGTTGACGAACCAAATACCCAGCAGCCACTGACAGCGGTGCATCTGCGCGATCGCGAATTTGATCGTAGCCTTTGCGCGATGCATCAGCAGCAATCTTGGCGTGAATGTTTGTTGCCGTGCCAGGCATATCGCGGGCACCCATTGCCTCGCAACGCGCGGTTTCCATAGCCTCGTAGATCTCACGCGCCATTTGGCCAGGGGGGGCATACCGGTCGTGTAAGGCGTCGTCATGATAGCGCCGCTGCATCGCCAAAGCGTCGGCAGTGCCACGTGCCAGCAAGACTTCGTCGCGTGTCATACGGCGACTAACCTGAGGCAACCTTATGGAATCGCCCGTCATTCCAGACGGATCAACCGTATAGCTGATGTTGACCTCAGCGTCGTCTGCTAGAACTTTCGTCGCTTCAGCCAGCGCCTTTTTGAAAGGATCGGCGGGATTGTCGCTTGGTTTAGACATCAGGCTCTCCTTTCTGCTTTATCTTGCTTTAAATACCGCGGGGGTTCGGGGGCTGGCCCCCGACACCGTCTATATCAACCCAGACTAACGCTTGCTGCGCTTTCGGGAAGTTCCTCATCAAATAGGCGCTGATAGAATTCGGCAACAGTCTGACGCTCAAGTTCATCACATTTGTTGAGGAACGAAAGCCGGAATGCATACCCAACATTGCGGAAAATCTCAGAGTTCAAAGCCCAGTTGATCACCGTCCGAGGGCTCATCACTGTCGACAAATCACCGTTCATGAAGGCTGTTCGGGTCAGGTCTGCAACCGTCACCATCTGCTTGATGGTCTGACGGCCGGCTTCGGTGTTGTAATGCGGAGCTTTTGACAAAACGATGTTGGTTTCCGCGTCGATAGACAGATAGTTCAACGTCGCAACTAGTGACCAACGGTCCATCTGTGCTTGGTTAATTTGCTGTGTTCCATGGTAAAGACCGGTGGTGTCACCCAATCCAACCGTGTTCGCAGTCGCAAACAAACGGAAGTATTTATGCGGGGTAATGATCTCGTTTTGATCAAGCAATGTCAGTTTGCCATCATGCTCAAGAACACGTTGGATCACGAACATAACGTCCGCACGGCCGGCATCGTATTCGTCAAACACGATCGCAACGGGGTTGCGTAGGGCCCAAGGCAGAATACCTTCGTGGAATTCGGTGACTTGCTTACCGTCGCGCAGTTTGATCGCGTCCTTACCGATCAGATCAATACGGCTGATGTGGCTGTCGAGGTTCACGCGCACTGCAGGCCAATTTAAGCGTGCTGCGACCTGCTCGATGTGGGTCGATTTTCCTGTGCCGTGATAACCTTGGATCATCACGCGGCGGTTGTGGCTAAAGCCCGCAAGGATGGCCAGTGTGGTGTCCGGATCAAACTTATATGTCGGGTCTAGCTCAGGAACACGATCAGTTCCTTCTGCAAAACCCTTAATTACCATATCCGTATCGATACCAAACACGTCACGAACATGTACGTCTTCAGTTGGTTTCGCGTTTATGTCGATCATTTCGTCAGCCATCATTTTACCTTCTTCACGCCGAAACAGGGCTTAAACTCTGGTGCACCAAATAGATGTAAGAGGCAAGTAGGCCCCGCAGGAAATCGTAGGTTTCACCGTACTAGCAAGCGACGTATTTCCATGATTTAACAGAGTCGTGATGCATGGCGGTTTGAACAGCCCGAATAGAAAGTTGTGTGAATGGCCGACCTTGAGGATTTTGAGAACATATTGAATAGAGTCGGGCAGGGCGACCGTGCCGCGTTTCATTCATTGTTTGATCTGACTGCATCAAAGCTTTTTGGTCTCTGTCGTGCTATTTTGGACGATGATGAATGGGCCGATGAAGTGCTTGAATTGGCCTATCGAGAGATTTGGCAAAACGCGATCAACTGGCAGGACAGTGGACTGACGCCCCTGACGTGGGTTTTGTCGATGGGCCGCGAATACGCGATCTCGGCGCGTCGAGGGGCCAGTGAAGACGGCAGTCCCGATCCCGTTGAATTGCAGACAATCGCGCCCTCAAAGGACGTCGAGACTCAAAGCGACGGGCCAGAGTCCGTGCTGCGAAAGGCGCTTGGATGGCTGCCAAAGGATCGCCAAGAGGCTTTCTTACTCAGCTATTTTTCCGGCATTCGCTACTCTGAACTGGCAACCCGTTATCGCGTTCCTTACGCAACCATACGCAATTGGCAAAAGCGATCTTTGGCACGTCTTCATGCTGATCTAAGCGGCAAGAAGGCGTCGGCTGATGTGTTGTTGGCAGGGGAATATGTTCTCGATGTAATCCCCGTTCCTGAACACGAGGAATTTGAAGAGCGCATGTCCAACGATGCTGAACTTCGCGGCATGGTGGCAGGTTGGACTGAAGATTTCGTCGTCCTAACAGACAGCGTTCCAGACAGGCGACCCAAAGGCGATCTATTGGACCGTTTGGATCGGGCACTTTTCCCCGAGCAATCGAAGACTTTTTTGCAGCGCATCCGGTTTTTCCAAACGCTAGTTTGGGTGGCAATTGCAGCGGGCGTAGCTTGGGGAGCCTATAGCTATTGGCCGGGGTTGGATGTGTTGCTGCCCACTGGAGATACCAGCCCGCAGCAAACGACTTCACAGATTTCCGAGCCCAAGGAAATGCCGCTACTGCCAAGCATTGGGGAGCCTATCGCAGTGTTCCACGCGGAAAACGGCGTTTTACAATTGGGTGGCAGTATGGGCGACCTGCAAACAGAACCAAATTTACAGGTCTACTTAGATTTCGGTGAAAACACCGAATGGATTGCATTGGGCGCTTGGCCTGAATTGCCCCCTCGGACGTTGGATATCCCAACCGAGATTTCACCCATTCTAAAAAGCGGTGTGGTCGTGATCCTTGGTGGTGAAGGCTCTGATCAAGAAATTCTGCGCATCGAGATCGACTAGCGCTAGCAGGAACCTTTCGAGGGCGAACAGCATTGCAATACCGTCGGGTCATTCTGGCAGCAGTCTTCTAGCAAAAATCGCACCAGTTCACCCAACCTTATGAAATTGATACGATAAATTCTAGAGCGAGACTGCTTTTCCTGTGTGATGAGCCCTCGGTCAGTCATATTCGACAGATGAAATGACAGGGCTGACGGGGACACCGATAAAGCCTCAGATATTGCCCCTGCGGTCATGCCCTCATGTCCCGCCTGAACAAGTTGCCGAAGCACCCGCAGTCGAGGGCTACTTGCCAAAGCGTCAAATAGTTCCGCAGCGTCTTCTTCTTTCATATTTCAACACCTATTGAAATGAAGTTGAGCATCTGTCAATTATATTTCAACGATTCTTAAAATAACAGGACAGAACTCGATGACCCTAAAAGAATTCACAATGCAACTAAAGACCATGCCGAGCGACGCAGAGCTAATATTTGCGGCTGAAGGTCGTCAGATATCAGGCGGATATCATCTGACCGAGTTCAAATTGGCGAGGATTGAAAGCGTAGATTGCGCGGCCAGACAATCGGCATGGGTTGAGGCGACGATGCAATTGCTAGACGGGACTGGCGGTGACTTCATGAAAGTTCGCAAGTTTGTGGCCATTGCAGAGAAATCGACAGAACTGGTCGAAAATTTGGGGGATGTAGCTCTCAGCGTTGAGTTTTCGCCGGAAAATGCTGGAATGCGGGTCTACGACATGGGTGCCGTGACGCTTGACCATGGGCAAGTGTTCGTAGATCTAGATACGCGAGCCGCAGGCTGTAAGCCCAAAACTGACTACATGCGAATTGCTTCGGGCGCGGTCACGGACCGGCCGACAGCCGGTGGTTGTTGTGGTCCGGCAACGACCAGCTGCTGCTAACGGTTACTTAAAGCTACGACTGTCTTTGATCTGGTCCCAAGCCCACATGACCTCTTGCAATTGCTCTTCTTGTGAACGGTCACCACCGTTCATGTCAGGGTGCAGAACTTTGATCAGCTTTTTGTAGGACTTTCGAACCTCGGCCTTGGACCAATGGTCCTTGGCTTCAAGAATATCCACAGCGCGCCGCTCAGTCGGAGGCAGACGTTTGGTCTGATCCGAATTCGATTTGCCTGGATTGCGCGTCGCATTTTCACCAAGCACCTGATGTGCGTCTTCGATCCCAAGACGCGCCCAAGCTTTGGCTTCGGGGTCGTGAAAGCTTTTCGTTTCGCGTTCCCAAACCTTGTCCTTGGACATCTGTGCGTTCAATTCTGCTTCGGTCGTGCCGTCGAAGAAATTCCACTTCAGATTATATTCACGGACGTGGTCTTTGCAGAACCAAAGAAAATCGTCCAACACATCTGGTGCACGGGGTGCACGAAACTTGCCAGGCTCATTGCAGCCTGCGTGTTCGCATACGCGAGTTGACGTTTCAGACGCGCCAGACATTCCCCGCCTACCGCGAGGGTTTTTCTTCTTTGCAGAAGAAACTGACATGTCAAAACCAAACGGATCGGGTTTGCTCATAGATGTACCTTTTCGACTCGGACTATGCAGTCTAAGCGTATTTCGAGAAGATTGAAGGGGCAGGAGAAGAAAATGTTGGTCGAAAACGAAATGAAATCTAAACTAGAGGCGGCTTTTTCGCCTGAGTTTCTGGAAATTCGCAATGATAGTTCAAAACATGCGGGTCATGCAGGTGATGACGGTTCTGGTGAGAGCCACTTCCACATCACGATCAAAGCATCAGCGTTTGCAGCAATGAACCGTGTTGCACGTCATCGAGCAGTTTATGCAAGTTTGGGCAAGGATCTGACTACGCGTGTTCATGCAATCGGTCTGGATATTCAGGTGTAATTGGCAAACTTTAAAGTCTGAAATTCAATTGGGATCGCCAACATGTTTACAAAAAAACCATATAGAATACGAGGCCATCGATCTGCCTGATCGAATGGACTATTCGCCAGAAAAGAACCTGCAAGAAGCACAAGAGTTCTATGCTCGAATGAAACGTCGTCACACGGTCCGCGATTTTTCACCCAAGGACGTGGCCCGCGAAGTGATTGAAGCGTGTGTTCACGCGGCGGGAACTGCGCCCTCAGGGGCGAACCACCAACCTTGGCACTTTGTGGCCATAGCTGATGCGACCATTAAAAAGAAGATAAGGGAGGCAGCAGAAGAAGAAGAACGACGATTTTATTTAGGTGGCGCAGGTGACGAATGGTTGAGGGCCCTCGAACCTATCGGAACAAACGATCACAAGCCGCATCTGGAAGAGGCGCCTTGGCTTATTGTTGTGTTTGCCCAACGCTGGGGCCAATTTGATGACGGTATACGGTTTAAAAACTATTATGTGCCCGAAAGCACTGGGATCGCCAGCGGATTTCTAATGGCAGCTTTGCATCACGCGGGTTTGGTCGCTTTGACGCATACGCCCAACCCCATGAAATTTCTTAACAAGCTGCTTGGCCGACCAGAGAGTGAAAAGCCAATCATGATTGTAGCAGTCGGCCATGCGGCCGAAAATGCTAAAGTACCAGCAGTTGCTAAACTCAAAAAACCGCTAGACGAAATTCTGACAGTCACAGAATAATTTACTGACCCAACTTGGCCGCTACGATCTCATTCACGGCCTTGGGATTGGCCTTGCCACCCGTTGCTTTCATCACCTGACCGACGAACCAGCCAGCAAGCTTTGGATTTAGCTTGGCTTTTTCGACCTGTGCCGGGTTTGCGGCAATGATTTCGTCAACCGCGGTTTCGATGGCGCCGGTGTCAGTCACCTGTTTCATGCCACGGGCTTCGACGATCTCGGCTGGGTTTCCGCCTTCTGTATAGACGATTTCAAAAAGATCTTTAGCAATCTTGCCAGAGATATCACCCTTTTTGATCAGGCTGATAATCCCAGCCAGTTGCGATGGCTTTACCGGACTGTCAGTGATGTCGTGATCTTCTTTCTTCAGACGACCAAACAACTCGTTGATGACCCAGTTCGCAGACAGCTTGCCATCTTTGGCTTCTGCCTGAACCTCTTCGAAATAAACCGAGTTCTCAACCTCAGCCGTCAAAACACTGGCGTCATATTCAGACAACCCGAAGTCAGCAACAAACCGTGCCTTTTTATCGTCTGGCATTTCGGGCAGAGAAGCCGCGATTTCGTCAACCCATTCCTGCTCAATCTCCAACGGAAGAAGATCGGGGTCGGGGAAGTAACGGTAGTCATGTGCTTCCTCTTTTGAGCGCATGGAGCGAGTTTCGCCCTTATCTGGATCATAGAGCCGCGTTTCCTGAACAACATCTTTGCCCGCCTCGTGCAGGGCAATCTGCCGACGTGCTTCTACATCAATGGCCTGTTGAATAAAGCGCATCGAGTTCATGTTCTTGATTTCACAACGCGTACGCAGGAAGCTGAAGTCGCCGGTCTCAGCGAATTTTTCGTAATCGCCTGGCAGACAAACCGACACGTTCACGTCGGCACGCATGTTGCCGTTTTGCATGTTGCCGTCACAGGTTCCGAGATACCGCATGATCTGGCGAAGCTTGCTTACATAAGCAGCGGCTTCTTCAGGTCCACGAATATCTGGCTGGCTGACAATTTCCATCAAGCAAACGCCTGTGCGGTTCAGATCAACAAAGGACATGTTTGGGTCCATGTCGTGGATCGACTTGCCGGCGTCTTGCTCCATATGGATACGTTCAATGCGAACCTTGCGTGCAACGCCCGGTCCCATATCTACGATCACTTCGCCTTCGCCAACAATCGGGTGGTAGAGTTGGGAGATCTGGTAGCCTTGCGGCAAATCTGGATAAAAATAGTTTTTGCGGTCAAAAGCTGAAACCAGATTGATCTCAGCTTTCAGGCCAAGACCGGTGCGTACGGCTTGCTCGATCGCATATTCGTTTATAACGGGCAGCATGCCGGGCATGGCGGCATCAACAAAGGCCACGTTCGAATTCGGCTCGGCGCCGAATTTCGTGGAAGAGCCTGAGAAAAGCTTGGCGTTTGAGCTGACCTGTGCATGCACTTCAAGACCGATCACCAGCTCCCAATCGTGCTTGGCACCGGCAATGACTTTTGGCTTTGGGGTCTCGTAGGTCAGATCCAGCATTTCGCTATCCTCTTGCTTTTCCGCCATGCCTTCTAAGACAGGCGGAAAAGGGGGGCAAGAGGTCAGCAGGTTATGCCGTGCAGATATCTACACCATCGCGGGTAAATAGAACCCGTTTTCCGCGCAATAGCTCGCGTTCGAATGCATGGCTGATAAGGCTAAACGCCTCTTCCAGACCAGCTTGGTTCTGGCGCCACTCTTTTGCGGGCGGGGCATCCGGATCGTGACCAACTTGGGCCTGAGCCCAGATTGATGGATGAATTTCCCGCAGATACTTGCGTGTGATCTCAGGTGCGGCCGAAATCAGCGCACGGCGATTGTGATAGGCACGTTTCGAACCTGACACCAAAGGTCCTTGTGGGGCCAAGGTGACGGACAAGAACGCCGCAACTTTGTTCACGCTACTTTGATCAGACTGGGCCGCAACATAGTCGTGCAGACCTTGCAAGAACTGGGCAACGTCAACAAACGCCAACGCTTCAGGGTCTTCCAATATCGCGTCCATATAGGTCAGCGCATAGGCGGCTGTGCCCCAGTATTCTGCGGATTGACCAACAACTCGGCGGGCACGATCCTCTAACAATTCGTAGCTGCCATACCAACGCGGCAACATGTGTTTGCCAAAATCACGGTATGAACGGGCGAATTCTGGAGCCAGTTCGATAAGGTCTTCATAGTAAGAAACTGCACGCTGAGCGGCATCAGGCTGACCTGCAAGAGTGCGGCAACGAGCGGCTGCCAAAGCAGGCGAGTTGTGCTCTTTTGCGTCGAATTGCTCAAGAATGCTGGTGGCACGGCGGAAGTGGCGCGCAAATTTCTTCCAATCCGAGGCAGGGACTTCGTCGGCCCAACCTTGGCCACGCCAAACGGAACCAATGTCCATGTGTGCGTGGGCGACAATCAGGGCGACGCCGTAATCTTCTGAGTGATCAATCAATACTTGATCGAGCATCTCAATGCCTTGGGTCGCAGCGTCGAGGCCTTGTTCACTGTTTGGCAGCAGACCGAGAGCAATCGTATCGCACAAGTCTTTACGGGCACCAGAGGCAAGAACGCTGGCCTTCGGTGTGCCGCCCCTTGTCATCGCGCGGTCTTGGTCATGTTGACGGATCAGATCGCCCAAAGCTTCCCAATTGTCCTGACGCACGAGCAGGTGCGCAGTTTTATGGAGACGGGCCTTTTCTTCGCAATCCTTGGATTCCTCTGGAACCGGAATTGAAACCTGTTGGCGAATATCCATCAACGAAAAACCGGCGATGTCGTCAGCAGGTGCGACGTGTTCAGCGACCACACGGGGCCCCATTGCGCGGCGCACTGCGCCTATCAGGGATTTGGTGTGGGAATGTGATGTTGTAATAAAGGCCATGTGCTGCTCCGAAGTAGTCGATTTCCTCAAACTTGCTTCGGAACTGGGGCTAAAACGAGGCATCCAATTGGAGTTTTGGCGGTTCTTTTGGGTCGCCGGTATTCAGATGGTAAGACTTCATTAACCTAAAGTAGGGCGAAGGGATTCTTTTGAAACGCGAGTTCACGTAGGGTTAATTCCCGCTCTAGATCATTCAGCGGTGGGGTCGAAGGCTGCGGAAGCCTTATTTTACGGCCCGATTTTAATTCAACGCTCAATTTGACCGAGCGGTCCATCCTAAGATCAATTCTAAAGCGTTCAATTTCCGATAGTTCAATTGTGGCAGAATTCTTACCGTGGAACCAAGATATGTCATTTTCTGATAGAAACATGCCAGATCTTGTATCCATTGCCAGATCCCAAATCGCAGGAAGCGTAAATGTAAACACGATCCCAACGATCCAAATCGATACACTAAGAAAAAGCATCGCTACAATCAGGACAATGTAGACGCCAGCTATTACAAATGCCGCCGCAGATGAACGCCCGCGTCTCTCAAACGTAAAGTCTTGGATCATCCCAATATCCTGCCGACCATCTCGGATGTGTCGCGCGAAAGGTTTGGTGTCGCGGCGATCCGCTTTAGCTGCTCTTGAATAAGGGCTTGGCGTGATGTGTCAAAGCGTCTCCATGTCTCAAACACAGAACACATGCGCGCTGTGGTCTGCGGGTTGGCGGAATCTAGTTTGATCAGCCAATCTGCCAGTAGTTCATAGGCAGCACCGCTTTCAGCATGAAACCCTGCGGTGTTCAGTGCCAATGATCCAAACACAGCTCTGAACCTATTGGGGTTAAGATGGTTGAAGTCTGCATGAGTTGTCAGGCCGGCAGTCACACGGGCCGCATTCGTAGGAGAGGCGCGCCCAACCTGAAGTGCGAACCACTTGTCGATAACCAAACGCTCGTGTTGCCACTGGTCATAGAACGCCTGCAATTCAGTGTCTCCGGTTTCTGCGCCAAGCAATTCGCTAAGAGCAGATAGCTGCTGGGTCATGTTGTCTGCGCTGGCGTATTGCTTGCGCGCTGCTGCCCCACCATCCAATCGGGACAAAAGCCCAAGCACGCCATTCGCTAGATCGCGTTTTGAGGCCTGATCGGCGTCTGGGCTGTATGCTTCATCAACCTGATGCTCGGCAAGCAGCTTGGGCAACAGGTCCTGCATTCTTTCGGCCATTGCTTGTTTCATAGTCTCGTGCGCACCCCAAATCGTGGTTGGATCGGGTGTTTCACCAGCTTCAAAAAGCGACTGCGCCAGATCGTCTTGGGACGGCAATCTAAGCGCCAAAGCGCGGAACGCCGGATCCAGTGAGCTATCGCGCGTCAATGTGTGGAGTGCGTCCAGATAAGCGCCGTCCGGAGCCTCGCCATGCTGGATCATACGCAGCAAGCTGTCTTTCGCCAGATCGCGACCGGCTTCCCACTTGTTGAACGGATCGGTGTCATGGGCCAAAAGGAATGCACGTTCGGAGTTTGTCGTGGCTCTCTCCAAGATGACCGGCGCTGAGAACCCGCGGAGGATCGACGGAACAGGCTTTGAAGACAGACCTTCGAACGTGAACGTTTGTTCGGCTTCAGTCATTTCCAGAACTTGGGTTGGCAGAACTTCGTCGCCGTTTTGGCCAAGAAGACCAACGGCAATCGGTATAACGCGCGGATCTTTTTGGTCCTGCCCGGGCGTTGCCGAGGTGGTTTGCCTAAAACTTAAGGATAGGGTGCCATCCGCAAAATGCTCCTCAACGGACAACCGCGGCGTACCAGCTTGCGAATACCAGCGTTTGAACTGTGCAAGATCACGCCCCGTCGTGTCTTCAAAAACCGTCAACCAGTCTTCAATTGTACAGGCTTGGCCGTCGTGGCGATCAAAATAGAGATCCAACGCCTTTGAATAAGCTTCATCCCCTACAAGGGATTTTAGCATGCCAATCAGCTCGGCACCCTTTTCATAAACTGTGGCGGTGTAGAAATTGTTGATCTCTTGAAAGCTCTCAGGGCGAACTGAATGGGCAAGCGGCCCACCGTCTTCGCGGAACTGACGGCCACGCAAGGCCAATACGTCCGAGATTCGTTTCACAGGCTCTGAGCGCATATCAGAAGTGAACTGTTGATCACGAAAGACCGTCAGACCCTCTTTCAGGCAAAGCTGGAACCAGTCGCGGCACGTAATGCGATTGCCGGTCCAGTTGTGGAAATACTCGTGCGCGATAATGGCTTCGATACGCTCAAAGTTTGAATCTGTGCTGGTTTCAGGTGACGCTAGAACGCAGGACGAATTGAAAATGTTGAGGCCTTTGTTCTCCATTGCGCCCATGTTGAAGTCATCAACTGCAACGATGTTGAAAACGTCCAGATCGTATTCGCGCCCATAAACGTCTTCATCCCACTTCATGGATCGCTTTAGCGCCTCCATTCCGAAGTCGCATTTGTCTTCGTCGCCAGAGCGCACATATATAGTGAGCGCAACATCTTTGCCTGAGGCCGTCGTGATGTGGTCGGGATGGGCAATCAGATCACCCGATACCAAGGCAAATAGGTAGGCTGGCTTTGGCCATGGGTCATGCCATTCCGCAAAGCCGTCACCAGTTGCGCCGGGATTGCCGTTCGACAGCATAACAGGCAGATCGCTTTCAACACGCACAGTGAATGGGGCCATAACGTCGGGGCGATCAGGGTAGTACGTAATCTTGCGAAAGCCTTCGGCCTCACATTGGGTACAATACATGCCGTTGGACATGTACAAGCCTTCGAGCGACGTGTTAGCGGCTGGATCAATCTCAACTTCAGCTTCCCAAACAAATTCGCCCGAAGGAACTTCGCATGTCAGGCCCTTGTCTGTAACGGTCGGTGTAGCTCTTACGCCGTTGATCTGCGCCCATTTCAGATCAAGCTTTTCGCCATGCAAAAAGAATGGCTCGGCTTGATTATCGGCGTTGGCCGAAAACTCGATCCGGCTTATCACGCGCGTGGTGTTTGGGGACAGCTTAAATATCAGATTAACGCTGACAACTTGCCAACCAAAGGGTGTGTAGTCCGAAAGATAGATCGTTTCAGCTGCGTCGTTCATGAAAGCCCCGTGTATATAGTTCGGTCGCAACCTATCACCGAAATTTGCGGCTACAAGTGCGCGATCTTGCGTGCGATCACGTGATTTAAAATTCTACTTGAAACAGCATCACCAGTATTGGCTATAAACCCTTACCAGTCGTGTTGCCTATAGGAATCCAATCCCTTATTCCTTTGGATATACACACTTGGGAGAATGTCATGACTGAACGGGTTGAGCGAAGTGGCCTTCAAGTAACCGCGGAAATGGCAGCCTTTGTCGAGACTAAGGCGCTGGACGGAACCGGCATCACGGTTGATGCATTCTGGGCCGGTTTTTCGGCCATGGTTCATGATCTTGGTCCCAAGAACGCATCCCTTTTGGAAAAACGCGAAGACTTGCAGCAGCAGATTGACGATTGGCACATCGCCCACCGTGGTCACCCGCATGATCACCTCGCGTATAAATCTTTTTTGGAAGACATAGGCTACTTGCTGCCAGAGGGCGACGAGTTTGAGATTGATACCCAAAACGTCGACCCAGAAATCGCTTCGATCCCTGGACCGCAATTGGTGGTTCCAGTCACGAACGCCCGTTACGCACTCAATGCTGCCAACGCCCGTTGGGGCAGTCTCTATGATTGCTTTTATGGAACCGACGCAATGGGCAACCAGCCACCCTCGGGCGGTTTTGAGCGCGGCCGCGGCGCGCGCGTTGTCGCGAAAGCCCGCGTGTTCTTGGATGAAGCCTTTCCCATCGAAGGCACCAGCCACACTGACGTTCGCCGATACTATATTAAAGACGGCCATTTGCTGATCGACGACAAACCCCTAGTCGATCCATCGAAATTTATTGGCTACACGGGCAACCCAAAGGCGCCCGATACAGTTGTTCTTCGTAATAACGGCCTCCATGTCCAATTGGTGTTTGATCGCGCTCATATGATCGGTAGCCGCGATCAGGCGGCCTTGGCCGACGTTGTTTTGGAAAGCGCAGTTTCAGCAATTATGGATTGCGAAGACAGTGTGGCCTGCGTTGATGCTCAGGATAAGGTCGTGGCCTATTCAAATTGGCTTGGCCTGATGAAGGGCGACCTGACAGCTAACCTAGACAAAGGCGGAAAAACCGTAACGCGCCGTTTGAACGATGACAAGACCATCACAACGCCATCAGGCGACGAGTTGGTATTAAAGGGCAGGGCGCTGCTTTGGGTCAGAAACGTCGGCCACTTAATGACCAACCCCGCTATTCTAACGAATGATGGTTCCGAGATTTACGAAGGCTTGATGGACGCGGCGATCACTACGCTTATCGCAATCCACGACCTTAAACGCGAAAGCGGGAATTCGGTGCACGGGTCTGTCTATATTGTGAAGCCCAAAATGCACGGCCCTGAGGAAGTTGCATTTACCGATGAGATTTTCACAAGCGTCGAAGGCTTCCTTGGTCTGCCAGCCAACACCGTCAAGATTGGGATTATGGACGAAGAGCGCCGAACCTCGATCAATCTGAAAGAGTGTATCCGGTCCGCGAAGTCACGCGTTGCTTTCATCAATACAGGTTTCCTAGATCGCACAGGCGACGAGATCCACACCTCGATGGAGGCTGGCCCCTTCAGCCGCAAAGACTTTATCAAGCGAAAAGCTTGGATCGGGGGTTACGAAGACTGTAACGTCGATATCGGCCTTGAATGCGGTTTGTCGGGCAAAGCCCAAATTGGCAAAGGCATGTGGGCCATGCCGGATTTGATGGCTTCGATGCTTGAGCAAAAAATCGATCACCCAAAATCTGGCGCAAATTGTGCATGGGTACCGTCGCCAACTGCGGCGACCTTGCATGCGTTGCACTACCACAAAGTAGATGTGTTCGCCGTTCAGGATAAACTTCGCAAAGGCGGCCGGCGTGCCCATGTGGATACGCTTTTGGACATTCCTTTGGCTGCATATAAACGGTGGAGTAAAGACCAGATCATGCGCGAAGTTGAAAACAACGCGCAGGGTATTTTGGGCTATGTCGTGCGTTGGATCGACCATGGTGTTGGGTGCTCGAAGGTGCCTGACTTGAACGATGTCGGGCTGATGGAAGACCGCGCGACCTGCCGTATCTCAGCGCAACACATCGCCAATTGGCTGCACCACGAAATCGTCGATGCGCAAGAGGTTATGGCCGCTCTACATAAAATGGCTGCTGTGGTCGATCGTCAAAACGCAAGTGATGCTGGCTATTCGCCAATGGCCCCAGCCTATAGCGGCATTGCGTTCCAAGCAGCGTGCGATTTGGTGTTCAAAGGCCGCAGTCAACCCTCTGGTTATACGGAACCTGTTTTGCATGCGCGCCGGTTAGAGTTGAAAGCTAGCCTCTGATCTGTTCTGATCATGATAGGGGGCGATACGCCCCCGCATGGTCCCATGGACCATTTCACACCGGACGTTCTCCGGTTCAGAAAATGAGGCAGAAGATGGCTGTATTATCTCTTCGCAAGGCACGCACAATAATTCGCAAAACGCTCGAGCACGGTAAGGAACAGGGCTTTCGGCCTTTGTCCGTTGTAGTCTTGGACGACGGCGGAAACGTCAAAGCCTTTGAACGTGAGGATGACGCAGCACCGGGGCGGTTCGCCATTGCCCATGGCAAGGCCTTTGGGTGCATTATGCTGGGCA
>ERZ1048686.1240-NODE-1240-length-20451-cov-3.962836_pt1 | contig 20451 bp, 14 predicted proteins | sample MGYA00383099_ERZ1048686 | MGnify/ENA primary metagenome ERZ1048686 (study PRJEB29581, sample SAMEA5548369) | metagenome | biome: marine; feature: coastal; material: water | depth 25 m | study: Short-term variability in the microbial, nano- and picoplankton... | reverse complement strand
ATCGACGTAGAATTGGTTTAATGCGTTGAAGGAACCATCTCCACCAATGATGATAAGTTTTGAAATCCCAAGATTCTGCAAATTATCAAAAGCTTGCTTTCTAAATTCATATTCAAAAAATCGCTTCGATCTCGAGGAACCAAGCGCAGTACCGCCCCGATAGAGCATACCACTGAGACGCTCAGGAGTGGCCTCTTTGATCCACCCCTCAATCAAGCCTCTCAACCCCCATTCAACTAAGTAAGGAACCATCCCTTTTTTGCGGGCATAATCAGCAGCCGATTTCACCGCGGGATTCATCCCCGCAGCATCTCCGCCGGAAGTCAGGATTGCAATTTTCTCACTCAAGATGAAGTTGCAATATCACAGATATTAGTGATCTCAAGCCCGGTGCCCAAAATCAATCCCCAAAACACAGAGATCATCCTCAAAAACCTTGTCAGCTGCAAAATTAACAGCGGCGTTCACTACCCGGTCGATCGCGTCCATCGTTCGATCCCCACTCTGAAGCGCCTCACACATTCTGGCTACGCCAAACTCCTGTCCATCAACACCCAGAACCTCAAAAAGACCATCAGTAAAGGTCCAAATACCATCCAGAGATTCTACAGGAAGACACATTTCCGAAAATTTAAACTCTGGGACCATCCCCAGTCCAGGACCTTGAGCCTCAGATTCCAATTCTAAAATTTCAATCACTCCATTCCGACTCACAATGGGATTCGGATGACCGGCTGAAGCGATCTTCAGCTCACCACGTTCTAAGTCCACATAACCATAAATTGCGGTGGCAAAAATCAATTGACTAGTTCTTTCGAGTAGGTGGGACAATCCGTCGTTCAACCCCTCCAAAAACGCCCCTGGCTGATCTCCCAGACTCTCTCCCTGCTTTTCAAGTAAACCACGCAACATCGAAACAATCAGTGCCGAACGCACTCCGTGCCCCATAACGTCACAAACAAAAAACCCCGCCTTACCTTCACCCAGTGGAATCACCTCAAAGAAGTCTCCTGCTAGATGAGAAGCCGGTTGATGACGATGATGGAAGTCCGCGGTCCGCCCACTTTCACGACACGCAATAGACGGAATTACACTAGGCAAAGCCGCCTGCTGAATCTCGCGCGCCAACCCCAACTGCTCTTCAAGAGCATCATTCTGACATCCCAAAATCCTTGTGATGTTTTCAAGCTGTTGCTTTGTTTCAATCAACTTAGTCACGTCCGAAGAAACTCCAAAAATTCCCCGTAAGGTTCCGTCCGGCAAATACCACGGATATTTTGAAGACACGGCCCAAGAAACATGGTCATCCTTCCAAGATATTTCTTCGAGCTTCCTCACCACAGGCTTACCGGTAGCCATGATTTCCCGTTCATCCCGGATCGATTCCCGGACCAGCTTTTCTCCAAAAAAGTGACTATCACTTTTGCCCACCGCCTCATCCGGAGATTTAGCTCCCACAAGGTCCGCCATTCTTTGGTTCACCAAAACGAAGTTTGAATCCAAGTCTTTAAAGTAAACAAACACCGGCATATTATCAATTACTAGCCGAAGAAGGTGGCGTTCTTCACTAATTTCCTGATTAACCACTCTCAATTTCTCCGCAATCTGCTCAAGGTTCCGCTCAGTTTCGATTAGCTCAGTCACATCATGAGTTAGACCAAAAGTTCCAAGTAACTCTCCGTTCAATCCCCGCCACACTTTCTTGGTCACCAAACTCCACGACTCATGCCCGTCTCCCCAGATCTCATGCTCCAACTTCTCCTCCTGACCAACCTCCGTCTCCATAATTTCAAGCTCTCGGGCCCGCGAGAAATCAGCATGCTCCTTTTCAAAGAAATCGTGATCCCTTTTCCCGATCAAATTCGCAATCGTTCCAGCTCCCACTCGTTGAGCAGTTGACCGATTTGCCCGCATAAAGCGGGAATCTTTGTCCTTAAAATAAACATTAATAGGAACCCGATCTAAAATCAAATCGATCATCTTGCGTTCCTCGGCCAGGGCCTTCTCCGCAAAGCGTCGCTTTGAAATATCGATTAGACTTCCTACCAAGCGCCTCAAGGTTCCATCGTCATCCCGCAATGGCAAAGCCCTTGCTCTAAACCATTTCCACTCACCCGAGTTTGTGCGAATTCTTGCCTCATCTGCAAATAACTTCCCACCCCGATACAGGACTCGATTTAGCTTCCGTGTCAACCGCGCTAAATCTTCGGGATGCACGTGTTTTTCCGGTTCTTCTAAGATGTTTGGCGCCCCAAAACGCCCATAACCCAAAAATCCAAGCAGACGATTAGAATAGTAAATCTCCCCCGTCTGAAGATCCCAATCAAGAATCCCTTCATTCGAAGCCTTGAGAGCCAAATCAAGTCTCTCCTCTTCCAAACTCATCTCGTGATCTCCCATCCCAACAAACAAATTGCATTTTCAAATTCCGGATTCTCTCCAAAACCCTTTACTGCTTCTACAAGCCTCTCCATTACGCGATCTAAATCACCACCACGCTCAACCTCTTCTAGCATCCGCGTTACCCCGAACTGCTCACCTTCGAGGTTACTCGTATTCTGGAATCCCTCGGTAAAACAAATTAACCTCCGAAAGCCTGACAAAGACGCCGAAACCGTTCCATAGCTATTATTCTCAGCAATGCCCAAAGCCGGCCCGCAAGCATGAACCGGCGGCACGAGCTGACGAACCCCATCATCAAAAACAGCAATCGGATTCACATGTCCAGCGATCGAAAGTTGAATCTCTCCTTTCGTCAAATCCACTAACCCATAAAACGCTGTTACCTTAGTTTTGTGCCCCGAGCCCAGCAACAGGTGAGACAATCCCACGTTTATCCCCGTCAAAAAATTCCCTGCGTCTCCGGCTGAGGCAATCTCCTTCTCGATCAATCCTCGTAACATAGAAACAATTAAGGCCGAACGTACTCCCCTATCAAAAACCTCACCCATTAAAAAACCAACCCGATCCGGAGCAAGAGGTAGGACCTCAAAAAACTCTCCCGTCAACAGGCGAGCTGGCTCATAAAGACGAAAAAAATTCATGGTCGCTCCACCACCCAAAACTGTCGGGAATGTGTCAGGCAAAAGCGCCTGCTGAACTTCCCGCGCTAACTCTAATTCTTCGGCCATCTCCCGATTTTTTCTTTCGTAGGTTGCAGCGAGCTTCCGGAGATCCGCCTGCGCCTGCATCAAATCAGAAATGTCGCTTGAGACCCCAAAAGTCCCCACTATATCTCCCTCACTGTCACGCCAGGGATACTTTGATGTCATCACCCAAGTCTCCTTTTCTCCTCCCCAAATCTCTTTCTCAATCTCCCCCGCGATTGCCACACCCAATTCCATGATCTGTTTCTCATCGGCTTCAGTCTTCCTCCAGTGCTCTTTGGAAAAAATATCCCGGTCCGACTTATCATAAAGCTCCTCCGGACAGCTGAACCCAAACCACTCTGCAATCGCCTGATTCGCGATCACAAATTCATGATCACGGTTTTTAAAGTAAACGTGCAAAGGCACACTATCAATAACAAGGCGCAGCCTTTCTCGTTCCTCTTCGATTAAATGATTTTGTGCATTAAGTTGCGAGGTCACCTTTTCCTGGGCTTCACGGGTCCTTATCAATTTAGAAATATCAATAGTTACTCCGAAAGTTCCCCTCACTTGGCCATCATGGCCGGTCCATGCATGCTTCGTACTCTTAACCCATGTGTCTTCGCGATCGTTCCACTTCTCATGCTCCGTCAAATCCTCGACACCACCACCCGAAGCCATGATTTCCTTCTCAACAAACCGAGCATTTCTTGCGTGTTCATCGCTGAAAAAATCAGCATCTGATTTACCGATCAAATCCTTTGCTGAACTCAAACCCATCTTTTTGGCTGTCGGTAAGTTCGCCATCACGAAGCGAGACTCCTGATCTTTCAAATACACATTCATGGGAATGTTATCCAGCAGGGTTTCGATGAGGTGTCTCTCCTCTGCTAGCTGCCTTTCCGCCTCCTTACGTTTCGAAATATCGATCAAGCTACCTGCGATTCGCGTCACCTTCCCAAGTCCATCCCGCACCGGCGTCCCCCGAACCCGGAAAGACTTCCAGTCACCCCTTTTGGTTTTCACCCTTGGCTCTACTGCAAACAAATCCTCGCCCTCCTGTAAAACTCGACGCAGAGCTTCATCCACCGCAGCCACCGAGGGCAGATCCATGTGCTCTCCACGGTCCTGAAAAAAGTTTGGCATCTCGCTCTTGCGATACCCCATAAACCGACACATTCGCGGAGAATAATAGATGGTGCCTTTCACAAGGTCCCAGTCCCAGATACCCTCTCTCGAGGCTTGGAGCACCACCTGCAGCCGGTTTTCTTTCCAACTTGCCATCCTTTAATAGAAAGGGAACACCACTTATCCCCTAGCCTCAACGCAAAAGATAATAAACTCGAAATCAATCGAGGAATTTTCCGGGATTTAGAATCCCCTTGGGATCAAACGCGTTCTTAACCGTATGGTGTGCCGCAAAAGCTACCTCTCCGAGGGCATCCTTAATCCATGGTTTTTTTGCCAATCCGACCCCATGTTCTCCCGTAATTACCCCTCCGTTTTCAAGCACCCAAGTGAAGAGAACATCTAAGGCCGCGTCCGCTTTCTCCCGAACCACCGGATTATCATAATCCTCCACCATTAAGTTTGTATGAATATTACCATCACCAGCATGACCAAAGCAGGCCACCGGAATCCCCGTCTTTTTCTCGAGTCCCGCCGCAAAAGCAGCCAACTCCACTAATTTGGACCGCGGAACAACGATATCTTCATTTAGTTTCGTCAAACCTGTTGCTCGCAAAGAATAAGAAAAGTCGCGGCGTAATTGCCAAACCTTTTCGCAAGCCTCCTCATCAGCATGAAATTCGCTCGATAAGGCACCCACTTCATTAAGCACCTCTTCCAGCTCTTTCAATTCACTCGCAACAGCCTTGGCTCGACCGTCGATCTCCACAATCAAATGAGCCTTACCCGGACGTAACGAGCCCTCTCCCAAATAAGCTCGCGCAGCTTTTAGCGTGAACTCGTCCGTAATCTCAAGGGCAGATGGAAGGTGTCCTGAATTTAGAATCGCCTGCACTGCACCAGCAGCATCGACAAACTCCGGAAACGTCGCTGTAAGCATCGCACGAGTCTGCGGATGAGGGATAATGCGCAAGGTCGCCTCTGTGATTACCCCAAGCATTCCTTCACTCCCCACAAAAAGATGCAACAAATCAAAGCCCGTCTTATTTTTATGACACCGTCCTCCAACATGCAGGATTTCCCCACTTGCCAAAACCACCTCCAAACCAAGAACATAGTTCTTTGTCACCCCATATTTCAAACAACGAGGGCCACCTGCGTTCGTCGCCAAATTCCCCCCGATCGAGCACTCATTCAAAGAGGCCGGATCCGGAGGATAATACCAACCAAGTTCACTCACCGCAACTTGTAGATCTCTTAAAATCACCCCCGGCTGCGTCACCACCACACCATCCTCCGGCATAATCTCCACCACTGAATTCATCCTCACCACCGACAAGGCAATTCCACCCTCTACCGGCACACACCCACCAACATAACCAACTCCCGCGCCACGAGTCGTCACCGGAATTCCCCGTTCATTGGCAAACTTCATCACCGCCACCACATCATCCCGAGATTCCGCAAATACGACCACCTCCGGTAAATGCGAAAAATTCCACCGATCGGTCCCATGCTCCTCAAGCACTTCCGCCATCGTTGAAACCTTCCCAGCGCTTAGGCATGCTCTCAATTCGCTAATCACGGCCTCTTGTTGCCAAAGTCTTCTCAAAACTGCAACTCATACGAAAAATAGCATAGTTCGACATCCACTCTCATGTGAGCTGAAATGAAGAAAGTCCGCGCTAAGTAGCCCTTGCAAAGAGAAACTAAAAAGTCTCCATGGCTTCCCCCTTGCCTATCGGCGAGGGGGACAGAGCATTAGCACAAAAATTTTCATGATCCCCCATCATGCGGTTCCACTTCCTTTTGAGCCCCTCTCTCATGCTCTAGAAAAAAATGGACCTCACTTCTCAGGCCGCCGCCGACCTCATGACCTTTCTCAAAAGTGACAGGCAACTCGGTAATCGAAAGCTTCAAGCCTTGAATCCGAGCTCATATCGAAAAGTAAGCCACCGCCTTCAAAATAAGGGAAGATTACATAGCTCTATTACGTATCATATTCTCATGAGATTCATCTTCTCCTTTTCCTTCCTCCTCTGCATCACTTCAGCCCTTGCTGTCCCCCCTATTAATCCCAACATCGGTCACAATCACCATCATCACCGTCACGGAGAAAAGCACGAAACGGTCGCACCTACCCCTGCCCGCTTTGTCACTTCCCGCAGAAGCAGCGTCGAACTACCCCTTCCCAACGAAAAAGATGCCTTCACTTTTATCGTTTATGGCGATCGCACCGGAGGGCCGCCTGAAGGCGTTTCCGTGCTCGCCGATGCAGTTCGTGATACAAACCTTCTCGAACCCGATTTCGTCATGACGGTTGGTGATCTCATCAATGGATACAGCAACGAGGAAATCTGGATGACCCAGATGAAGGAATACAAGTCCATTATGAATCAGCTCGCATGCCCGTGGTTTCCCGTTGCCGGAAACCATGACATCTACTGGCGAGGTGAAGATAAAAGTAAAAAGCCCGAAGGTGAAATGGAAGCTGCATATGAAATGCACTTCGGTCCACTCTGGTATGCCTTCGAGCACAAAAACTCTTGGTTTATCATCCTCTACTCTGATGAAGGTGATCCTCAAACTGGAGAGAAAACCTTTGGAAAACCCGCCGCTCAGAAAATGAGTCCAGAGCAATTCTCTTGGCTCGACCAGACTCTCACCAAGGCTAAAGGTGCCGAGCACGTCTTTCTCTTTCTCCACCATCCAAGATGGCTAGGACGTGGCTATGGCGACGATTGGGATAAAGTTCACAGGCGTCTCGCCGCTTCTGGCAATGTCTCCGCGGTCTTCGCAGGTCACATTCACACCATGCGCTATGACGGCCCAAAGGATGGCATTGAATATGTCACCCTTGCCACTACTGGCGGGGGACAATCCAGCTCTATTCCCCAAGCCGGATACCTTCATCACTATGATATCGTCACCGTCCGCAAAGACCGCATTTCACTGGCAGCTGTTCCAGTCGGCGAGGTTCTCGACGTCCGCGAAATTACTGGCGAATTGGTTTCACAAGTCAACAAAGTGAAAAGATCACCTGTCAAAATTTCACCTCATCTCACGCTTAAAAATAACGAAGGTGGGCAACATCAATTATCGATTACTTTAAACAACCCGAGCGACCGACCCGTTGCAACCGTGATATCTAGTAGCAACCCCAGCTTGGATTTCCGTTGGCAGCCCGATCACCAGCACACCACTTTAAAGCCTGGAGAAACAAAAGAATTCAACTTTAAACTCTCTTGGGATGACCATCTCACCAAAAGCAACTTTAGCGGCCCGTCTTTTTACATCGATTCCGAATACCTCGCCAAAGGATTCGCCTACGAAATTCCTAGGAGAACGATTTCTGTCCCACTTGATTTGGAACTTAGCAGCAAGACCGACCTCCAAAATGGCGCGGTTCGCTTCAATGGATCGAACACCGCTCTTTTCGTCCCTTCGAATCGCTTTACCCTAAAGGAAGAATTCACCCTTGAATGCCGCTTCAAGGCCGAAAACTTTGCGGGGCGAACCGGGCTTGTCACGAAGACTGAAAATTCTGGTTACGGAATCTTTATCAGTGACGGGAGACCCGACTTCTCGGTAAATCTCGATGGTAAATATCTCAGTGCCACCGCATCATCCTCTCTGCTGAAAACCGACCAATGGCATACACTCGCGGGAATTTATGATGGCAGGGAGGCCCGCCTCTACCTCGACGGAAAACTTATCGCCTCAGCCCTAGGAACTGGAAAACTCAAGGACAACAGGCTCCCGCTAATGATTGGCGCAGACGTCAACCATCAGGGCAAACCCACTTCTTTTTTTAAGGGCTTGATCGATTACGTTTCCCTCACCCCAAAAGCTCTTTACTCAGATGAGACCTCTGCTGCGAACGGAAACCGAAAAGCAGCTATCATTGACCTGCAACTCAATGAAACTATCGGCCCCTGGCATCCCGACGCATCGGGATCAAAGGCACATGCAATAGCAATCGGTGGGGTCAAGGTTGAAACTATTAAGTAGCCTGAGTATGTTTTTCTACTTTCTAATTATTCAACTCGTAACATGCGCGGCTATGACCGGTATTATCTGGATGGTTCAGATCGCAATTTATCCGCTCTTTGGACGGTTGAAGGGGGCGACATTTGATGACTATCACGCGCACTACATGAAGCGAGTGACTTATGTCATAGCTCCCCTCATGCTCATTGAAGTGGTATGTTGCGCTGCGTGTCTTTACCTCGGCGATTGGCAGGTAATGGCGCCCTCTAGCCTTCTTCTCGCAGCCGTCTGGGCTTCAACCGCATTCATCCAAGTCCCCCAGCATGCAAAACTCACCCCAGAAATAGTCCGATCCCTAGTTTACACCAATTGGATACGAAGCATCGCGTGGACCGCGAGGACCGGCCTACTAGCTTGGCTAGCAGTCGCATGAATTCTAAAAGTTCTCATTGATCAGCCTTTTGTTCACTCATCTTCTAGGAAAACGGATTGCCAAGCGGCAATCTGAAGCCAAGGTTTTGTTTTCCAATGTCTGACTTTCTTGTGATCGGTTCCGGTATCGCCGGGCTTTCCTTTGCTATCAAAGCTGCCGACTTCGGCACCGTGACTGTCATCACCAAAGGCAAAGTTCTTGAATCTAACACCGCGTGGGCTCAGGGCGGTATCTCAGCAGTCCTTCCGGAAGGACTACGCGATCCCGATGACAACTGTGAAAAGCACATCGCAGATACCCTTGAAGCAGGTGCCGGACTTTGCAACGAGGAAGCCGTCCGTACGATCGTGGAGGAAGGGAGCGAGACCATCGATGAATTGGTGGCATGGGGTACTAATTTTGATAAAAATAATAACGATCCAAATCGTTATTCGCTTGGCAAAGAAGGTGGTCACTCTGAACGCCGAGTCCTTCACGCTAAAGATACGACTGGCCGCGAGATTGCCACTTCCCTTGTCGAAACTGCAAGACGGCACCCTCAAATTACACTGCTCGAGAATCACTATGCTATTGACCTCATTACCACTGGAAAACTCGGCGTCGTCACCGACAACCGAGTTCTAGGGGCTTACGTTCTCGAGATCAAATCCGGAGATGTCAAAGTCATGGAGTCGCCCCGAGTCATCGTCGCCACGGGCGGATGTGGGAAATCATATTTATACACCACTAATCCAGATTCAGCGACAGGTGATGGCCTAGCTATGTGTTGGAGAGCCGGAGCCTCGGTCTCAAATATGGAGTTCGTGCAATTTCACCCCACCTGCTTTTACAACCCTGCCGCCACTGGCCCAGAAGCCCGCTCCTTTTTAGTCTCAGAAGCCGTTCGAGGCGAAGGCGCCTTACTGATTAATGGTCAAGGACACCAATTCGTTAATGACCATGACCCGCGTGGATCGCTCGCAGCTCGTGACATCGTAGCCCGCGCCATCGACACCGAAATCAAACGCACCGGCGCGCCCTGTGTCTTTCTTGATGTTGCTCCACTCGGCGAAACCTTCACCGAGCGTTTTCCTTTCATCCACGAAACTCTCCTTTCCTTTGGTCACGATGCACTTAAGAAGCCCATTCCGGTCGTGCCCGCCGCTCATTATCAATGCGGAGGAGTGGAAACCGACCTTTTTGGGAAAACCTCGGTGCGCGGGCTATACGCTATCGGAGAAGTTGCTAGCACCGGACTTCACGGCGCAAATCGACTTGCCTCAAACAGCCTTCTTGAAGGCAACGTTCTTGCCAGACGTGCTCTCGGTGAAATCATGCGTCTTTACCCTCCGTCCAAAGAAGTCCCGACAGCACCCGCAATCCCAATATGGGAAACCGGCAATGCAGCCCCACCCGATGAATTGGTAAACATTTACCACGCTTGGGATGAACTTCGTCGAACTATGCAGGATTACGTCTCCATCGTGAGAACCGATAATCGCCTGCGTCGTGCTGCCTACCGCCTCCAAAACCTTCGTCGTGAGGTCAAGGAATTCTACTGGGGTTACACTCTTACCCCCGACATCCTCGAGCTGAGAAACCTTGTAGCGACGGCATCCCTGATCGTCGACTCAGCCCTTCTCAGAAAAGAGTCACGCGGATCTCACCATACTCTAGACTATCCACACCGTGAACAAAGATTCGATCAAGACACAGTCTTGCGTAGATTCTAATTCATCTTTCGAAGCTAAATCTTTCGGATTAGCAACACCACATCCTCTCAAGTTAAGGGAGTGAGAGGTATCTATTGGGACAAACAAGGATTCGCATGTCGCGTCAGAGGACAGTCTACCTCTTACACAGGCCCACTGCCTAAAGCTGATATTCTCCGTCCTCGTCCGTGCCATACCAACCAAGCTCCCGAAATGCTGTGACGATCGGAATCTCAAGATGATCATCTTCGCCTTCCGCAAACTCAATAGTTGCAGAGCGAGTCATGCCACGCTCGGAAGCAATACTGATGACAGTTTTATTGGGCGGAAGATTGATCCAGTCCCCCCAGTCCTTTTTATCATGCTTTGGTTCGAGCCCCTGATCATGAAGTGACGATACGACTTGCTTGATAGATGAGGCTTTTTTGGCTTCGGGAATATGTAGAATAGTTTCCATTACGAGTGTGCTTCGCACAGCATCACCGATCAAAGTGGCTTGCGGCAAGAGCGAAAGACTCTAACTTAAACTTTTATCCAGGAACCAGACTTGTGACTCTCCCATGACTTGGCCGCAAGATCGACGCCTTTTGCTCCCTCTCGAAGAGTCCAAGGGAACGGCTCATCTCGTGCAATGTGCTTCAGGAAGAGCTCCCACTGAACTTTAAAAGCGTTTTCACAAGGCCCCGCATCAACGATATCCCAATTAGCATAATAATCGATCGGGCTATCCACATCAGGGTTCCAGACTGGACGAGGCGTATTATCGAGGCTCTGAGCCCAGCACTTACGAAGCCCGACAATTGCACTCCCTTTAGTTCCATCGACCTGCATGGTTAGCAGATCATCGCGGCGGACCCGGACATCCCAAGATGAGTTGAATTGACAGACCACCCCAGTCTTGGTCTTAAATAAAGCATAAGCCGCATCATCAGCCGTACATTGATAGGGATTTCCATCCTCTCCAATCCGCTCAGGCAAGTGAGTGGCGGCATGGGTAAACACCTCGGAAATTTCACCGAAAAGATTATCGATGACATAGCGCCAGTGGCAATGCATATCGATAATGATCCCTCCACCATCTTCCTGACGGTAATTCCAACTTGGACGTTGGGACGCCTGATTTGCATCGTGGCCGGAAAAAACCCAATACCCAAACTCGCCTCGCACCGAAAGGATTTCTCCAAAAAAACCTTCATCGCGCAATTTTAAAAAAGCCTGAATCCCAGGCAACCAAAGCTTGTCCTGCACAGTTCCATTTTTCACTCCAGCCGCCTCTGCGATCTCGGCAATACGGAACGCTTCAGAAGGATCAACCGCCGTCGGTTTTTCGCAGTAGATATGTTTTCCGGCTGCGATTGCGCGCTCTAAAAAACCAATACGATAGGGAGTTCCCGACGCATCGAAGAAAATTGAGTAGGAATCATCCGCAAGGACCGCATCAAGATCCGTAGAATATTTTTTTACTCCATACTCGATTGCAAGTGCCTTCAATTTTTCCTCATTCCGCCCAGTCAAGATCGGCTCGGGCATGAGTCGCATACCATCTCCAAGCTTAACCCCACCCTGCTCTCGAATTGCTAAAATCGACCGTGCCAAATGTTGATTCGTTCCCATTCTTCCAGTGACGCCATTCATGATGACTCCGATTCTCTCGATATTTTCCGTGCTCATAATAATTGATAAACTTTGTCGTAGGCGTAGAGAATTTCATCAAGAAATTCCCCTTGATCGCACTCCCACCATTTGGATGAAAAAATCTCCACTTCGCGAAATCCTTCAAACCCTACATCCCTCATCATCTCATCAATTCCATGAAGATCACAACATCCTTCCCCCATGATCCCACGATCTAAAAGCAGGTGACTCTGATCAGGTTTAAAATCACAAATATGATACGCGTCCAGCCAACCATTTTTGGCACATCGTTGAATTTGCTCGGCGAGATCAAGCTCCCACCAAACATGATAAACATCTAGGGCTATCCCCACATTATGATGATTAACCTCTTCACAAAGGTCATTCGCTACTCGGAGCGATGCAATCGCCGAGCGATCACCAGCATAAACAGGATGAAGTGGCTCAATCAAAAGTCTTACCCCATGAGACGCTGCCTCATCGGCAAGCGTCCCAATCGCGTCGCGAATTTGCTCATAATTTTCCCGCGGACTTTGCCCAACCGTAGCTCCACAAACCAAAACTAATGAAGGAAGCCCCAAGATTTCCGCCTCACGAATCAACTGACGGTTTTCTTCAAGCGCGTCCCTCCTCTCCCTCTCCGTCTTCCCAGTAAAAAACCCTCCTCGGACATATGAAATTCCACGTAATCCTGCATCGCGCACCTGGCGCGCGACCGAACAAAGATCCTCACCCTCAACCGTCTCACGCCAAATCGAAATCCCACCAATACCACGCCTCGCATATCCCTCGATACACTCATCAATCGACCACGGCTTAGTCGTAAAAGTGTGAACGGCAAGATCTTGATAATTCATCGCTTAAGTAGTTTCTCCAATAAATAATCCCCCCTTAATCAAAAGAGTATTCATGCTCTTCTCGCGCTGCACGATCTCAGACTGAAGAGACCGTCCAACCTCTCTGGACAATTCAAAAACAGAAAGATTCACCGAAGTCAGTTTAGGATGAGATATTTCGTGAATAGGGCCACAATCACAACCAGTCACCCTCACATCATCGGGAATTTTTAACCCGAGTGATCTTAATTGCTGGATGAGGATGATTCCTACAACATCATTAAATCCCACGAAGGTTCTCACCCCTCGATCATAGAGTGCCTTCACATGATCGGTAGTAATTTCGCTGGGACTCTCGACCTTCGACTGATCAGCTGACGGATCAAAATCGATTCCATGTTCCAAACATCCTTCTGAGAATCCGTTTAATCGGGCACGGGTGAGATCACCAAAGCCCCCATAGTAAATATAGCAGCAGTCGCCACTCACATCTCGTTCGGCAAGATGACCAGCAAGTTGTTTCATGGCATCCTGATGATCACTGATCACGTGCCTTACTCCACGCACCATGCGGTTCAGAACTACACAGGGCGCTCCGCGCTCCTTAATCTGGCTCAAAACCCGACCTGAGGGACGGTGAAATGCGAAAACAAACCCATCCACCTCTCCTCCTTTTTTATGGGGAAAGGGCTGATATTTATCCGAAGATGTTTCGACAATTAGATTAGCGACCGATGGAAGGAGGCCTTCGCGAAGCCCCTCAGTCAAAGTCATGAAATTGTAGAATAATTGCGTACTCCGTTCCTTAGCCGGAGGCAAAACAAGCTTGATGGTAAGAATCGATCTCTCGGCGTGTCGCTTCTGAGAACGTCTGACGTAGCCGAGTTCTTTTGCGATGGACTCAACATGTAAGCGAACATCCTCCCCAATTAACATCGATCCACCAATCGCGCGAGAAACTGTCGCTTTTGAAACGCCTGCCTTCTCGGCCACCTTAGCCATTGTCACTTTTCCAACCGCTCCACTCATTTTAAAAGTAGCCTAATCGCTTGGCGCAATCTTTCATAATGTCGACCTCCCAATCCGGTCGGCGGGGACAGAGCTTGTGAGGTTCGCTCGTTGGGATACGCCCGAGAAGATGTTGAAAAACGGCGCAGCTGTGTTTGTAAGCTGGAACAAAGTCCCGGAATCCCACGTTTCCCAGATATTGAAGGGCGTCATTTAATTCGAAATAGTCCGCATCATTGTTGCTCCATAACCTGTCCCGCTCGGCAAATTTCTCTGGGCAAAACGCAGCAAGGCCAAGGAGATAATCAGAGCCGTATTCGATCATATCAATCCCAAGATCATTTCCTGTGTATATTCGAAAATCGGGCCTTACTTCATCCCGTAAAGCAAGGCGCTTCAGCTCTTCATCTCGGCTAAGTGAGGAATGCTTGATTCCCTTCAGGGCGGGGATACCCATCAATCCGCGAATTACTTCCTCACTGTAAATCATTCCATTAGGCGCAAACATCTGGCCTAACTCAAAACCAAGCACCGACTCATAGGGTTCGCAAACTTTGGTATAAAGCTCGATAATCTCGTCACTCCCCCACTCATGGAAACGTGTCGTCTGAAAAAGAATAGGTGTCCCCCCACGCTCAGCAATCGCATCAGCTCCCCTGCGATAAAGATCGACCAAGCCACCCTCCAGACCTTCTACGAATACCCCAGCTACGAAAGGTCGATGGTCACCAAGCGCCTCACGTGTCCAATCTAAAACCTTCGCACGTTCGTCATTTGAAAGATAATTGGCATAACCTGTATCCATATTCACGGCACATTTTAATCCCGCCTCTTCCGTTCGCTGTATCGCAGTCTGAAACGCATCCCGCGCTATGGAACCATCTTCTTCAAAAGGAAGGAGACACGCAGCCATCCCCTCAGGCTTTCGCCCCAATGTTCGCATCAGCAACCGATCCTCTAGCTTCATGGTGGCGAGAATTAGTTGCACGCAACAACTTCGCAAGACTTAATTCAACGAATCTACCTGAACCCTGAGGCGCATGAATGTTTTCTCGGAGTCTGAAACAAGCGTATCACCAAAGACCCTCAGAACTACTGTCCCATCACCATTATCAATTGGCGCCTCAACTAGCCCTGTCTGTTGGGCCCACTCAACCAAATCGCTACCTGCCTCAACAGTCACCACCAAGTCAATCGCATTAGCCTGCGTCCGATACGTCATAATTTGTCGGTCAACACCCTCGATCTCCTGAATCGAAACTTTATAGGCTAAGTGCTCATCTGCGATGAAAGGGTCTAATCCCAGCGCATATTCGAAGAGATTACTAAGCGAATCTCCATCTAGATCAGCGCCAACGCCAGAAACCAGAGGATCAGCCAATTGCGCATCAGTGAAATTTTGATATTTCCAACCTTGGTAAGTGAGTCCGGATGCAACCGAATCAGCCCCAGGATTCCCACCAACCTCCTGGCTCACGCCCCATTTCCGGACTAAGTCAAAATCCTTAAAAGAAGTCTCTGAAGGATCCCGAACAATCCGCGAATACCCCTGATCATCCGCCATCGGAAACCAACCACCCTCATAGGAAAATTCGAGGATATTCTCTCCAACCGAATCAATAATCTGAATTTTTTCTCCACCATTGTTAAGGCTTCCTGAAAATTCTCCCGCCACCGGCAAACCTGATCCAAACCGTAAATCAAAAGCCACTCGGTTGGCTACAACCAAGAGCCGCTTACCTTTCAATAGGTCAATCCCGGCACCAAAAGTCAGCGTGACACCATCAACAAACTGAACCCCGCTCATCCTTAAAGTTTCTGATCCGGTGTTAATCAACTCAATAAACTCAAAATCTGAGGCCGCTAAATTTGGAATTATCGCTAACTCCGCAGCAGTCGGTTCCTTTGGGGCATACAAAATTTCCGCCACTCTAAGAGCCGTTTGAGCTGGCGTCGGATACCCGGGGAAAGTCAAAGTGTCGATGATCGTTCCCATCTCGTCACTCAGAGTAATAGCCTCCCCACGAGCTGAGAGTTGGCCTTGGTAACCACTGATAAGGTACCTTTTTTCGTTAGCTTTGGGACTGACTAGACGCGCTCGAAAGCCAACTGCTTTCCGACCAACATGAAGGGTGCCATTCTTAGGAATCACCACTCCTGCTGGAAGAATCATAGAAATACCGCCCGCAAGCTCCCAACCTGAACAATCAACCGAAAAATTGTTTGGATTATTTAGAGCAAAATACTCCCCACTTTGATCAGCTGAAGCTCCGGAGCTTGCCGGATTAAAATCGACCATCCCAATATTGATCAATGGCGCAGCTGGTTGTCTTCCAGGCAATTCCCCCAGCCCATAAAGCTGGGTCCTTTTAGTCGGGATATATTCGTTGAGAATCCGATCAGCAGCTGGACGCATCGCGTTTCTATTCCCCCAAGAACCCCACTTTTGGTAATCGAGATCGGCATCATCTCTTCCTGATCCTGGAGAACTCTTATTTGGATCAATCAAAGCTACCAATTCGTTGACTCGAGTCGCCAGATAGTCCACCGGAGCCACCGGCGAACCATACATTTGATCCATCAGGGTTCGCACCCTGCGCCGGAACATTCCGTTCAAAACAGAATCATCAAAAACCAATTTCTTCATCCGATTCGATGGCCCAGCACGAAGATTATTATTCCCAAAAACATCATCAAAGTAAGCTGGACCACTCCGCCAATTCCGTCCTAAGCACAGATCAATATCCCACACTAAAGGCCGCCATTCCCCTGTCTTATTCGTATCTCGATAAACGTAATAATTCTTATGTCCGTGATCTCGATTATTGGTCATGTCCAGTGCCGCTAGGTAATTGATCAAGCCTGGAATATGCATGTGATCATAACCATATCGAAGCCTCGCCTCACCACTCAATCCAAGGCCAGAAACAAGCGCGGATAAATCTGAATTATTCTCATCCTTACGAGTCTTCTTGTTCACCCCGCTATTTGAGGAATCAAGCCGATTATACATCTTATAGAGAGCTCCCTCGCCATCAAGATTGACCCTCTCCAAATAACGGTCATCGCCATCCTCTACGAGATCTGCCGTACTGAAAAATTGTCCGTTCTGCTGAACTCGAACCGGAAACGAATAGTGGGCCGGATGTCCAGCCATACGCATGATTTCATATCCAAGTGTATTGCGAGTCTTTGATTTATCCGCCCAATTAGTAATTAGGTTTATATCCTTGGCACGCTTTCCTCCATCGTAGGGCAGAAAGCGATCTCCCTTATTAAAGTCAAAATCGAAACTCTTCTTCGGAAAACTACCAGTCGATTGTCCGTGTTTGTCAGCCTGAATGTTATCGTAAAACTCGCCCCGATAATAAATCGAACCCCGTGATCCGCTATCTCTTTCAGCACCTGAGGGACTCGCGGTGAACCAATGGAGGACCGGCAAATTGGAACTCACGACCGATGAGTCCTCAGCAATCGTTCCAAAGTATTGTGGGGAATCCCGAAATTCAGGGTAGGGAGGAGCGACCGTATCGGAGTTTTTAGAATCCGTTGCCGTCACCTTCCAGCGCAGCATCTGACCAGGCAAAAGATCATTTACAGGAATGAGCGCCGTATAAATTCCATCACTCGCCAAAGTATCGGAGCCAGTGCCATCGTCAACCATCGAGAGATTTACTTCAGAATCATACATAATTCGCCAGGACAGCGTAACTGAGGCAATAGGATTAAGCGTCCCGACGATCTCACTCTCGATGACCAACCCACCTGCTGCCGGATCGATTGGAGCTAAATCATCAGCCACCATCCGAATAATCGGGCCCAGTTCTGATTCACCCACCGAATTTGCCTCATCAGGTGTTGGCCTTGAAAAATAAGCTTCCTCCAAGGAACCAGTGACACGAGAGCTCAGGAGCTCAGCGCCAAAAAGGGCATCCGAACTGCTGAGACTCCGGTTTAGCCCATGGATACAGAGGACATTTTCTCCCACATTCAATAGCGTCGTGTTAATCACAAAGTCCTCACCAGCCAAAGCATCGGAATCACTATTTGAGGCCGTCGCAGATGATGCGTAATCCAAGACACTCGAGGAGGGGCTATTGGACTCAGCCACAGAATCGGGATTACCATTCAAGTAGGCCACAAATCCATCATCGTAATTTATCCTTAAAACCAGATTGGAAAAAGCGCTCGGATCCTCCACCCGAAAAGGGATTCTTATATAAACAGTCGTCTTCTTCGTATAAAGCTCCTCGCGGAGGTCGGTTGCAATAACATCATAATATTGGTCATTATTCGTTTGTCCAAAACCGTGAGGAGTTGCTCCAGAGATCCATAATGAATCATCAAAATTTGTTCCAATCCAAGAAGCCAAATTCGCACCATCCTGAACATCATAATCACTGTTGGATGGCACTAAATAAGTTGCATCGGACCCTAAGGGAGCCAAGGTTTCAGTTAAAACCTGCTGCTTGAGACCATATGAAACATTCGTCACTTGGATTGGATAAGCTAGACCATAATCTTGCTCCACCGTCACGCCATCCGGCCGAATGATTCCCAGATATTCTCCGGAAGTTGAAAGCTTGAAATTGGTATGAAGCTCAGCGCCTGAAACCTTGCGGTTTTTATCCGAAGCAAAAACCACAAGGCTTTGCGACGGCCCCAATACCAATTCAGGAAAAGCCCACTTGGCAAGATCGTTGCGATCGTCGGTGAGATGCCAGCCTGCAAGATCAACAGTTGAATTACCCGGATTGTAAATCTCTATCCAATCCTCGTCATCACCATCCTCGTCACGCAACCCTGACTGATTTGACGCCATAAACTCCGAAATGACGAGCATCTGCGACTTCGCTACCGGAGTGCCCAACAGAAAACAGAAGACCAAAGACCAGTATCTAAACTTCGTGAAAACTCTAAAATTCTCTCCAAGCATTTTCTGGGAAACCCTGCCAAATGGACGATCCGCCCACCTGTTATAAACTGAGTGTTCAATCATCTATAATCGTCGCAAATTTCATTACACAGCGCAAATTACTAGTTAGTCGTTAAAGGAGCGGGCTCTAGAGAAAGTCATACTACTAGTAAAATTTTCAAGATTGTTCTCCTTAGTGAATCTGGTTTCATCAGCTATCCCATCGGATACCTAATTTTATTGCTCACTTCGTCGATCAAGGTAAGGGTTTTTTCGTCCAATTGCAAACCCGCCGCTTTGAGAATGGGATCCATCTGCGCAGCCGCACGCACACCCACAATCGTTGCCGCCACAAAATCATGCTGTTTGCTCCAAGCTGTCGCTAGGGTCGTCACATCGAGATCGAGCTCCTTTGCGATTTCGCCAAAACGCTTCGTCGAGGCAATTGTCCGATCGTTCACAAAACGCGTCGCCATGGCCCGTTGACGCGCTCCCCCAGTTGTTAGGTATTCGGAAAAGCGCGCGCCATCGGGAACCCCCTCGTTATATTTCCCCGTCAAAACTCCACCAGCTAATGGGCTATAAGGCAAAAGGCTCACATTTTCTCTCCGCAAACATTCAGCTAACTCATGCTCGTCCCGACGGTTGTTCAGTGAAAAATTATTTTGTATCGTATCAATGCGAGTCATCCCTCCCAGATCACTTGTCCACAGGCTCTTCATGACTCCATAAGAATCATCGTTACTCAGCCCAATTGCTCGCACCTTCCCCTCTTTTACGAATTCATCAAGGACCTCGAGAGTATCCGCCGCCCTCATCCCATGATCTGGCCAGTGAATCTGATATAGATCAAGGTAGTCCGTCCCCAGACGGCTCAAACTTCCCTCTAAAGCTTTTCGCAAATGAACACGATCGAGAGCCGCTTTCCCATGACGAATCGGCGGACAAAACCAGCCATGAGCCGCTCCCGCCACTTTTGTCGCCAAAATCACCGACTCACGAGGCTTCGACTTCAACCATTCCCCCATCCATTTTTCGCTTAGACCAGCCAACTCCGCCGTTGGAGGCACAGGATAGACTTCCGCGGTATCAAAAAAGTCGATTCCAGATTCAATAGATTCATCCATAATCCGGAAACTCTCTTCCTTGTCAGCCTGCGTTCCGAAAGTCATGGTCCCCATGCAAATTTCACTGACTACAATTCCGCTTGTTCCTAGTCGCCTTTTTTCCATACCCCCAATTCTCCTCAGACCCTTCTAACAGGCAAGCGACTTCGCTTTTAACCTCCAATTTTCAATCGTATTTTCAAGATCATCATCTTACGCATCTCCGTTAGGAGCCATCGCAGGCAACTCTGGTCTTATAGACCAGTGGACTGCCACCACCAATTGCCTGAACCACTCCTCTGGCTTTTTCAAACGAGTCTGACTTTCATGGTCACCATATTTGGACCTCCGGCAATTTTGGTAACATCGGAGCGAACTACACTAACAGCCCTCAGCTTCTGAGTTAAGAAACGTCATTTCCGGAGCATCATCTCTCGGGCTATTTTTTCGGGACCTCGTTCACGGTATAGTAGGCATGACGGTGAAGTAATTCATCTCCGTCACTTGAACGCAAGGCCCCAAGGTCGAATTCGTGGACATGTCCCTTTTTTAGAGCTTCTAATTCAATAACCACAGACATCCCATCGTTTGCCACTTTTGCTGATTTCACCCCTGGCTCG
>ERZ1048686.1220-NODE-1220-length-20628-cov-18.213192_pt1 | contig 20628 bp, 23 predicted proteins | sample MGYA00383099_ERZ1048686 | MGnify/ENA primary metagenome ERZ1048686 (study PRJEB29581, sample SAMEA5548369) | metagenome | biome: marine; feature: coastal; material: water | depth 25 m | study: Short-term variability in the microbial, nano- and picoplankton... | reverse complement strand
TATCACTAAAAAATGGAGAAATAATGATGATTAGAATACCCACCCACCGAGCACCAACCCATCCAGGTAAGATGTTATTGGAAGAATTTTTAAAGCCAATGAACATTCCACAAACCGAGTTAGCCATTATGCTACAGGTGCCTTATCAAAGAGTGAATGAGATTATTAATGGCAAAAGAGGCATCACACCTTCAACTGCCTTAAGACTAGCCAAAGTGTTTGGCACCTCTGAAGATTTTTGGCTAAATTTACAATTACGTTCTGATTTGTATCGAGCCAAAGAAAAAGAGAGCGATATACTAGATTTGATCGTGCCTTGTAATTTTGATAAGGCTAATAAATTACAAGCATCGCCTAATTAACACTGACACCTTTATGTTTTCATCTGCTTAGCAAAATTCTAAAAATCGATGCATTAAATACAATGCAAAAATACCTCGGCATCTATCAGGTTCCGGGGTATTTTTTTGTTTAAAATAAAGAACAATTTTTTGCATTCAGGAGGTATTATGGTATTTGATAACGAAACCATTCGAACACTTATTTTGGCGTTTTCAACAATTGTTACCACTGGACTAGTTTCATTCTTTGGGTATTTAACAATTACCAGAAAAGAAAAAATTGAGAAATATAAAACAGAATTAAGAAGCGCTTATATTCAATTTGGAAAGTTATATTTAGTAGAGCAAGAACTTTTAGAAAGGCTTGCAACTGATAGCAATAGTCCCACTAAATTAAAAAGAGATATTCGTGCAGAAGTTATTGGTAACTCTGAAGAAAAAATAGTATTAACCTATAATAGCGTTAAATTAAAATTGACACAATTATGATATTCTATCAAGAGTGAGTTTTCTTTAAAGTAGTTGATATTAATAAGAATTGGCGCATCGCCTTCAAATTTATAGAGGGCGATGCTTATATTGTAAATTACGAGGACTACCACTAATGAATATGCACAACCCGCCCCATCCTGGAGAATTTATCAAAGAAGTTTATCTTGATGCTTTGGAAAATATTAGCGTAAGAACCGTGGCAGAAAAATTACATGTAGCGCCCTCTACTTTTAATCGTCTTATTCAAGGTCAGAGCAATATCAGCCCTGAAATGGCATTACGTTTGTCTAAAACTTTGGGTCGCTCGCCTGAGAGTTGGCTATCGATGCAAGATCAATACAATCTTCACCACGCCAAACAGAGTTTTAATTTTGATAAAGTTGAAAAATTACAAACAGCATTTAATTAACACTGACACCTTTATTTTCCTGACACCTTTATTTTTTTTCGCCTATTATTTTTTTGATATAGCTTCAAGTTTTAAATATTGTCCCAATGTACAATGTTCAACGTAAAAGCAATAAAAAACAGACGGCTTTAATTTTATATGATTCAGTTTAAAAAAAAGACGACATGTAAGTTGTGTGATAGAAAGAAGAAACTACAAAAATCACATATAATTCCTGAATTTGTTTACCGCTCTTTGTATGATGAAAAACACAAGTTTCACGTTTTATCAAAATCAGGCAAGTTGCCGCCCAAGCAAAAAGGAATATATGAAAAACTACTTTGCGTAGAGTGTGAGCAACAGTTATCTGTATATGAAAAGTATGCACGAGAAATGCTTATAGGGGGCGAGCAAATCTCATATAGGCAACATGGAAAATTGATATGTTTATTTGGCTTGGATTACCATAAGTTCAAATTATTTATGTTATCTATTTTATGGCGTAGTTCAATTTCTGAAGATAAGTTTTTCTCTCATGTGCAACTTGGGAAATATCACGAAAACAAAATAAAGCAATTAATTAAAAATGATAATCCAGGCGATTCTTTTGATTATCCATGTGTTATTTTTGGACTAAGTGATGAAGAAAAAACTCATTCAAGTGTAATTGTTCAGCCTATACGCTCCCGTATTCAAGGGCATATTGTATATCGTTTCGTTTTTTCAAGGTTTGTTTGGGTTTACTATGTTTCATCGCATCAATTACCTCCTTCACTTTCTGATGTTGTAATCGGCGAAAATGGCAATATGTCTATAACCCTTAAGTCATTTAATAATCTTGCAGAGGTGGAACAAATATTAGGGAGACTAGAAAAGTTTCCTTCTTTAATAAACTAATAAAATTTGGTGTTTTATTTTAAGTGATATGATCACTTGAGGATTTGTTTTTATAGTTGGCGTCTTGTCGAGTAGATTCGCGTTTAGAGCGTGGGATTTTTTCTTGTTTGCGCTTGGCTTGTTCTTCTTTAGAGATGATTTTGTCCACAGACACTAGGTCATCTACGCTTTGGGCGATTTTTTTGAAGGCTTTGGGGGCTTGGATTTCCACCATTTGTTGCACAATCCAGTTTGAATCAACATCGGTCATGGCGCGTTTGATTTTTTCGCCGAAGTATCTTAAAAAGCGGTAGTCGGGTTCGTTGCCGACAAAGTCGTATTCGCTGTAGTCTTGTGAGCGTTGGTTGTAGGTGTTGATAAAGGCTTTCCAGTGGTTGCCTTCGCCGATGCGTTCGGTTTTGTTTTCTTGGTAATAAAAAGCAGATTGTTTGGCGAGTTTGTGGATGAGTTCTTGGCGTTGTTCGGTGCTCAGGGTTTTGAATACTAGGCGATCAATGGATTGAATCAAAAAGCATAGGTATTCAGTGATAACGTTAAAGACTTGTTCTTTCTCAATAACAAAGCCTTCGTTGATTAAATCCTCAAGGTGATTTTTGGTAATGCGCCAGCAAATAAATGCCATTGCGCCACCAATGTCTTCAATGGTTTTAACTTGGGTTTTGTGCCATTTGCTTTTTACACGCATGCTCGCAGTATACCAACTAAACGGTTTTTAAAAGAGGCAAATATACGCCTTTAGTTGGGGGTTTTACTCGCAGTTGTAGTTTCTGAACGAGCCTAGGTCGTTAACATTCTCAAAGCCCATTTGCTCTAAGTAATTTTTGGCAGTTGAGGAGCGTGCACCGGTGACACAATATAGCACCACTGCCTTGTCTTGGTTAAGAATATTTCTGGCATTCATGATGGCTTGCAAAGGCAAATTGATTGCATTTGGCAATGCGCCTTGGGCAAATTCAGAACTTGAGCGCACGTCAACCAATTGAGCGCCTTCACTTAATAGTTTGCAAGCATCTTTACCTGAAAAAGCATTGAACATAGTATAATCCCCTAAATGTTTGAAAGTGAGTGCGCCTTGTTTATGGGGCACCCAACCTATATAAGGGCATTATTATATACTGATGTTAAGTAAAAAGCAATTAAGAAATGATATTAAAGCCGTTGAATCGGCGCTAAAAAGGCGTGATTTTTCTTTTGATGTTGGCGTCCTGTCTGATTTAGAGGACAGACGAAAATCAAACCAAATTGAAACACAGGAGCTGCAAAATCTACGTAACACACAGTCAAAGCTGATTGGTAAAGCAAAAGCAGCAGGTGAAGATATTCAGCCATTATTGGACGGGGTTGCTGATTTGGGTGAGAAACTTGATACCGCAAAAGTTGAGTTACAAGATATTCAGGAAAAAATCGATGACATTGTGATGTCTTTACCAAATATCCCGCACGCATCGGTGCCTGCAGGTAAATCTGAAGATGACAACGTAGAGGTGTCTAAATGGGGCGAGCCAAAGCACTACGATTTTGAAGTTAAAGACCATGTTGATTTGGGTGAGTTGCATGGTTTAGACTTTGAAACAGCGGCTAAGATTTCGGGCAGCAGATTTTCAGTGATGATGGGTGATGTTGCCAGATTGCACAGAGCCCTAACCCAGTTTATGTTGGATCATCACACGCAGAATAATGGCTATACTGAAACTTATGTGCCTTATTTAGTGAATGCGGCGTCATTGACAGGCACAGGTCAATTGCCTAAATTTGAAGCAGATTTGTTTAAAACACATTTGCATGGCGAGGAAGGTGAGGCAAAGCCTTTGTATCTGATTCCTACTGGCGAGGTGCCAATCACCAATATCATGCGTGATACCATGGTTAAAGAAAGCGATTTGCCGATTAAATTTGTGGGACATACCCCAAGTTTTCGCTCTGAGGCAGGGGCTTATGGTCGTGATACGCGCGGCTTAATTCGCCAACATCAGTTTGAAAAAGTAGAAATGGTGCAAATTGTTAAGGCGCAAGATTCTTATCAAGTGTTAGAAGAGCTTACAGGGCATGCAGAAGGCATTTTGCAGGCTTTAGAGTTGCCTTATCGTAAGGTTGTATTATGTGGCGGTGATTTGGGTTTTTCAGCGGCCAAAACTTATGATTTAGAAGTGTGGTTGCCAGGGCAACAGACTTACAGAGAGATTTCTTCTTGTTCTTGTTTTGAAAATTTTCAAGCACGTCGTTTACAACTGAGGTGGAAAAACCCAGAAACCAACAAGCCAGAATTGTTGCATACTTTGAACGGTTCAGGTTTGGCAGTGGGCAGAACTTTGGTTGCAGTCTTAGAAAATTACCAACAGGTCGATGGAAGCATTAAAATACCTGACGTATTGCACAGTTATATGGGCGGTTTAACAATAATGAAGGCAAATCCCTAGAGGCAGAGTCTTCCACTAAAAAGCAAGTGGCAGGAGTTGCCTATTTGCGGTGTTAGAAAATCACCAACAGGGCGATGGAAGTATTAAAATACCCACTGTTTTACAAAAGTATATGGGTGAAACAACAATTATGACACGGAGAAAACAATGAACGTATTAGATTTAATTATAGCGCCAGCATTTGCTGAAGGTGGAGTATCAGAGGCTGCAGGTGCATTAGGAGGCTTGCCATTTTTAATTATCATGTTTGTGGTGATGTATTTTTTACTCATCAGACCACAACAAAAACGCGCCAAAGAGCACAAAGCGTTATTGGGTGCATTAAAAGCAGGGGATGAAGTCGTGACCAATGGCGGTGTGGTTGGCACAGTAAAATCGGTTGATGAATCATTTGCCATGGTTGAGATTGCTAGTGGCACAGTTGTCAAAGTGCAAAAACAAGGCATTAATCAAAAACTACCAAAAGGCAGCGCTAAAGCTTAAAGGCAGTCTAATATGAACCAATACTCTGGCTTGAAGAACGCACTCATTGCGTTCTTCTTATTCCTTTCTGCTTTATACGCCTTGCCAAATATTTTTGGTTCGGATTTGGCAGTACAGGTTTCAAGTGCCGGCGATAAAGTTATTGCTGAGGCTGATTTAAACAAAATCACCAATACTTTAAAAACGCAAGGGATTGGTTATAAATCAGCCGCCTTATCAAACCGTCGTATCTTGGTGCGCTTTGATGATAATGCTACCCAACTGTCTGCCAAAGAACTTTTAAAAACTTCTTTAGGTCGTAACTATGTGGTGGCACTTAATCTTGCCCCTTCGGTGCCTGTTTGGTTGTCTGATTTAGGCGGTAAAGCCATGTCATTGGGCTTGGATTTGCGTGGTGGTGTGCACTTTTTGCTAGAAGTTGATATGCGTGCGGTCATGACCATGTCAATCGATAAGTATTACAATGAGTTACGCACGCTCTTGCGTGCTGAACGTTTATACAAGAGCATTAAAAAAGCAGAGGACAGCATTGTTGTTCGCCTGAAGACGGCTGATTCTAAAGCTAAGGTTTTAAAAATCATCAAAGCAGAATTGAGCGATTTGGTGTTGCTAGAAACCAACACTCAAAACGATTTAGAGATTCATCTTGCCATTAGTGCCAATGCACAAAAAGAAGCGAAAAGAAGTGCACTCAAACAAAATATTACAACGCTCAGAAATCGTGTGAATGAGCTGGGTGTGGCAGAGCCGATTATTCAACAGCAAGGTTTAGAGCGTATTGTGGTACAGCTACCAGGGGTGCAAGACACCGCAAGGGCGAAAGAGATTTTAGGTGCGGTGGCAACGCTTGAATTTAGGCTGGTAGATGAAAAGAACGATGTGCAAACTGCGATTCAGTCTGGTAGAACACCGATTGGCTCTAAGTTATATTACTTTAAAGACGGTCGCCCACTATTGTTAAAAACCCGTGTGATTGCAACCGGTGAAAATATTACGGGCGCCGCTTCAGGTGTTGAGCAAGACAATGGCACACCAATGGTTAACATTACCCTAGATAATGCGGGTGGTCGTGCAATGTTAGACACAACTAAGAAATACCTACACCATCGTATGGCGGTGGTGTTTATTGAAAACAAGGTGGAAACCATTCGTAAAAATGGCAAGATTAGTAAAAAACGTACCACTACTAAAGACATTATTAATGCTGCGACGATTCAAGGCACCTTCTCATCACGCTTCCAGATTACAGGTATTGACAGCGCTAGAGAGGCACGAAACTTGGCATTACTATTAAGAGCAGGCTCTTTGTCAGCACCCATTGAAATTGTTGAAGAACGCACGATTGGCCCAAGTCTGGGTGCTGATAATATTGAAAAAGGCGTGCTCAGTGTAATTGCCGGATTTATCTTAGTGTTAATATTTATGGCAGTGCGTTACCGTGTGTTCGGCTTGGTGGCAAACGTGGCGCTCACACTCAACTTGGTGATGATTGTGGCAGCACTTTCTTTATTGCAAGCAACACTTACTTTGCCAGGTATCGCAGGTATTGTGTTGACTGTGGGTATGGCCGTTGATGCCAATGTGTTAATCTTTGAGCGTATTAAGGAAGAGTTGGGCACCAATAGCAATATTCAAAAGGCAATTTCTGGTGGTTATGACAAAGCACTTTTGACCATTGCAGATGCCAACATTACCACGCTGATTGCAGCCTTGGTATTGTTTAGTTTTGGTACGGGGCCAATTAAAGGCTTTGCCATTACTTTGTCAATCGGTATTATCACCTCAATGTTTACCGCAATTGTTGTTTCTAGAGCTATTATTAATAAGATTTATGGCGGCAAAAAAGTACAGGAGTTATCAATATGAAGGCATTAAACATCCCTACAATTGACTTTGTTGGCAAGCGTACTTATGCCATTATTGCGTCGGCAATTTTGATAGCAGTTTCTGTATTTTCACTCTCCATGAATGGCTTAAAACTTGGTATCGACTTCACTGGTGGTACTTTGCTTGAAGTCGGGTATAAGCAAAATGTTGACTTGGCTGAGGTTAGAGCCACACTTGACAAGGCGCAATTTAAGAGCGCCAATGTGCAATATTTTGGTTCAACCAAGGAAATCCTAATTCGTCTTGAGCCACAGAGTATTTCTAGCGCAAAACTCAGTTCTAAAATTATTCGTTTGTTGGGCGAGGATGTAGATATTCGTCGTGTGGAATTTGTTGGACCCAAGGTGGGTGAAGAATTAACCAACGATGGTGGCTTGGCAATGTTGTATGCACTAATCGGTATTTTGATTTATGTTGCCTTTCGTTTTGAATACCGTTTTGCTCTGGGCTCTATTTCTGCGCTCTTGCACGATGTTATTATCACCTTGGGTGTTTTCTCATTACTGCAAATAGAGTTTGATTTAACCGTATTGGCAGCGATTTTGGCAGTGATTGGTTATTCACTGAATGACACCATTGTGGTATTTGACCGTATTCGTGAAAACTTCTTATCCACTCGACACGTAGATTCGGACAAGATTATTAACGATGCGCTCAATCAAACCCTTTCCAGAACTTTGATGACCTCAATCACAACGCTCTTGGTATTGCTGGCACTATTCTTTTTAGGTGGCGAAATTATCCACAGTTTTGCCTTTGCCTTATTAATCGGTGTTGTGATTGGTACCTACTCATCTATCTATGTGGCAAGCTCAATGATTTTAGTGCTTGGTATTGCAAAAGAAGATATGTTGCCTTCGGAGAAAGAGGAAAAAGAAATCGACAGCCGCCCTTAACTTCGTCTTTTGTCCTTCTGTGGCGTTGGATTGTAAAAAAATTTCGGTCACATATTGGCTATATACTTCCTCAAATTTTTCACAACCCGACCTCTATAAGAACAAAATACTCGCTAAGAGCGTTAGACTTTATTATTTGTTCTAACGAGTATTTTTTTCTTGCGCAAGGCAGATTTTAAAAATACGCAAAGAGCATATATTTCGATATGTGACTGAGTAATTTTTGAAATCTAACACAGTGCAAGGAAAAAAGACGAAGTTAGAGAAATTTTTCAAAGACCAGGCAAGCGTTAGTCCCACCAAAACCAAAACTGTTCGACATTACTCGATTGAGTGATTTTTCAGTGGTAGTTTGAACGATTGGCATACCTTCTGCGGCCTCATCCAGAGTCTCAATATTGACAGATTCTGCCATAAAATCATTTTGCAGCATCAGTAGCGAGTAGATGGATTCGTTGACACCAGCAGCGCCCAAGGCGTGGCCTGAGAGTGATTTGGTTGAACCAATGTTTGGAATATTATCGCCAAACACTTCTTTGATAGCACCCAGCTCCTTAACATCACCCACAGGTGTTGAAGTGCCATGTGCATTGATATAGTCAATAGGACCGTCCACGCTTGAAATAGCGATTTCCATACAGCGCTTGGCGCCTTCGCCACTTGGGGCAACCATATCGTAACCATCCGAAGTGGCGCCATAGCCGGTGAGTTCTGCAAGAATCGTTGCGCCTCGTGCTTGTGCGTGCTCTAAGGATTCTAATACCAAGGCACCACCACCACCAGAAATCACAAAACCATCTCGGTCTGCATCATAAGCACGGGAAGCCTTTTCAGGGGTTTCGTTATACTTAGAAGATAGTGCACCCATAGCATCAAACAGCATGGTTAACGACCAATCTAATTCTTCACCACCGCCTGCAAACACTACATCTTGTTTACCCAATTGAATTTGCTCCATGGCATTACCAATACAGTGCGCACTGGTTGAGCAGGCAGAGCTAATGGAATAATTAATGCCTTTGATTTTAAAGAGGGTAGAAAGACAGGCAGAGGTTGTAGAACCCATGGTGCGAGGCACGCGGTAAGGGCCGACACGTTTAATGCCTTTTTCTCTTAAAATATCTGCAGCTTCTACAACGTTTTGGTTAGAAGCACCACCAGAGCCCATAATCAATCCAGTTCTGGGGTTGGAAATTTGCGCCTCTTTAAGCCCTGATTGTTTAATCGCTTCATCTAAGGCAATGGCGTTATAAATCGCAGCATCTGCCATAAAGCGTTTCATTTTTCTGTCAATAATTTCACTTGAATCAATCTCAGGTAATTGCCCAGAAACATTTGACCTTAAACCCATTTCAGCATATGTTTCATCAAATTTAATGCCTGATTTGGCAGTTTTTAAAGATTCTAATACTTCGTCACAGTTTGCACCCAAACTAGACACAATCCCCATACCGGTAACAACAACTCTTTGCATTAGAAACTACTTGTATCAGTGAATAAGCCGACTTTTAGGTTGGTGGCTTCATAAATGACTTTGCCATCAACTTCCATGGTAGCATCGCCAATACCCATGTAGAGTTTGCGAGCAATAACGCGTGATAGGCTGATTCTGTACGTGACCTTTTTAGCGCTAGGCAGCACTTGACCAGTGAACTTGATATTGCCAGCACCCAGTGCACGACCACGACCTGGGCCACCTAACCAGCCTAAGTAAAAGCCAATCAGTTGCCACATTGCATCAACACCCAAGCAACCTGGCATGACAGGGTCTTCGTTAAAATGACAATCAAAAAACCACAAATCAGGGTTAATGTCTAATTCTGCAATAATTTCACCCTTGCCGTATTCGCCGCCTTCTTTAGAGATGTGTGTAATACGATCAAGCATAAGCATTGGCGGTTGAGGTAATTGTGCATTACCTAGACCAAACAATTCACCATTGCCGCACTTGATTAAATCTTCGTAAGAAAAAGAATTTTGCATAGTTTATTTTATAGGTTCTTCGCAGAATTATACCATTCAAGTTGTGGTATGTTGGACTTTCCCTATTGCTTGTTGTTGGTTGTTAATGCGCTTGATTGACAGTGTTTTTTTAGACTGTGATAGGCGACATAAATGCACGCTTTTTCACAGACCTTTTTAAATAAGTGAAAGTTTGTTAATTACTCTATTGCAGGCATTGCTTTATATTATTGGCTAAATTTTGCAACAGGTTAAAATACAAGGTATGTCCTGCTTCTAATTGCATGCCTAAAGAGTCTAGAATGCCTGTTTTGGTCGTGCTATTTTTAGCAATCGTATGGATGATTCTGTCAGAGAATTGTGGCTCACTAAAAATACATTGAACTTGGTGGGTGCGCAACTTTTGTTGTATTTCACTAACACGTCTGGGCGATAGTGGTTGGTTGGGCTGAACGGTAATCGAACCGACTGCTTTAAGTCCGTAAGCTTTTTCAAAATACTGGTAAGCATCATGAAAAACAATAAATGGCTTGTCTTTAACTGGCGTTAGTTGCTGTTTTAATTTTTGATCTAAAGTTTTAATACGTGCAAGCAGTTTGCGAGCATTGGACTTGTATATGTTGCGATTTTCTGGGTAGGTTAAACTTAATTCTTTGACAATTGTTTTAACCATTTGAATGGCATTATTGGGATTTAACCAAATGTGCATATTGTATGAACCGTGATTATGGATGTGCTCTTCTTCATTGTTGTGACTTTCTTTCTCCCAATCTTTGCCTTGACGGTACGCTTGTAATTTGATTCTAGATTTTTTTGCGACAGCCACCGTTTTGACCGTTTTTGGCAAAACCTTAAGTGCTGGACTTAGAAACGTTTCAAGATTGTTATCAATGTAAAAAACAACCTTGGCTTGTTGCATTTTCTTCATTTGTGAAGGTTTGAATTGAAACCCATGAGGCGACTCTGCACCTTTGAGTAGCAATGTGGCTTTTCCTGTGTCGCCGATAACACCACTGACTAAAGAATGAAGCGGTTTGATTGTTGTTACAACGCCGTTAGTTTGAAGTGCGTATGCATTTAAGTGCATAAAGATTGATAAAGTGACTAGAATAGGGGTGTTTTTTAAATTGAGCATTTTTTAAGTTTTATTTCTTTAGGATGTGGAAAAATAAATGTTATAATATAACATTATATAAGTCAAGTTTTATTTTTATGATGCATCATTGTCCTGACCACCACCATTGTATCGAGCAGGCGATACAAAAAGCTGAGCTTATTTGTCAAGATCGAAAACTAAGATTTACCGAGTTGCGACGCAATGTCTTAACTTTAATATGGCAAAATCATCAGCCCGCTAAAGCTTACGACATCTTAGATCAACTCAAAGTGCAAGACACTTCAGCCAAACCGCCAACAGTGTACCGTGCTTTAAATTTTCTTTTAGAAAGTGGGCTGATTCATAAATTAAACAGCCTTAATGCTTACGTTGGGTGCTCTCACCCCTTAAAACACAACCAGTGTTATTTTCTAATTTGTGATGATTGTGGTGAAGCCAATGAGTGTTGTAACCATCATTTAGCGGATGCCATTGAGCAAACAACGCAACACAATCAATTTCAAACTCGGCAAACCACTGTGGAAATTGAAGGGAAATGCCAGCAATGCGCGCAAGTTTAACCAATGGATAATTTAATTCAAGCTAAGTCTTTAAATGTGCTTCGTCAAGGGAAGCATATTTTGCAAGATGTTGATGTGACAATTAACACCAATGACTTTGTTACAATTATTGGGCCTAATGGCGCAGGAAAGTCGATGTTATTAAAGTGTTTGATGGGATTTTATAAGCCCGATAGCGGCAAGATTGTTCGTCAAAAAAACCTTAAAATTGGCTATGTGCCTCAGCGTTTAGTGCCTGATCATACTATCCCCATGACTGTTAAACGTTTTTTAACTATTCGGAATTCCGCCAATACTGTTTTACTAAAACAAGTGGCAGAAGAAACAAAAATAGAACATTTGCTCACAAAAGCCTTATCTTCTTTATCTGGTGGAGAATTACAACGTGTGCTTTTGGCAAGAGCCTTACTTAACAATCCAGATCTTTTGGTGTTAGATGAGCCTGCTCAAAACTTAGACATTTCAGGGCAAATTCATTTCTATAAATTATTAGACCGTATTTTTCAAGAAAGGCATCTAAGCATCCTGATGGTTTCACATGATTTGCATATGGTGATGGCTTCCACACAACAAGTTATTTGCTTATTTCACCATGTTTGTTGTTCGGGGGAGCCACAAGTGGTTACTAAAGACCCTGAGTTTGTTTCTTTGTTTGGTGATGACATGGCACATATGATGGCGGTGTATCAACATAGCCATAATCATCAACATACAGATGCCTGTGACCATGTTTGAGCCTTTCTTAATCAATGCTTTGTTGGCAGGTGTTGGCGTTGCAATGATTACTGGGGCGATTGGTTGTTTTGTAGTGTGGCGTCGTATGGCTTATTTTGGTGATTCTCTCGCCCATAGTGCTTTATTGGGGGTGATTTTAGGTCTGGCAATTGGTGTTAACACTAATTTAACAACCATCATTGTTGCCTTTATGTTTGCAGTTTTATTGTTGGTTTTGCAGCAAAAAAAAATATTAACTACGGATACTCTCTTGGGCATTTTAGCGCACGCTGCACTCTCTGTTGGGGTGGTTATGATTAGCTTGTTAGAACAAAATATAAATTTACACGCGTATTTGTTTGGTGATATTTTGACAGTAACTACCACAGAGTTATGGTGGATTTATTTAGGTGGTTTAACGGTTTTGCTTTTGTTGGTTTTTAATTGGTCGTCTTTAGTGTTGATGACGTTAAATGAAGATTTAGCCCGAGCAGAAGGGGTCTCTGTATTACTGACACATTTGTTGCTTTTGTTGTTAATGAGTATTGTGGTCGCTGTTTCAATTCGTATTGTGGGTATTTTGTTAATTACTTCCATGTTGGTTATTCCAGCCGCAACAGCTCGACAATTGGTGCGCTCACCTGAGGCGATGGCGGTTTTGGCTAGTTTGTTAGGCATTGGTGCTGTTATTTTAGGGCTGTATGGCTCCTTTTGGATGGACACCCCTTCAGGGCCATCTATTGTCGTTGCAGCTGTCATTTTGTTTGTTGTTTTCTTACCGATTTCTATTTTGCTTAAAAAATTTCTAAACTAAAAGAATTTTTATAAATGTTACGTTATAATGTAACATTAATTTTTTAGAGAAAAGAAGCATGAAAAGAAATAAACGCCCTGTCCAGTCATTATTCGGTATTTTTGCATTCGTTTTATTGATTGTCCCAATTAACGCTGCTGAAATGCACAATCATCACGATCACAGTTCGCACAGTGAAAATGGCAATTATGCGCATTTAGATATTAAAGTGCATTTTGACGATGTTATTGAAGCCGACGAGTCTGATGAAAAAATTAAGGAAACCTATAGCCACTCCCATCTTGATTGGGGGCTTGGTCTAGACAACAACATGTCCATTGATGGCAGCTTAAAGCTTGAAGGTGAGCCCAGTGGACACAGCCATGGGCATGGTGCTAGCGCAAGCAGTAGTAGTGGTAACCGTTTCCTTAAAGACCATCCTTTGTTGGTTGCCAAGTTAAAGCTTAATTATAACGATGAAGATTTTGGTGCTTATGTTGGAAAATTTAACCCAGTAGTTGGTTTTGACTATCACCAGTTCCCCGGTGTTTTTACTTACCAAACTATTGAAGGTTATGCCATTCGTGAACGTGTTGGTTTAGGTGTCAGTTTTAAAAATGATTTGGGCGATTACGGACAACATCAATTGGATATCAGTAGTTTTTTTGCTGATACAACAGCATTGAGTAATTCTATTTTGTATGAAAGAGGCAGAACAACATTAGCAGATGGCGGCGTTTCTAATACAGAAGACCTATCTTCTTTTGCAATCTCCTTGGGCGGTAAAGATTTTTATTCTTTGGATAACAATATCGTAGAAGGTCTTTCTTACCGTGTTGGCTACGCTAAGCAAGCTGCAGGGAGTACTAACGACAAAGACGAGCATCGTCGCAGCCTTTCACTTGGCTATCAGCAACAAGTGTCCCAAGATTTAAGTGCCAAACTGATTTTTGAGCACATGGATATTGATCACTTATCAGGTGAAGCAGCCCATGACCGTGTTTACAACACACTAACGGCACAATTAAATTATAAAAAATGGAATGGAACCCTTACTTACACTGATATTAATAACACAGCTGGAGAAGCAGATGAAAATCACGATGGCTTCGTTGGGCAGCTTTCCGTTGGTTATCGATTTGACAATGGTGTTAATTTTGATATTGGCCACAAACATTCAGATGAGGACAATGAGGTTAAAAAGCGTGTTGGTGCTGTTTTAAGTTACAATTACGAGTTTTAATAAGGAAGACCACTGCATTAGATAATTTTTACTTAAACCCTATCTAATGCAGTGGTCTTAAGGTTATTTTTAGAGGTGCTTTTAAGCAAGCCCTTTGTCGATATCATCAATTAAGTCGTTGGCATCTTCCAAGCCTATTGAAAGCCTAACCAAACCATCGCCGATGTTGGCATTGATTTTTTCTTCATCAGTTAAACGCCCATGTGTGGTGGTCGCTGGGTGCGTGATGGTGGATTTTGTATCGCCCAAGTTGGCTGTGATAGAGAATATTTTCACAGCATTGATGAGTTTGAACGCTGCCGATTTTCCACCTTTAACTTCAAACGACACAATACCACCAAACCCTGATTGCTGTGTTTTTGCGAGTTGGTGATGTGGATGAGATTCTAGGCCTAAATAATGCACTTTGCTGATTTGTGATTGTGCTTCCAGCCATTTTGCAACTTTGAGTGCATTTTCACAATGTGCTTTTACTCTAAGACTCAGTGTGTCTAAACCTTTTAACACAATCCATGCGTTAAAAGCGCTTAGACTAGGCCCTGTGGCACGGGTAAAGCTTGCTACTTGCTCAATAATGTCTTCACTGCCCAAAACAGCACCTGCTAAACAGCGTCCTTGTCCATCAATGTATTTGGTAGCCGATTGAATGCTAATATCCGCACCTAAGCTAATTGGTGTTTGTAGTGCAGGGGTCAAAATACAATTGTCAACGGCTAATAAGATATCATGGGTATGAGTAATTTTGCTTAAGCGCCTAATATCCACGACTTCGCCCAATGGGTTAGAAGGCGTTTCTAATAAAAATAATTTTGTATTGTTTTGGACCGCACTTTCCCACTGTGATAAATCGCTTAAATCAACATAACTAATGCCAATATCGAATTTACTAATAATAGTATTAAGCAGCACAATTGAGGTGCCAAACATATTACGCGAAGCAACAATGTGATCGCCTGACTTGACTAATGCCATTATTGTGGCAAAGATTGCCGCCATGCCAGATGACGTAGCAACACAAGCCTGTGCACCTTCAAGTGCGGCTAATTTTTTTTCAAAGGCATCTACTGTAGGGTTGGTAAAGCGCGCATAAATATTGCCAGGCTCTTCTTTAGAAAAGCGCGCCGCCGCCTGTTCTGCGGAGTCAAATTTAAAACTAGAGGTTAGAAAAATAGCCTCAGAATGCTCTTGTTCGTTTGTCGTTTGATATCCTTCGCGTATGGCTTTGGTATCAAAGTTTAAATCTTTCATGTTTTTTAGGTCTGTCAAATGGTGCTATTCTACATGACTAATTCTGAAGTTGCATTGGTATCATTCTTTTGCTTAGCGTCATCAGAGCGTAAATCTTCAATATCTTGTAAGTAGCGTTCGTTAACATCGCCGGTAACGTATTTGCCATTAAAACAAGAGCAGTCAAATTCTTTAATATCTGGGTTGCCTTGTTGAACACACCAAATTAAATCCTCTAAATTCTGGTAAATAAGTTTATCAGCGCCAATGGCTTTGCAAACTTCATTGGTATCTTTATTGTGTGCAACAAATTCTTTGTTGCTTGCCATATCAATGCCATAAACATTTGGATAACGCACTGCGGGTGCTGCCGAGGCAAAAAATACCTTTTTAGCGCCAGCATCACGTGCCATTTGCACAATTTGTTTACTGGTGGTACCACGCACGATAGAATCGTCAACCAATAAAACATTTCTGCCTTTAAATTCAAGTTCAATGGCACTGAGCTTTTGGCGTACGGATTTTTTTCTTTGCTGCTGTCCAGGCATGATAAAGGTGCGTGCAATATAACGGTTTTTAATCAACCCTTCAGAATATTTTACCCCAAGTTTTTGTGCCAATTGTAGCGCGGAAACCCTTGAAGTATCTGGGATTGGAATCACCACATCAATTTGCTCGTTGGTCCATTGTTGGTTGATTCTCTGAGCCAGTTTTTGCCCCATTCTTAGGCGTGATTTATACACAGAAATATTGTCAATCACCGAATCAGGACGGGCAAAATACACAAACTCAAAAATACAAGGTGAATATTTGCTGGCGCTTGAACATTGTTGGGTAAAGATGTTGCCTTGCCTATCAATCACAATTGCCTCACCCGGTGCAATGTCCCGTGTGATTTCGTAACCCAGTGCGGTTAGTGCTACGCTTTCTGAGGCAAGCATATGTTTGGTGCCACCATTGGTGGTACGCTTACCTAAAATAAGTGGGCGGATACCATTGGGGTCGCGAAAACCAAAAATACCATAACCTGGAATCATGCCAACTGCTGCATACGCACCACGCACACGTTTGTGCACTTGGGTAATTGAGGTAAAAATATCCTTTTCATTGATGCGCTGTTTTTCTAATTTTCCGAGTTCGCCAGCAAAGATATTCAGTAAGATTTCAGAGTCGGAGTTGGTGTTTATGTGGCGGAAGTCTTGTTCAAATAATTCTCGTGCCAATCCTTCGGTGTTGGTTAAATTGCCGTTATGTGCAAAGGCAATACCATAAGGTGAGTTGACATAAAAAGGCTGTGCTTCGGCACCAGAAGAACTGCCAGCAGTTGGATAACGCACATGCCCAATACCCATATCACCCAACAACCCAGCCATATGCTTAGATCTAAAAGCGTTCCGCACCAAGCCGTTTGATTTACGCATATAAAACCGACCTTTATGAGAGGTAACAATGCCAGCGGCGTCTTGTCCACGGTGTTGTAGAATGGTTAATGCGTCATAAATATAAGGCGCAGTGTCTTTTTTGGTCGTAGATAAAATCCCAACAATCCCACACATAAGCTATTTTCTAATCCTTGTTAATAAATAATAAATGTTCTGCTAATTCAGATTTGACACTTGCTGTCAATTCTTGAAAGGCTTTAAATAAATTTTGCGATTCAAGCCAAAAATTTTGTTCTGCTACAAAGTCAATACTTTGCAATAGCAGAATAACCATAACAATCAGCACACAACCTTTAATAAGCCCAATAACAGCACCCCCTGTTTTTCTGATTGGGCCTGTATTGCTCGCATTGAGCGCAGTGTTGATGTTTTGCAAAGTGGTTAAGACGATTTGAAAAAGCGGCCTGAAAAAGCAGGATTCGTTGGTTTTAAATGATACGCCAAAGGCTTTTTTTAATAACAAAATAACACCAGTAATCATAGCAAATAAGAGAACAAAGGACAACTCAATTCGCAGCGCGTCATTTGCAATGAAATATGTGATGGGATCAAGATCGGCGATAGAACTGACATAATACCAACTGGCAAATACGTTGAGTATGAGTAGTATCAATAAGGCAAAGAATTTATTAAATGCACAAGGGCCGCTGATTGCTGATGAGGCGGTCGTTAGTTGGTAAAAGACCCGTCTAAGCACTAAAACAGCAATAAAAATAAGACCAAAAGCGGCAATGAGTTGCGACTGATAAGTGCTTAGCACCCACTGGATAATGGACAGACGAGACAAACCCTCATGAAACAAACCAGCGCCAAGGATGGCAGCTGTTAAAAATGATAGATTGATGGCTTCTACAATCAATCCACGTTTAATGCCAAGCCCTACAAAGACCAGCAAAGCTAGCATCGTTAGCCAATCAGACCAGACTAACAGTCCAATTGCATCACTAATGTTTGCAACAATTTTTTCCATTATTGTTTTATAGTTGTTTGTGGTTAATTTTACAGATTTTATTTAGGTTGGACTATTTATCTTGGGCCATAAGCGTCAAGTACTTTGAGTGCATCGGCAACAACATGGAAAGAGCCAAATACAACAACACGTTCAGCGCGCTTGCTCTGTAGTGCTTGATGTAGTGCTGATTGCATATTATCGCAAGCACTTACCTTGCTTGATAAGCTAAATTTTTGTACCAAATCTTGCATATCACAGGCACGATTAACTTGCAAAGGAACCAGTAGCCAATGTTCAACAAGTGGGGCAATAATATGAATCATTGATTCAATATCTTTGTCTGCAAACGCAGAAAAAATAGCCAGACTTGGCTGTTTGTCTTTTTTAAGCGTATCAGCCAAAGCCTGAGTTGCTGCTGCGTTATGAGCGACATCTAAAATGAGGGTTTTTTTGTTGATGGTTTTAACCTCAAAGCGCCCTGATAATTTAGCGTTTTTAATGCCTTCAGCATACTGGTTTTGAGTCACGGGAAACAGTGCTTGTAATTGATTGAGTGCTGCAACAGCAAGTGCAGCGTTGTATTTTTGGTGTTCGCCAGACAGTCCGATGGCACCAAGATAGGGCGTATCAACAAAGCTGAGTAATGCGCCTATTTTTGCAGCATATTTAGCAATTGTTTTTGGTGGGTTTAAATCGCCGCAGACACAGGGCATATTTGTGCGCATAATGCCGGCTTTTTCTACGCCAATTTTTTCACGTGTATCGCCCAAATAATCTACATGGTCAAGCGCAATATTGGTAATCACAGCTACATCACTGTCTACCACGTTGACAGAGTCAAGTCGCCCCCCAAGTCCAATCTCTAATACAGCAATATCAACTTTTTCATAGGTAAAAACAATCAACGCCGCCAAGGTAGAAAATTCAAAATAAGTTAAAGACGTATTGCCTCTTGCTTTCTCAATTTTATCAAAGGCTGCACATATTGTCGTATCGTCAACCTGCATGCCGTTCACAGTAAAACGTTCATTGTATTTCAGAATATGGGGCGAAGTAAATTTGCCAACCTTGTATTGTGTTTGTTGGTAAATACTGTCAATAAAAGCAATGGTTGAGCCTTTGCCATTAGTGCCCGCAACGCTAATAACCTTAAAAGGCACGCCTTGTGGAAAGAGCTTTTGATAAACCTTCTGGACGCGTTCCAGACCTAAATCAATTTCTTGTGTGTGTAGATTTTCTTGGTAACTTAGCCAATCATTGAGTGTTTTTGGCGTATTGACTAATCTTCCCAAAACTCACCTTCAATAGTGCTGTTTTTGTCCGTTTTTTTCTCTTGTTGAGAATCGGTATGCGTCTTATGAACAAAAACCGTGTTCTTCTGATTGAAGAACCGCTGCGAATTTTTTTGTAAAATTCGATTAATAAAATAGGCTCTAGAAAAGGGTATTAAACCCAACAAACCAATAGCATCGGTAATAAAACCAGGCGTTAGTAACAATATGCCTGAGATTAAAATTACCACACCCTCCAACATCTCAAACGCCGGTGTTTGACCTTTGGCTGCAGCATTCTGTGCTTTTGCCATGGTTGACCAGCCCTGATGTTTGAGCAGGGTTGAGCCAATCAGTGCGGTAATAATCACCAGCAATACGGTTGAAAGCCCACCAATTGCATCACCGACTGTGGCGAGTACATAAATTTCAAGCAATGTCACGATAACGAATATTGGAAACAGCATATTATTTCTCGTTGGTAAAAATCAAATCCCAAACCCCATGCCCCAAGCGATTGCCACGTTTTTCAAACTTGCTGAGAGGACGAAACTCAGGTCTTGGTGTATATGTATGGGCGCTTTGGGTGTTTTTAAAGTTTTTATTTGCTTCTAAGGCTTCCATCATGTGCTGTGCATAGTGTTGCCAGTCAGTTGCCATGTGGCAAAATCCGCTTTTTTTTATTTTTTTGGCGATTAAATCCAAAAAATCTTGCTGTACAATGCGACGCTTATGGTGTTTCTTTTTGTGCCAAGGGTCGGGAAAAAATAACTGCAAACCTGCCAGAGAATCATCGGCAATATTGGCGTTTAAAAATTCAACCGCATCACCACGCATTACCTTTAAATTAGCCAGTTGTTTGGTGTGCGCGCTATTAATCAAACGCCCAATTCCCGCTTCATACACTTCAATCCCCACATAGTTGAATTGCGGGTTATTCTCAGCCATTTCCACCAAGGTATCGCCATTGCCAAAGCCAATTTCTAAGACCACCTCTTGTACATTAGCAAAAATTTTCGCAAAATCCAACAGACCACTTGGCGCAATAGCGTAGTCGTCCCACAATTCGGTTAAGCCTTTTTCTTGTGAAGCAGTCAGCCTGCCAGAGCGCCTAACAAAGCTTTGAATTTTGCGCATACAAGGACTGTATTTATTCGTCGATGTCGTCGGTGTCCAACTGTCCACTCATGCGTCTGCGGATATGCGACCAACTCATGCCAATTGCAAGGATAGTCGCCAAAATAATAAGAATTATCCAAGTGAATACACTCACTTGCTCTAAGTTTAGCCAGCCTAAATCAATAAACAACCACAGTAAAAAACCAAAAAACACCGCTGCAAGTCCAACGCCAATAGGCCCTAATGAGCGTAAAGTGGCACGCAAATAAATCACCCAACCAACGAGTAGCACAATCGCAGCTAGCCCTTTAAGTGGTGTAAACTCACCCACGCCAACCCAATGAATAAAATTATAAGTGCTGGGATTGTAACTCACCAACACCAACACCAATGCAAAGGCAAAGCGAATGGCAAAGCCCGAAAAAGT